>Ga0079226_10003372_pt1 | contig 12259 bp, 11 predicted proteins | sample Poulit2014_FD_76345 | JGI IMG/M metagenome (GOLD analysis project Ga0079226, IMG submission 76345) | Agricultural soil microbial communities from Georgia to study Nitrogen management - Poultry litter 2014 | ecosystem: Environmental > Terrestrial > Soil > Agricultural land | place: USA: Georgia... | reverse complement strand
TTCTTTCTTTTCCATGTTTTTCTCCCCTTTTTCATGATTATCCACTATTTATTGTAAAATGAATCTGCAAAAATTCAACTGAAATGAATTTCAGCATAGAGGTGGCTGATGGAAAGCTATGTGTTGAATTTAGTTCATTCTCATATTATCAATGGCAAGCAACAAAGAGTTGGTTAAAAGTAATTATAAGTACTAGTTTCAACTAAAAACTTAGTTTTGTCCTCGTTCAAAGATAAACTTACGAGTTTCCAAGAAGCTGATATGATTTATCATCCCTTTAATCCTTTCTTTATTTCATAAATATACGATGAACCACATAAAGAACTTGTCTTCCAAAGATTCATAATTGGTAGCGGTTTTGATACTCTGCATTTAGATAGATATCTCATTGTAATTGTAGAACTTTATAAATTAATTTCACGACTCAAATCTTTGTTTTGTACTGACATCTGCTTAACCATAAACATCTTGACTTTTATCGAGCATCTCAATTCATACTTTATTATAAACGGAAGTATTTGTAACATAGATATTGAATCAAGTTTTAAGAATATAGAAACCTTATAAGACCAACAAATTGAAATTTTGTTGGTCTTATAAATTGCTTGTTTCAAAAATATTAGATTTTGATATTCACATTCATTAATTACAGTACCCTCATTGTAGTGGTATCTACAAGCAATCATACTTATTTGGTGTTCACTCACTTTATAAACCAATCGATGTTCTGTATCAATTCTTCGACTGTAAAGAACGGATAGATTCCCTTTTAATTTTTCCGGGTTCCCAATTCCTTCTAAAGCTCCATCTCTTTGAATGCTCTTAATTAAACGATTGAAACGTTTCAGTATTTTTTTATTACATTATAACATGAGTAGTGCTTTTTTTGGCTCTTTAGGCTTTTCCTTCAAATAAAATGCTTGTGCTTATCTTTACTTGATAAGCACAAGCATTTTTATTTATCTGAGACTAGTTCTGTCCCAGCCTCTTTCTTTTTAAATATTCCTAAAAGAAAAATATCCTGTAATTATAATAAAATATTCCAAATCATATACAAGTTTGTAGAAACATTTCACAATAATTTATGCTGTAAACTTGTTTTTACATAAAGATTTACTTAAAAAACGAATAAACAAAAGAAGAATAACTACTATATAATTACTATCCTTTTCAACTTATTGAGATTGGATCAGAGTCAATCCATATTTTGGGGTCTTTTATTACACAATCAATATGAACATCAGCGTTCGTTTCTCCTCCAAAAGATTGGTTACTACCAAACGCAATGTGTACAGTACTATACACCTTTTCATCTTCTAGTATGTTTCCAGATAATCGTGCGGCTTTATTTGTCCCAATACCCAATTCAGCAATTTTTCTACCGTTTCCTTTTCCTAATAAATTTTTTAATTTTTCACCGTCTTCTCCAGTAGCTTCAATTAACCTTCCTGAGTTTATCGTTAACGTTATTGGTTCCTCTATAACACCTATACCGCTTATTGAACCATCTATGATAATTTGACCGTTTGCTGAGTCTTCTAAAGGTGCAATATAACTTTCTCCTGAAGGAATATTACCAGACTCTCCTGGATGTTTAAAAACACCTGTACTTGCTATACTACTTCGACTATCTATAGACAAAGTTAATTCACTGTTATTTTTTTTAATCACGACTTTTTTTCCACTATCTAAAATTGCACAATAATTTAACGTTAAATCTTCAATTTCATTATAATCTGCAGTAATAGCTCCTTTTTCTAGCATATCTATGGTGATACCCGGCATAGTCCCTATACGCGCCCCATTTTTAGAAGCATTAATTCTAGCTTTTGTATGGGTTAAAGAATGTTCAGTAATACACAATACAACATTTGAATTTCTCATTAAATCACTTATGTTAATCGGAGGTTCTTCTCCTGGTTTTTCTCTATCGGCCATTTTAATTAAAAGAGGATTTTGTACGATTGTTTTACTGGCCTCATAGAATATTTCTGCGATTTTTTGTTTGCTATCATCTGTAACTATAAGAAATGATTCATTCTCTTTTAAATTTAAGTTTTGTACTAAAACTTTTTTCGCTGTATTTTTTAAGTTCAAATTGTGTCTCCCCAATGTTTAGAATTAATTAAAATAAAAGCCATATTTTTGCGTTATGTGATTTATTTGTTCACGAGCATAAAGCAATTCTTTTATAAAATAATCAATTTGTTTGTTTGTTATGCGAAACTCAAGTCCTGATACTGTCAACGAACCTTTAATTTCTTTATTATAAAATATAGGTATCGCTGTAGCTATTACCCCTTCTGTAAACTCACCTTTACTTATGGCATATCCCTTTTTCTTTATTTTTTCTAACTCTTTCTTAATCTTGCTAGGGTCTACCATTGTATTATCAGTGTACTTTATTAAAGTCTGACTTAAATAAATGTTAATAAATTCTGAAGGCATGTAAGCTAAAATAGATCTATATGAGGCTCCATTATGTAAAGTAGTACGACTACCAACAGAAACCGCATGTTTAACTGCGGTTTCTGACTCTACGGCATCAATTGTCAAAGCTTCTTTATTATCAAGCATTGTTAAAAAAACTGACTCACCCGTTCTGTCTCGTAATAATTGCAAAATAGGGTGTATAAACTGCTTCATATAAAAGTTATCGTTTAAAGAATTACTTATTTCCCAAATAGCAGTTCCTAACGAATACGTTTTTTCATCATAATCTTTTATTAAAAAATTATTGTTTTTAAGAGTTTCCAATATTCGATAAACTTTAGTTTGGTTTTCATTTATTTGAGCTGCTAAATCTTTTGTCTTCCAAGACGTTTTTTCATTTGTGAACATTTTTAATATTTCTAAAGAAAGACTCACCGTTTTAAGCATATACTTTCTCCTTATTTTGAGCCATTTATATTTAAAATAAAATATAACTTATAAATAGGGTAATAATAAAGAAACTTACTTTCCATATCATTTACCAGCAAATAAATAGTCTACCACAGTCGATACATAAACCTTACAACATCTAATAATATCTTCGACTTTCACTTTCTCATTATATCCGTGAATACTAGGCAAAAATGCAGGACCATATTGGAGTACAGGTATGTTATGCTCTCTGAAATGACGAGCGTCACTACTTGCCCACTGCATCACCCCATAAGATTCATGTTCAGTGACCTTTGTAATATTGTTGACAACACTTTCACAAATAGGATCATTGGCTGGGGTATAATTTGCATTGCTACGAAATCCAAATTGTTCTACTTCATATTGTATATTTAAATCATCTAATTTCTCCGTTAAAATCGCTGTCATTTCTTCCTGTGTGATTCCAAAAGGTAATCTGCAGTCAATTTCTACCTCACAGCTTTCTGGTACAACATTAGACTTTGTACCTCCCTGAATTCTACCTACATTATACGTAATATGGTCTAATACAGGTTGAAAAGGCTCTCTATCTTTTTCTACTTCCCTCATATATTTTTTAGATTTATCAATTAAAGAAGTTACCTCTTCAGGAACTTTTATCTCTATTTCCCATAATTCTTTTATTTTTTCAATAGCTTCAATCATATTTATAATTGCATTATTCCCGCTTATTGGTGAAAGACTCCCATGGCCCGGCTCTCCAAATACAGTCAACTTAAACCAATAAGACCCCTTTTGTCCTATTGTCGGATTATACTTTGAGGAAGGCTCGGATATCAAACATCCATCACCTTCAATAATTTTATTTTCCAATAGCCATGGTACACCGTACTCCCCACCAGTTTCTTCATCTGGGACTATAGCTAAAGACAATTTACCAGGTAAATCTATGTTATATTTTTTTAAAAGTGTAAAAGCATAAATCATCCCCCCTAGACCGGCTTTCATATCACTTGCGCCTCTCCCTTGAAGCCAACCATCAACAACCTCTCCAGAGTTAGGGGCAAAATCCCATTTAGACAAGTTACCACTAGGTACGACATCGGAATGTCCACAAAATATTAAATGCCTTCCTTCATTTTCTTTACCAATTGAGGAAATTAGATTAAACATTTTATCTGCTGACTCGTGCCATTTTGTTTTTGCATCTACTTTTTTTAAATATTCATCAATAAAAGCAGTAATTTCTGTTGAATCTCCCGGCGGGTTTTCACTAGGTATTTTTATTAACTGACCACAAAATTCAATTAAATCTTGCTTGTTATTTTCTATTTCATTAATCAATAATTCTTTTATCTCCTGCTTATTTTCCATATTACTCACTCACTTTCTTCATAGTTTGTAGATGAGTCATTTTCCCATATAATGATTCAAGCTTAGAAAATTCATTAGCATCGTAAAAATCACATTTTTTCTCGCCAAATAATTTTGCAACTTCTATACAATACCGAGTTGTCTGCTCTATATCTAGAGGATGGGTCGCACCAGTGCTCGAACCTGCAACGGCAGTTTCGGTTGTTATTGCTACACCTACAACGGGCTTATCTGTTGCGACTGCAGGTTGTAAAATACTATTTATATGATCTATGCCATTCCCGTAAGGGGTAATGTCTTGAGTCGTTATAGGTAAAGTTACTGGAAGTTTCCCTGTTGTTTGTGTATATAGGTGTAATAAATCCTTACTCACTTTTAATATGTATCCTTCTTTCACTGTAGGAGTAATGGCAAAACCTCGATGATTCACTATTTCATTTCCCTTGGTTGTATCGATAGATAAAACAGCGTCCATTTCTGAATGAATTTCATAAGCGTTCATTGTGGAAATGTGTACCGGAGAATCCATAAAAGGAACTGGATCATGAGGTTGAGTAGGAGCATTTGGGCAGATATGCGTTGAAACAATAACGTCTCCGTCTAATTGGTCTCCCTTGCTAATCATGCTCAGTAGCTTAGCAGAGATAGAAACAGCACATAACGCTCCATCTCCATCTGAGACAAAACCTCGTTGTTCTGGTCGGGCCCCTATTCCTCCCAATCTGCCTATAATGCCTAAAGTTGGAGCGTCCCCCCCTCTATCTTTTCCATTAATACCGGGTATTTTTATGCTAATAAAGTCTGTATTTCCTTTATCTTCATTAATAGTTTGTACGTGGCACTCAACTTCATAACTAATCTCCTTCAGGTATTCTTTAATTTTTTCTCCAGAGACCGAAGAATCATCCATAATATCAAAAAGATTTATAATATGTTTTAATGACATTTTATTTCCTCCATTTTTTTACATTTTTTATTAACTAATATTAATTATAAGCTAGCTTACCTTCTTCACCTTTTATTTTTTCTATATGATGACAAGCAGCAGTGTGCCCTTCTAACATTTCTTCTGTTGATCTTAACGATGGCTCACTTTTCTTACAAATCTCTGTAGCAAAGGGGCATCTAGTATGAAACCTACACCCTGAAGGAGGGTTTAATGGGCTAGGTATAGATCCTTTTAACACAATACTTTCTTTTTTATCAAAAGGACTTTCCTTTGGTATAGATGCTAAAAGAGCCTTTGTATAGGGATGCGAAGGATTTGAATAAATATCTTTATAACTCCCTACCTCTACAACTTTTCCTAGATACATAACTAATACGCGTTCGCACATATAACGCACAACATTCAAATCATGGGATATGAATATTAAAGTGAGCGACAGCTCTCTTTGTAATTTCTTCAACAAATTTATAATTTGTGCTTGAACTGAAACGTCTAAAGCTGAGACAGGCTCATCACAAATAACTAATTCAGGTTCTAAAACTAGAGTTCTGGCAATATTTATTCGCTGCCTTTGTCCACCTGAGAATTCATGCGGGTTCCTACTAGCAAAATTTTTATTTAAACCTACAATTTCTAACATTTCTTCTGCTTTGTTCTTTCTGTAATTTTTATCTCCTACATTGTGAATCTTTAAAGGTTCTGATACCAATTCCCCAACGCTCATTCTTGGGTCTAGGGATGCAAATGGATCTTGAAATACCATTTGAATATTTTTTCTTTCTTTTCTCAACTCTTTAGTTCTCATATTAGTAATATCTTTACCATTAAATTTTACTTTTCCTTCAGTCGATTCAACTAATTGGTTTATTAAGCGCGCTACAGTAGATTTTCCACATCCAGATTCGCCGACAATACCTAATGTTTCTCCTGGATAGACGTTCAAATTAACCCCGTCAACTGCTTTGACACTTTTGGGTCCCTTTTGCCATGGAAGATTGTTTCCTACTTTAAAATGTTTTTTTAATCCTTCAACTTCCAAGAGTGGTTTTATCAAGAAACGCACCTTCCTTTCTTATTAGCCGTTGGCCAGCCGTTTGAAAATGACAAGCAACTTTGTGCCCTTCATCAACTTCCACTAGATCAGGATTCTCTTCATAACAAATCTTTTGAGCATAAGGACAACGTTCTACAAAAGGACAACCTTTTAATTCATAACTTAAGTCAGGAGGGGCTCCAGGTATAGTCGCTAATTGTTCGCCGTGCTCTTGCGAGGATGTTAATTGCGATTCTAATAAGCCCCAAGTATACGGGTGTAATGGGTTTTCATATAATTGTTTTGCGTCAGTATATTCTACTGATTTACCTGCGTACATTACTAAAACTTTATCACATGCTTCCCAAACAACACCTAAATCATGGGTTATCAATATAATAGACATATTTAATTCATCCTGTAATTCTTTCAATATCTTTAATATTTGATTTTGAATAGTAACGTCCAAAGCTGTGGTCGGTTCGTCCGCTATTAAAAGACTTGGATCGCAAGATAGAGCAATCGCTATCATTACACGTTGAAGCATTCCACCAGAAAATTCATGAGGATACATATTGACTCTCTTCTCTGGGGCTGGGATACCTACAAGCTCTAAAATATTAATAGCTTTTATTTTTGCTTCTTTTTTTGTTATATTTTGGTGAGTTCTGATACCTTCAGTTATCTGGTCTCCTATTTTTAAGACAGGGTTTAAACTAGAAGATGGCTCTTGAAAAATCATTGAAATGTCGTTTCCTCTTATTTTTCTTAATTCCTGTTTTGACATTTTTAAAAGATCTTTATTTTTAAACAGTACTTGTCCACTGGTTATGTCTCCAGGAGGGCTAGGTATTAATTTAAGAATAGAAGAAGCAGTTACGCTTTTCCCTGAACCTGATTCACCAACCACACCGAGGCATTCATTTTCTTTAACTTCAAAGTCTACATTGTTTATCGCCTTTGTAGTAATAGAACCCGCTTTGAACTCTACACTAAGATTTTTTACTTCTAATAATTGAGCAGCCATTTATTTCACCCTTTTTACTATAACTTCATTTTAGGATCAAGCGCATCTCTTAATCCATCTCCGAATATATTAATACTTATTACTGTGATTAATATCGCCAAGCCTGAAAATGTTGCTAAACTAGAATTAAGGACTAAATGGTCTTTTCCTTGTTGTAGCATACTTCCCCAGGAAGCAGTAGGTGGTTGAATTCCTAACCCTAAAAAACTTAAAGATGCTTCAGATATAATCGCCCCTGCCACGCCCATCGTCGCATAAACAATTAATGGTGCTATACTATTGGGTAAAATATGTCTGAACAGTATTCTTCCATGCTTAGCTCCCAAAGAACGAGTGACTTCAATATAAGGAGTTTCTTTTACCGCTAAAACTTGCCCTCTAAAAAATCTAGCAAATTGAGGAACAAGGGCTACACCAATAGCAATAATTACATTAACCAATCCTTGCCCCAATATAGACATAAGAGCAATAGCCAATAGAATATCTGGAAAAGCCATCATTCCATCCATAAACCTCATAATTATCGTATCTACCAAGTCTCCAAAATAACCAGATATTAATCCTAACAAAGAACCCACAATAGCACCTAAAAGCACTGCTGCTAATCCTACTAACAAAGAAACTCTTGCTCCATAAACCAATCGACTAAAAATGTCGCGGCCAAATTCATCCGTACCTAAAATATGGCTCGACTCCCCAATTTGTAAAAAGCTGTTACCAGTGTCCATAGCATATGGATTATGAGTCGCTATAATTGGCGCAAAAATCGCAGTTAGAGTAAGCAAAACGAGAAAGAAAAAACCTAGAGCTGATAAACGATTACGTAATAATTTTCGTAAAAAAGATTGTTCTTTTTTAGCTTTTTTGTATAATTCTTCTTTTTCTGCTTCCACAGCTTCTGGTGTTTTCAATTAGTTACCCCCTTTGCTAGATTCAAGTTTGATTTTAGGGTTTACTGCTTTATATAAAATATCTACTAATAAATTAATTAAAATAAATATTAAAGCTATAAATATAATTGTATAATTAACTACAATGAAGTCTCTCTTTTCGATTGCGTCAACTATCAATAAACCAATACCAGGCCAGCTAAAAATTGTTTCTGTCAAAACAGCGCCACTTAATAATAGAGCGAATTGTAAACCCATTACAGTAATTAACGGATTCAATGCATTTTTTAAAGCATGCTTATATATTACTACTCTCTCTTTTAAACCCTTTGAGCGAGCTGTTTTGATATATTCTTGTGATATTGTTTCCAACATACTGGAACGCATCACCCTTGCAAATTGCGAGGTCGGAATCGTCGCTAAAGTTACACTAGGTAAAACAAGATGTTTCAAAAAATTTCCAAACCCATCACTTAATACACCCATCCCTGAGGCCGGGAGCAAATCTAAATCTACACTAAAAAATGGAACTAGCATGACACCGAGCCAAAAAACAGGCATTGACACGCCTACAAGAGACAAGGTAGTAACTAAATAATCAACAATAGTATTTTGTTTTCTTGCAGCTAAAATACCCAAAAAAACGCCAACAAACATAGCTATTACTAATGCGGTTACAGCTAAAATTATGGTATTTGGAAAGCGTTCTAAAATTAAATCTAAAACAGGTTGATTATACGCCAGTGAATTACCAAAGTCGAACGTAACTAAATCTTTTAAATAATTAAAAAACTGTATTAACAAAGGTTCATCCAAACCTAGTTTTTTAGTATATGCTGCTACATCTTCTGCGCTTGCTTGCGGACCAAGTAAAGCGGCTGCAGGGTTACCAGGTAACATCCGAGTAATAATAAACACAATAACAGCTACGATAAATAGGGTAGGTATTGTTTGCAAAATCCTTTTAAACAGAAAGTTTTTCAAATAAATCTCCCCTCGGAAAGTCTTTTACTTTATAAATTAATTAACTTGTTGGTCAAAATAGACTAGCAACATTTTGAAATACTATATCTCTACTTAGAATTATTTTTTTCTTCGATTCTTTTTCAGCTGTTTTTTTCATTTGTTCTGTATACCCTATACAATCTAATAATATTATGTCTTCTTCATTAGAATTTAAATTTCGTATAGCTTCTAACATTTTTTTATCACTATAGTTATATGGTGAACAACATTCAGAAATTGTTTCAATACCCTCTTTTTTCCATTTCTCTTCGTTACTTTCAATTTGATTTTGTTCTGGAATTATAATATTTAGTTTTGTTTTTTTACGTAATAGACCATTTACAACCTTACTGATTAAAAAATCAGGATATACAACCAAAGCTTTTGAATTAAATAATTCAAAAGAACCCGTGCAAGCTAATACTATAAGGTCAACTTGTTGATGATTGAGCTCATCAATAATATTTTGAATTTGAGGAACTATTTTTTTTTTGGACATCCTCACAGGTTCTCCATTTTTAAGTTTTGAAACTAATACAGTATCTTTTTTTTTAGGTATTATATAATTCAAATTTGCATTAGTGAAATTGTCCAAAACTCCACGTTCTATAATTTCCACGTTGGAAGGAAATAAACATTGTATGGAGGGAACTAAATCAGTCCTAGGAGATTCCTCTATAGTTACTATAGCTATTTTTTTGATTCTAAAACACCTCTTTTAATTTAAAGAGGATCATGACAAACTATGATCCTCTTCACATACTTTTAATCTTCTAATTCTATGTTTGTTCCATCAGGGCTTACAATATATAATGATTGGTCAGCATTAAGATTAAAACCTTTCACTTTTGAATTTACTCCAAAGGCTATTTCTTCATAATCGAATTCTATTGAGCCATAATCATTCATTATTTCTTCAGCAGCTTCTTTATATAGTTCAGAACGTTTATCTTGATCTGTAGTCTTGGACTTAGCTTCATTCAACAACTCATCTACTTTATCACTCTCATACCCTTTTCCGTTCCCATTTGACCCATGTTGATTTGAATGAAAACGTGTATTCAAAAAGAAATATGGGTCAGGATACCACGACCATCCTCCAATATTCATGGGCGCTTCATTTGAAGCTATCACATCTGTGAGTGTACCCCATTCAGATATTTCTATATTAACATCAATATCTAAATTTTCTTTCATTTGCTGTTGAAATATTTCAGCATAACGAGATCGGGACTCTAGAACGTATAAGTCTGTTTCAAAACCTCCAGCGTATTCTGTTTCATCTAATATTTTTTTAGCTTCCTTTGGGTCATATTCTGCATCTACTTCTTCTAGAGAATCGTCATACCCCCAAGAACTGTCCGGAATTGGACCATGAGCAACGACCCCTCCGCCAAATTGGTATATGCCATCCACAATCGCCTCTTTATCTGTAGCTTTAGTAATAGCTTCTCTGACTTTAGGATCGGAAGTTGGACCTTCTTGGTAATTCATATCTAAATAGTTTAATTGCAATCCAGGAGTAGTTAATAATTCTAAATCTTCGTCTTCTTCAATTATCTCCCTATTCTCTCCAGTAATGTCTGTAGCTATATCTAGATCTCCTGAACGTAAACTGTTTCCCATCGTAGAATCGTCAGTAATAAATTTAAATACTACACTTTCTAAATTAGGGTCTTCCCCCCAGTAATCTTCATTTTTAGTTAAATTTACTTGTTGATCTGTTTTCCAATCATCTAAAATAAATGGACCGGTACCAATTACATGAGAACCAAATTCATCTCCCCAACCTTCTACCTCTTCTTTAGGAACTATCATGTTTCCTGAATCTGTCAGCATAGCTAACAAAGCAGAGTTTGGTTCTTCTAAATTAATTTTTACTTCATAATCGTCTATAACTTCTACATCTTCGACTCCAGTTAGTCGATCTTCTGCCGACTCTTCTGACGACCTTTCTAAGCTGAACTTCACATCTTCCGCATCCATTTTTTCACCATCTTGGTACTCTCCCGGCTGAAAATGAACGTCATCTCTTAATTCAAATGTGTAGGATTTGTTATCATCTGAAACTTCCCAATCTGTAGCTAGTGAAGGAACAAAATCTTCCAAGTCCTGATCATATTCTAACAGAGTATCACCGATTGACCGCATTATCTGTGACTCGTAAACTCCCGTATACAATATCGGATCTAAAGTCTCAGCGTTAGAAGAAAGCCCCACGTTTAAAACATCATCATTTGAAGAGTCATCATTAGAAGCAGCATTGTCTGTGGAATTATTTACTGCGCAAGCAGTTAAAAAAAGAGATAAAGCGATTACAAAAAGACTTAATACTGTTTTCTTCATTGTTTAACCCCTTTTAATTTAATTTTTATGCAACTTACCTGAAGAGTTATGTAATAAGCAGTTGTTTAACAAAATTTAAATTTTAAATAGCAACAGCTCCTTTTCATATAGTGAAACGTTTGTTCAAATAATGAAAGTTTCTATTAGGTTAGCATAAATAACAATTTATGTAAATAGAATAATCTAACTTTTTAGATTATTTTTCAAATTATATTTTTAATTCCCAATATTTTTCTAGAATTTTTATGGTAGGAGAAATTAAAAATCGAAATCTCTATAATTTTATTAATAATCACGATTTCACTTTTTAGACATACGGCAAGGTTATTTTATAATTTAGCCTACGTAATTTTCAATCACGTAGTTTTTATACGTATGACGATCAATTTCTATAATGGATTAACAAAGAAGAGAGATTTATTTTTATTGATTTAGTTTATTTTCTTAGCAAGGATATTAAGCTAGTTAAATATCAAATAAATTATAATGCACAGTCTATTTGTACAATTTATTTTATTCTTCAATTTTTTTAAATCTTGCTTAAAGAGTTAAGTTATTGTCGTTCGATAAAGTACAACTTTTTCGAACGCTCTTTGAAATACACCCACATTTACGAATATAGAAATGAAATCAGTAATTTGAAGAGAGCCTAGAAGATTTTCTTCAACTCATCTAAATCGTTTCAGCTGGGTAAAAATAAAAGCACTATTAAAAATTACAGATTTTTCTTGTAATTTAATCTTATTTATAAAAACTCCTGTATAAAT
>Ga0079226_10003370_pt1 | contig 12262 bp, 11 predicted proteins | sample Poulit2014_FD_76345 | JGI IMG/M metagenome (GOLD analysis project Ga0079226, IMG submission 76345) | Agricultural soil microbial communities from Georgia to study Nitrogen management - Poultry litter 2014 | ecosystem: Environmental > Terrestrial > Soil > Agricultural land | place: USA: Georgia... | reverse complement strand
CCATATTTATTTTCTTCTCTGAGATAACGGATGACCGTATCGTTCACCGGAGCCGGCATGAGCGCCGCACCGGCATTATTAAAGTGGCTCACATGCCGGGTGCCGGGCGTTTGATTTCGAAGCGCGGTAATATCCATTTCAGAATTGTACGTTTCAATGATTGTGTAGACTATAACATAACAAAGCCACAGCGTATTTCATATACAGGAAGGAAAGTATCATGAACCGGTTTTAATCAGCAGGTATTTAGTGGGTTTAGAATATACTTGTGATGCAGGTTGGACTCTTTTATTCTACAGAAATAAAAGCCAATCATCTGATGAGATCGTATCGGCCGAGGAGTTATTTCTATTTTGGTTATCAGAAATTTCCATAAATATTGCGGGATGCTATAATCCTTTTTGGGGAACATATTTGCTTAGAAGGGCCAGCCTAACTTGAAGTATTCATAATCAAGGATGATCTGAATTAGGACCATAAGCTAAGAATAGGTATAATTAAGTCTATAGGCTTATAAGTAGGGTATATAAGCCTGTAGGCTTAAAACTGGTATTTATAAGTCTGATGACTTATATTGATTAAAAAACAGCTTGTATAATGACTTATGCCGTCGTTACAGGAGATATTGTTGAGTCTTCGCGGTTTAGTGGCGCTCAAAGGGATATGTTAAATGAATCTCTGCGCAGGGCTTTTGAGGAAATTAAGCGATTTTCAACGGCCAAGAGGAGGCTGCCGGCCTTTAACATATTTCGGGGAGATAGTTTTCAGGGACTTTTTGACAAACCCGAGGAAGCACTGAAGGCCGCTATATTTATACGAGCTGCGCTGCGCCATAATCAACCCGGTGAGGTGGAAAATGATTGGGATGCGCGAATAGCTGTTGGTACAGGAACAGTTGACTATTTACCGGATAATATAACCGAGGGAGACGGAGAAGCTTATCAGAATTCAGGTCCGGTATTAGACGACCTTAAAGGCCATTTCCGAGCCGCAATAAAGACCCCGAATGAGGAGCACAATAAGGAGTTTAGGGCACAATGCGCTCTGCTCGATGCGGTTATCGCAAAGTGGACGCCCAATCAGGCTGAAGTAGTGGGGATGCTTATAAAGGGCATGACGCCTAAAGAAATAAGTACGGAACTAAACATCTCACAACCGGCCATTCATTACCGTATGAAAGGGGCTGGATGGTTTGCGGTGGAGGCCTTGCTCGAGCGAAATAAGCAAATGATAAAGAAAAATAACGAGTAGAAGCTGTCAATAAATATTGCAGGGAATGATTTTATTACGCTTGTTAGTAGCTCATATAATAGCCGACTTTTTCCTTCAGCCCACAAAATGGCTTGAGGGGAAACATCGCAACGGTATTCGTTCAGTCTATCTTTATAGCCACGCCGCAGTGGTTGGTCTTTTAACTTATCTGTTCTTGGGGCACTGGACGCACTGGCAGCTGCCGCTGTTTGTTATGGTTACGCATTATCTAATAGATATCTGGAAACTATCTAAGGAGGACACGGTTGGCTATTTTGTAGCTGATCAGCTCCTGCATTTACTGATGCTGCTCATAGGCGTGGGCTGGTTTTTTCGTTTTCCATGGTTGCCGGATATTATTAATAGTAGGCATATTTGGATCCTGTTATTTAGCTATCTTATAATATTACGGCCTACCGGCTTTTTTATTGAAAAGCTGACCGCGAGGTGGAGTAGCGAGCTGGATGCATTGGCTGAAATGTTTGATGGCCTCAATAATGCCGGTACCTGGATTGGATATTTGGAACGCCTGATTATCCTGACGCTTATGCTATTTGGACATTTTAGCGCTATCGGCTTTGTGATTGCTGCTAAGTCCATCTTTCGCTTTAATGGAAATGTGCAAACTGAACGCGATCGCAAGATGACGGAGTATGTGCTCATCGGAACGCTATTAAGCTTTGTAATAGCTATTTTTATAGGAATTATAGCACGGCTGTTCCTCTTTTAATTTAGAGGCGGCAGTAGGGGGAAGGGTTAAACAGTATATAGGAGGTGGCGGAAGGAGAAGAGTTGATACCTCTTTCAGACCTCTGGCTATGCCAAAGCTTGCCGAACCAGGAAGTACAGCTGTTGTGCTCGGTCTGCCCGCGAGATCCGGTTCTGTCTCAATTTTTATTGCGGTGATTTAAGTAACCTTATTAGTACGGTTCCTTCTTACCTTACCCGTTTCGGATCTGCTTATTCTAAATACATTGGCCCGGCCAGAATATTTTACACGTCTCATGGGTTTTATAGTGATGGCAGTTGTCGTATAGTTTATCCTGAGCGGAATTCAAGATTTTTTTGAAATATAAAAGGCAAAAAAGAGAGCAGATAATAGAGGCAGCAGAGTGAAAAACCTGATAAACACAGCAATGACACTTTCGGCGTTTTGATTATGCCCATAGTTGTTGGACTGAACAGTAAAATGAATTGAGGACGAAGCTAAATGAGTAGCTGATGTTGTTGCCAAATATTACTATAATGTAGCTATAGATCTACTGTTGCCCATAAGAAGAATGCTCTGCACTTCGATAATTATTATACAGTTTGATTACGGAAAAGGTTGATCCACCTAATAATAAGAAGACCGGTATATTGAAGTAGAATTCGCGAAATAGATCTGTTATTGCCAAAAGTAATAGCAGGAGCCCAGTTAGCCAAAGTACTGTACAGATAATGACCTGTTTTTTAGTAGGATTTTGGAACCAGTGATCATCTGACATCACTCTTATGGTTTTTAATGATTTAGGGAAACTCCGTATTTACCGAAGAATTAACTTAAAAGCACCATAAACAAGAACGTATTTCAGCCTACGTTAGGTACATAACGAAACAGTTACCATTAAGAATATACAACGTATTTGCTCCTGTGTATAACTGACTCCAATTACCTCCCGTTTCTCGTCTCCTGTTCAAGCTTCAAAATAGTCGTCGAGCGCGGCCACCATTTGATCTTTGTTCTCTTTTAAATCCTGCTGGATATGTCCCTTTTCCAGTAGTACAATACGATTGCAAACTTCCGTAACGTGGTTTAAATCATGGCTGGAGATAAGTAAGGTAGTATTTTTTTCCTGTTGTTCGCTAATAATGAGCTTTCTGAGTCGGCTTTGTGAGCTGGGATCGAGGTTTTCAAAAGGTTCATCAAGCAAGACAATATCGGGATTTGCCAGTAACGCCGCGGCAATACCCACCTTTTTAATATTTCCTTTTGAGAGGTCGCGGATATATTTCTTTTTTCCAATAATCTCGCCATTAAAAAAGGTATCGAATTTCTGCAAATGGAGCGATAAGTCTTCTTTCGATAGATGATATATTTTCCGCAGCGTCTCAAAGTATTCATCCGGAGTGAGATAAGACAATAGCTGATGCTCATCCAAATAACTTCCAACATAGCTTTTCCACTCTTCCGTTTTTCTTACATTTACGCTATTGATGAGTACGTGTCCTTCGGTGGGGCGTATCAGATCCAGGATAAGACGAAAAAAGGTCGTTTTGCCAGCTCCGTTATTTCCGACCAGTCCAAAGCATTCCTCCTTGGGTATGCTCAGTGAAGGTATATCAAGGGCCGTATTTTGGTGATATATCTTTTTTAAAGACTCAGCTTTAATCATATTTCACCTCTGAATGATGCGGATATATTATATTTATTATTTATCAAACGCCGTACAGAAATATCTGTAAGCTTCTTGTGGAAGATGATTCCTATAAGGCCTATAACTCCTAAAGCAATCAGTCCCCACTGCCAGTTTGAAAAATAAGCGACTGGTAAATAAATAGCATAAGGCAGCAGCAAGAATGGGAGCGCCATGAGAAACTGAGCAATGCCTACACCTTCATAATTAAACATAGCACTTTTGTTTAAATCCATGGGTTTGGGCTTCCATAAAGCCATTAATACTATGATATGCAAATTTATGCCGATATTGAACAGAAAGGTAACCAGATGCAGGAAGAGAAATTTCCAGCCGTAAAATACGTAGGGAACCGACAATAAAAAACACAGGGATGAGATGGCCGCAAAAACTAATATTTTGCCCTTTATCAGCTCGCGTGCTCCTCCGGGCTGGGATAAATAGAAATCAAATGAAGAAGAGTTCCAGCTAAGTAAAAGTTGGCCGTATTGCATCAAAAAGATGCCTGTAATAAAGATGCCTACAAATATAAAGAAGCCGGAAAAACCGGTTTTTGTTGCTAAGCTATCATCACCATAAAAAAAGAGTCCGTACAGTAGAAGTAAACCAGAAATAAAAAGGTAAGATCTGCTCTTTTTATGCCGGAGAATAAGCTTTAGCTCCAAGTTGGCCATATCGCCGGCAAGTCCAAAGCGTGAGAAAAAGCTGAGTGAGCGGCCGCTAAACTTAGTACTTTTCTGGCTGGACAGGTCCTCAACATAGGAATTCTTAAAGTAGTAGCTGAAGGCCAGACTATAGCTTAGGATAAAAGCCAGAAACATCACCAAAAGTGGAATGGGACTGCCCAATGATGCAGCAAATATAGGCCGCATTATTTCCCCCATATTGAACCATCCATAGTAGGCTGAGAAAATGCCGCTGCCCATTAAAATAAATATAATGAGAAGGCCAATAATTTTGTCACCAAACTGTTGTTTAAACCAAAGCATCAGCCAGTGAAGCGTCCAGCTCACTAAAACCAGTGTTCCCAGCCACACTAATCCGGTTTCCGTACCAAAAGATGGGCCGACCTCCATAAAAGAAAAAGGAGTGAACAGAAGGAGGACAATGATGGTAAGCGGGGATACGAAGGACTGTCCCAGCAGATAGTGGATGATTGTTGAGGTTTTTATGGGGAGCGGCAGGAACTTTTCTAACTCTATAACAGGTAGTTGCTGGAACATGAAGCGGTAGATCACTTCAAAAAGGAAAAAGAAGAACAGATGAGAATTTAGAAAATGGATGACATTTTCAATCCCCAAACCTTCGCGTAGAATGGTCGGTAATGAAAATCCAAGCAACAATAGATAAGCGAGCAACAGTACTGCTAAAAATGTCAGTATTAATCCGCTGAGGATGCTTCTGCCGAGCGAAACGGACCGCAGGCTTTTGCGCCAATGTAGCGTTAGAAGTTCCCAAACCATAATTTGTGTCTATTTTTGACCAATAATAAAAAAAACAAAGCGGGCAGGTACAGAATGTACTAATTAATGCTGACTTTTAGTAAAACAGTAAAAATATACTTATCAAAGTGCAAAATAAAATTTAAAATAATTAACCGCTACGTTATCTCCTTTCGTTTCCCATTTAGGTTTGCCTAATGTATACGGAGAGTCTATCTTTACAAATAATTCTAAATTCGCAGCATTTAAAACGATGAGATGGCTACATCACTTGAAAATAAATCGACCATAAAGGACATTAAAGAGCGCTTTGATAAGGACGTAAAGCGTTTTTCAAAGCTTCAAACCGGCCAGCAAAACTTAATTGATGCGGCTTTGGTCATGGAACTTATTACGCAAGCCGCTGCCCAGAATAACCCGGGTGCAAAACGTATATTAGATATTGGCTGTGGAGCCGGCAACAATACGATTAAACTGCTGGAGAATGTAGGTTCGCTGGATTGTGATTTAGTGGACCTGAGCCAGCCTATGTTGGAACGGGCGGTCCAGCGGATTGGGGCAATTAATGAGGGAAAGGTAAGGACTTTTCAAGGCGATTTCAGGACGGTGTCATTGCCGGAGGAGCAATACGATATTATCATTGCTGCGGCCGTACTTCATCATCTGCGTGAGGAAGAAGACTGGAAGCGGGCCTTTCAAAAAATATATGCTCTGACGGCGCCTGGCGGCAGCGTTTGGATTAGCGATTTTGTCCAACATGATAACGAGCAGGTCCAAGAGATCATGTGGAACCGCTTCGGCGAGCATTTGGAATCGTTGGGAGGAGTTGAGTATCGGGAAAAGGTATTTTCCTATATTGACAAGGAAGATTCTCCCGGTCAATTTCTTATCAGATGAACCTATTGCAGGAAGTTGGTTTCAATGACATTGAGCTCCTGCATAAAAATGCTTGCACTGCCGGTTTTGGGGCTGTTAAAAGATAGGGTAGCACGTTAATAAGGATTAGGTGTGACTCAGGACGTCCTGTTATTTCCGGTAGCACATTCAGATCTGTGAAATTCCTGACACCGCCAGAATAGCAGCTACCCACGGTCAGGAGTAGACTTCTCTGTTTGCATCCTCTAATAGCTCTTCGTCTATTTCAAAGTTTCTGTTAAGCCGGTGTAACACCGATATCTCACCATCAGATTCCAGCATCACGGCTATGACCTGAGACCACCTGGTGACGTTGGACTGGCGAAGTTCATGGCGTATTTCTTTAGAAGTGATTCAGGCTTTCATTTATATTTTCATCTAACATCTCCCCCCAGTAAATAGGGTTTATTATCGATTATAAACGGAACTATTGCTAAACGGCTACGCATAAAATCAACCAGGAATTGCAAGATAAATAAGGCTGCAATTGCAGTAATGGTGTGAAGCACTGTTTGTTTGGATGCACAATAGCACGGCCTAATACTGAGCCAATGGCAATGGTAATGGCCAGATCGAAGCTGGAGAATTGGGAGAATGAGCATACCCCAACAATAAGTGTAAAAATAATCAGTGTAATATAGTTAAGTATTGCCGAAAATAAGCTAATCAGAACGGTTTTCCAGAAAGTAGTGAACCAGGTAATATCTATAATGAGAAGGTTTGTGGTACATTTTTCTAAGATATAAATATTGATCAGGACCAGTACGAAAATTTATTTCAAAAATATTATGGGTATGGAGCGGGGACAGACCTATGGCGCTGCTAAAAATGGTAATAAGAGCGCTTTTAAATAACCCTGTTTTGACTCCCCTTTACTGCGCCAATGTAGCTTCGGCTACGCAGGCTGTACACCGGCGCAGCTCCTAATTACTCATTAGGGACTTAAAAGGAGGTAGTTCAAAGGCTTCGATAACAGATTGCGGGGATGTTATTACGACATATTACTCCACTTCTGGCAGTGACATAAAGACTATGCAATAACCCAGAGCGAACCAATTGCAATGGCAACCCATAATATCAGTGCTAACGCCAGCGGATATACTCCGGCCTCCTTTAGCTTTTTGATGGAGAGGCCGGCTCCGATAAGGAATAGTGACATAACGAGCACTGACCGCGCGGTTGCCACCAAAGGAGCAGAAAAAGGAGCAAAGAACGGAACCTTACTATTGATGATCATAGCCAATATGAAGAAGCCAATAAACCATGGAATTTTAATCTTATTTTTATTACTGTTAAAAACGAACATGCTAATAAGCGCAACAGGGATAATCCATAAAGCACGGGCCAGCTTTACAACAGTGGCCACTTCTAAGGCTTCTTGTCCATAAGTAGCTGCAGCGCCTACGACTGAGCTGGTATCGTGAATAGCTATGGCGGCCCACAATCCAAATTGATGCTGCGTGAGTCCTACTATATGGCCAATGGTGGGGAATATAAATAGGGCAATAGCATTGAGCAAAAACACGGCGCCCAGTGAGATGGAGATTTCCTTTTCTGAGGCGTTGACGATGGGAGAGATAGCGGCAATAGCGCTTCCTCCACAAATGGCCGTTCCGGAAGAGATAAGGTGAGTGATCGTAGAGTTAATAGGCAATATTTTTTTTATTACATAGCCGATCACAAAGATAGAGACGATAGATATTGCCGTTAATTTTATCCCCTGGTGGCTAGCGCTGACTGCCTGGTCTATATTTATGCCAAAGCCCAATCCGACAACGGCAATTTTCAACAGCCATTTTGTTGCAATCCCATTATAACGCTCGAATGGATGCCCCCAAAAGTGGGCAAAGAGAAAGCCCCCGGCTAAAGCTAAAGGTGCGCTTATCCAGGGAGTAGCACAGAGTGCCACTGCAGCTCCAAATGCGCTCTTTTTTAGAGTAGAAACGGACATAAACTCATAGTTTATTAGCAATGATTGTTGTTCAGCCATAACATAGCTTAAACCGGGTCGGCTGGGACAATCATTATTATCTATGAGCTATTACTTTTTGTTATAATGTTTTAGGCAGCGCTTTTTAAAGATCTGTACTCGCCGCGCATGCTGGCCATGGAGCGATATGAATTTTAGTTTCCGGTAAATAGGCAATGATTTAATTTCAACAACACGGAGCTGGTTATTATTCAATTCTTCGGTAATTGTATGGATGGACAACAGAGCGGAGGCATTAGAATGATGCAGATAATTCTTAATGCTTTCAGTACTGCCCAGTCGCATTTCAATGTTCAGGTCACTGCGCTTTATTGAAGCCTTTTTGAGAGCCTGTTCAATGACATCCAAGGTACCAGATCCGGATTCGCGAATGATGAGTGGAATCTGCGTTAATCGCTCTTTGTCAATTTGTGCCTGCTGAATATGACGATTTTGGGCATTTGTGACCAAAACAATCTCATCCTTTATGAAGGTTTCCTGCTGTAATTCAGGAGGGGCGGTATTTCCCTCAGTCAGCCCGATGTCAGCTTGGTCAGTAATTAAAAGCTGTCGGATACGTTTAGAATTCGCGCTAATGAGCGAGAATTCAATATGTGGATGCCTATCTTTCAGTGTAGCCAGAATAGGAGGAAGAATATACTGCGCAATGGTAGTACTTGCCCCAATGCGCAACGGACCCGAGGTTCGATCCTGCAATAGGTTTAAATCGTTATTCAGCTCCTGATATAAGTCCTCTATTTGGCAGGCATAATCCAGTAGCAGTTCACCCGCCGGAGTTAGGCTAATAGAATTGCCACGCCGTTTAAAAAGCGGTTGTTTAATTTGCTGCTCCAACTTATTGATATGTTTCGTAATGGCTGGTTGGCTTACATATAGTTCATGTGCAGCCTGCGTAAAGCTTAGGTGCTCCGCAACTTTAATAAATACTTTGAGTCGAAAATTGAATATCATTTAGCTGGCATATGTGGATATATGATATTGTTGTACCAGTGCTATCTGCTGTTAGTAGCAGAACTCAGTAAAGGACATAAAATACGGAAACAAGAGATAAACTTGTACCTTATGTTGTGTACCTTTGGAGAAGGTTTTCGGGAATAAGTGAGAGGCAGACATTGGAATAGCAAAGCCGGTAGGTAGATAAAATAATTGCTTTCCTGAAAATGATGGGGTTATGACTTGTAAGCGGCTTTTGCTGTATTACCGCCGTAAAATGATAAGCCCGGGATCTGAGAAGCTCCGGTCCCAAACCCTGGACTTTACATTTATTTGTACTTCATCTTGTTATTCGGCAGATGCATTAATTCGCTGATCTGATGATACAAGCATATCATCCAGCTTTTCGCCACCCTTCATGGCAAAGTCAATGGTACGGATAGGGAAGGGGGTTGCAATATCATTGTTATCATAGTATTTACGCATTGCTATCACTACGTTACTTCGGGCTACGTGTCTTGCCAGATCGCCCTGATCGAAATCAATCCAAAAACGTACTACGAACTCCATATCACTGCCGCCAAAATCGGTAAAGAAGACTTGAACAGGTTTATCCTTTTTAACCTCATCAACCGTTGCAAGGGCTTCTTTGGTTATTTGCTGAACTTTCTCAAGATCCTCTGCTTGTGAACAGCCGCAGGTTAAATCGATGCGGCGCTCGCCACTCCAGGTGTAGTTGGTGAAGGCATTGCCAATAACTTCGCTATTGGGAAGGTGTATTAAATTCCCCTGGGTTGTTTTAATAACGGTTGCGCGAAGATTAATGTCATGAACATTGCCATAGTATCCATTACTTTCAATAATGTCTCCGATGGCAAATGGATGCCGTATTGATAGCAGAATCCCGGCAAAGAAATCAGCTGCCTGATCCTGGAGTGCAAAACCGGCTGCTAATCCTAAGACACCGGCACCGGCCAGGAGAGAGGTGACGACACCGCTAAGCTCAATTGCCCATAATGCAAAAAAGATGCCTATGGTAATGGTAACAAGGCCAGCCACTTTTACCAGAAGTCCCGTAATGGCTTTGTTGTCGGTCATCTTCTGAAGTGATCTCGATACCATTTTGCGCACAAGCCGGCCAATGGCAAAAAAGATAACCAGTATTAGTATGGCCACAATTAGGTTTGGAACCAGCTTAATCCCTTTTGTTACCCAACCCTGAAGTTTATCGGTCAGCTTTGTAAGTGCATTGAGCATTATAATTAAATTCATAGCTACTCCTTAATTGAGTTAAATTGTTTATGAAGGTTACCTGTTTTAATCCTCTGTTGTTTGAATATCCAAAAATATGATAACTGTTAATTACTATCAAAGGGATATTTGTATTCATTATCTGCAGATAACCGTTTAGTCAGATATGCTTGTATAATGGAGCGCTTCGAAATATTTACGTTTTGTCCTACCCTTTACTGCACTAATGTCCCGTAGAGCATGCAAGCCGCAACATCGCTAAAGTCATGAAGGTCAACTGCGCCAATGTTGCTTTAGTTATGATGGTTGTACGTCGGCAACCCTCCTCATTACTTATGAGAGGCTTATAGGTGGTATTTCAAAGAGCTCCTTTTGATAGCTAATATAGACGGAGTCATCGATCTTTAAACGTTTTGTATATACTTTTGCATTAAGCTTGGACTTACTGGATAATTGATACTGCTACATACTTTAAAAAAGTGTCATATTGAGATCATATTTTTTTATATTCAGCACTTTCCAAATAAAAGACAAATATTATGCTCCAAGAGTTAAAAAATAAAATTGACGAGAAAGAGTACTCCATAGGAGTTGTAGGTTTAGGTTATGTGGGACTTCCGCTAATGTGGACCTTCCACCAGGAGAATATGCCAGTGCTGGGTTTCGATATCGACAAGGATAAGATTGATTGTATCAAAGAAGGGAACCCCTATATTAAGCATTTAGGAGAAGAGATGATGAAGCAGCTTTCTGAAAGCGATCGCTGTGACGCTACCACGGATTTTGAGCGGCTGAAGGAACCGGATGCTATATTATTGTGTGTGCCAACACCGCTCGACGAACATCGTGAGCCTGATATGCAGTATGTGGAGCGCACTTGCTTTACAGTGGGGGAATATTTGCAAAAGGGACAGCTGGTAGTGCTGGAATCGACGACCTATCCAGGAACAACGGAAGACTTAATTATTCCTATACTGGAGTCAAAGTCGGGCTTAACTTCTGGAGAAGATTTTTATGTAGCTTACAGTCCGGAGCGCGAGGATCCCGGAAACGTAAACTTTAATACCGCAAAAATCCCAAAAGTAGTGGGCGGAGATAGCGAGGAGGCTATTGAGCTGGCTTGTGCTCTGTACGATACGGCCATTGTAGAGACCGTGCCGGTTTCGGATACCAAAACCGCCGAGGCTGTAAAAGTGACAGAAAATGTGTTTCGCGCAGTCAATATTGCTCTGGTGAATGAGCTGAAGGTGATCTTTAAGAAGATGGATATTGATGTTCATGAGGTGCTTAACGCTGCGGACACGAAGCCTTTTGGATTTATGAAGTTTGTTCCCGGACCGGGATTAGGAGGCCACTGCATTCCTATTGATCCGTTTTATCTGACATGGAAAGTACGGGAATACGAGCAGAATACCCGCTTTATTGAGTTGGCCGGAGAGATCAATACTTCTATGCCACAATATGTGGTTAATCAAACGCTAAAAGCGCTTAACCATCATAAAAAAGCGATGAATGGTAGTGACCTGCTGGTGATTGGCCTTGCTTATAAGCCTGATGTAGATGATATGAGAGAGTCGCCGTCCTTTAAAATATTCGATTTGCTTACTGATTACGGAGCGAATGTGGACTATTATGATCCGCATATACCGGTGATTAAGCCTACGCGGGAGTATGATGAATGGACAGGCACGGAGTCGGTTAGCTGGGATGAGTCAACCATTAGTAGCTACGACGGGGTCATTATTGCTACAGATCACTCAAATATTGACTATAAACAGCTGGCAGACTGGTCGGGCTGCATCGTTGATACCCGCGATGCTATGAATGGATACGCGGATGACCCGGGTCAGGTTTGGAAGGCTTAGTAAATAAGCGGGAAGCGGGGCTTCCCATTCGATTGGACCTAAGCAGGAGCTTAGGTTGGAGATAATGGAACAGGAGCATAGGTCGGAGATAAGGAAGTGTGATTTAAATTACCCATCTCTTTCCCGAGCTCCCGCTTGGGAAATTACTTCTGAAACCTTGGCTTCAGCTACTCAATTCTAAGCTTATTTTCCTTTTCTGTGATCCCTGTTTTTTTTATT
>Ga0079226_10003369_pt1 | contig 12262 bp, 9 predicted proteins | sample Poulit2014_FD_76345 | JGI IMG/M metagenome (GOLD analysis project Ga0079226, IMG submission 76345) | Agricultural soil microbial communities from Georgia to study Nitrogen management - Poultry litter 2014 | ecosystem: Environmental > Terrestrial > Soil > Agricultural land | place: USA: Georgia... | reverse complement strand
CGCAAGATATGTAAGGCTTACCTCACGGGATTTTGAGTACTTTATGAGGTTCAGATTCGTCTCAAGCGGAGAAGCGGTGGTGCCCCCGACTGGATTCGAACCAGCGACCTTCCCTTTAGGAGATGTATGGACAAGGTTGCTATGGCAAGGAAGTAGAGAGTGATCTTCCCCCTAAGTTCCCCCTAGCTTCCCATTGGTAGTTCCTCTTGCAAGGTCTTAGAGAGCAAAGTCGTCATCGCATCCGCTGCCGTAGCATCATCTTCGGGGTAGAGGTGGCCATACACATCGAGTGTCATCGTCGCACTACTGTGGCCAGCCATCTTCTGAACCATCTTGATTGAAACGTTGGCGCGAATAGCCAGACTTACCGCAGTGTGTCGAAGGTCGTGAAAGACTGGACGGGCTGGCATATCTCGGTCAGGCTCCTCTTCGGTATACTGCATTGTGATAGACGACAGATCTATAAGCCCCAGGGCCTCCCATAACGCACCGTCGGTCGTGCCGGTAGGTTCAAGCCCGTGCCTGTTCTGGAAGTCACGTACAGCGCGTTCTGTGTGCTCGCCGTACATCGCCACACGACGACGGCCACCGTCGAAGTTCATTGTCGTATATTCGCGGGGCATGTTTAAGGCGTCTTGCAAATCGGCAATGACTGTTGTCGCGCGTTCAGCGGCAGCCCGGAACTTCTTGCCCAGAAAGCTATGACTCCAGTGTCCTCCCTGGGCGGCGGGGAATGCAGGAGAGTCACCGTCTCGGGACTCAATCCCGGTGGCGCGCAGTCGCTCAGCCACTTGGCCGGGGAGTGGGACGGTCCTCGCTTCGTTCGTTTTCGAACGTTCTTTCGGCACAAACACATTGGGGCTGGCGCCGAGGTGAACTTCCTGGGCCGTCATGCCCGTAATCTCGTTCAGGCGCAGGCCAGTTAGCCCTGCTGTCAATACCAGTAACTCAGCATTGCTGCACAACGAAGATAAGCGCATTAATTGTGGGACGGTCAGATACACATTGGCGCGTCGGGACTCAATGGCAGGAGTCGGAAGGGGGCTGCCGGAGCGGTCCTTCATGGGATTGTAGGATAGCAGCCCCTGGTTCAGCCCGAAGTTCAATAAATTTCGAAATACGGCTGCCCCATCATTGCGTGCGTTATTGCTGACGGGTTCGCCTGAGGCGCTTGTCATGTCGGCAAGCCATGTTCGGCAACGCTCACGGGTCACTCCTGACACTGGTGTGTACTGCCAGTCATCCTCAATGTAGGTGCGGTACTTGAAGTCATAGTTCGCCAATGTCTTAGGTTTCAGTTTTCGGCCGCCACGCACGCCGTGTTCCATGATGTGAGCCCGAAATTGGGACCATAGTTCACCCACAGTGGTTGATCTGGCTGCCCGGTCATCGACCTCACGGCCTTCGGCATGCTGCCTGAGAACCTCAGACTCGTATGCTTCTGCTTCTTTCTTGGTGCGAAATACTTTTTTGAACCGGCCAGCCTTGCCGCGGCCAGGGCGATACATGTCTAACTGCCACCTACCGGGCCCTATGCGTCTAATGCTCATAACGCCCAGCTTACCCTTATAAGGGAGCGTAGCTAAGAGAAGGTCAAGTGCACCCTTCGTCTTCGAGGCGACCGGGGGTGTAGCGCTCAATGCAAGTCCGAAGTGAGCCGGTTCGGGTCTTGCTTGATGAGCTGGGTGACCCGAGTGTGATGAAGATAACAATGGCGATTGTTTGCTGGGCGTTGCCCTTGAAGACTGGTCGCAAATTCCTTGCAATCTAGCGGAACTGCGTGAACCAAGGCGATGAGGATTGGGTCGGATAAATGTCATATGAGAGGCGAAGGTTGAGATTATGGGCTTGACAGGGAATAGAACGTATGGGTCCGACGTTATTCATACTGTCCACGACTCTGTCGCGGGCCCAAGACAAAGACAATGAGAAGTTCGGCCAGCCGTGATGGCTGCCCGGTAGCTACCTGCGTAGCTACTCACTTCGCATTGTCTTTTTCCGTTTAATTGCCCGTTCCTCAAATTCGGAAAGAACCCATGACTGTAGCTCAAGAACAATCTGCAACTAATGGCGACCACTTGTGGAACCGAGAACAAGCTGCCAGTTACCTCGGAGTGACCCCGCGGTGGATGGCCAACACCGGCCGTCACTTAGGTATTCCACAATTGCGCATCGGTGGCCTCGTCCGGTACCAGCCCAACCAGCTCAAGCAATGGGCCTCACAGCAAACCGGATGACCTTTCGGGGGCTCACTAGCGGACGCTGCACAATAAGCGCTCGTGCGATCCAATTCCCTTAATCCGCCCACTCATTACTAACTCTAGGAGAGTCCACATGACTGAAACCATGAACCCAGCCATCACTTTCGACAACGGCACTGTAACCCACGACAAGTTGGAGGATGCGAAATCTCGCGTTGAAGATCTGAGCATGCAGTTATCGGAACTAGAAATCGAGCTGAGTAAAACCAGGGGCATGGTCAGCGCCCAGCAAGCCCTAGTGCAGAACCTACAAGCTGAGATACGTAGCGGCAGCATTAAAGCGGCAGCCCAACACTCACAAGCCGAGGCAACGCTGACAGCCCTACAACGAGACCAGCACAACTACACCACGGCCAAGCAATCACTACAGGGCCAGCTCAGCGGGGCCCAAGTAGTTCTGAGTCTATGCGAGGCGCTCTATGGTCACAGCGCCCTCATTAGCGAGCAAGAGCGAGCCACTGAACTAGTCGAGGCGCAAGCTCAAATCCGCGCCATCCTCGAGCCCATCATCCGCAAGTACCGTAAATCGGATACCGCCTACCGGCAACTAGCAGACGCCTACAGCCGATACCTTCGCGCCAACCCCACCGGCCTCCAAGGCGTCACAGGTACCGGGCCAGACAACACCCAGTCGCTTATCTTTGACGACGGCACCGTCCTAGACGACATGGGTAAACACCACGCAGAACGCATGACTGAACGCGTCTTGACCAACATCAACGCCGACATCCTAGCCGAAGCCCGAGGCGACAAAGCGCCAGGCAACTAACCACCCCATAACCACTAAGACAGCGGGGCGCGAGCCTAACAACCTCGCGCCCCGCTGTCGCGTTCCGAAGGGACACCAACCCACATGACCGCAAACCGCAGCAAGCAAACCTGTATCGTCAAGGCCTGCCGCAAGCCGGTAGACAGCAACCAACGCTGCACCACACACAGAGTCTTCTACCAACGCCACGGCCAAGACGGAGGCCTAACCCAATGTGTCCATGTCGATCAAACTGGACACCGCTGCACCCATAAGACCAGCGCATTTACAGGCGAAGAATCCACAGCACTTTGTTCAAAACATGACATCAGCTACTGCCGATACCGACAGTGCCCCAACAAGACGCCCAGACGAGGCGAGTGGTGCCACGGCCACATACAACAAATCCAACGAGGCGCACCCCTCCAGCCGCTCAACCTGGTTACCCGCAGGCGAAAACCAAAAACCATGACCAATCTGCAATGGTTCGCCCAGTATATCGCCGTCACACCAGAACACCCCTTGTGCTGGACCTTTACCAGCGAACACAAGCGCCCCAAGTTCTACCTCGGAGGCCGCCTGCACAACGCCTACCGCTGGAGCTACCAACACTTCACAGCCACAACCTTGCAGCCACGCCAAGAACTCGATCACACATGCCGCAACACCAGGTGTGTAAACCCCAGCCATCTGTACCTCACCAGCCGTGCAGAACATGCAGCTATCGAAGCGCAGCGCAATAGAGAGCTCAAGGACTACAGCGAGCGCACGGGTGAAAGCATTGCATGGTCAGCAGATCCCGAAGCACGCATACATAGCTGGAGTGCCTTTACCTTCGCACTAGAGCACCAACTGCCATTCCAGACTGAGCACACGGGCTTCACCGCAAAAACCAAAGAGGCGCCACTCACCACCCAAGAACGCGAAGCCCTCTCCAAGGCCTTAGCGGAGCGAGCAGCATGGCTCCAAAGCCAAGGGCGCACCGAAGGCACTTACGCGTTCACCAGCGGCCCAAGCCACGCGGCAGCAGCATTAGGATCCTAGGCCTTGGAGGTCCCCAACAGAGCATGACAGACCCTCAACGAAGCCCTAGCAGAGACCTGGGCCTGACCTTCAGTAGGGCGAGGGGGAGCCTAGCCTGAAGCCTCGAGGTCCTTGCCAGAGATCATGCACAGCTCAAGCACTACACCCTATAGAAAGGGTGGCTTCAAAACTGGCCGACCTGGACAAGGCGAAAACGGCCTAGATGCTAGGCGGCAGCGGGGGCGAAGCTCAGCTAGATCTCCCAATGCCGTGACCTTCGTTAGCCAGGCTAACTATCGGAATCATCTACCCATGACCAGGAAGTTTTTATATGCATTGCACGCACACATACGACGACATCGGAGACTGTCAGAACATAGCGATCCACCCTCGAGGAGTTGCAGGACTGCACCCCCGGCCCCTGTGCTCGAGGTGCTTGAAGTACGTAAAGAAAAATCATCAGTGCGCCGAGGAAGGGTGCAGCGCACGCGCATATCATTACGGGCGTTGCAGGCCGCACCAGTACCTACCCTTGCGCAGGCTGGAGCCTTGGCAGTTACGTGAGATACACCAGCAACTAGCCGACCACGTGCAGCCAGATTGGAAAACAGGTTGCTGGATCTATGCATACCGGACGGACAATGACTATGGGCGAATCAACGCCAAACACGGCATGGGGATATGGTTGCTCCATATGCTTAGTTACGGCCTATTTTTCCAGGGATACTCCAACGGGGTAGAGCTTGATCATCTATGCAACAGGCCTTTGTGTGCATCACCGTTTCACCTTCGCCCGGCCACGCCTCGCGCTAACGACAAGCTCCGACGACTACGCGCTGAAAACCCGGAGTTTCCATGGTGGACCGACAAGAGCGGCAAGGAAATCGATCCGCCTGCCTGGCCAATTTCTCTCATTATCTTTAGTCAACTGCATGGTCTGCCTATGGGGCAGCCGGCAACACCCATGTTCAACGCTCAAAAGGACGCGGCACACGCGTAAACCGCATGTTTGCGTGAGTTTATCGACCTTGAAACCCGTATGTTTGCTTGGTAGCCATCACAGGCGATAGCCACACAAAGAGGGCGGGGGTTGCCCCCCACCCTCCGTGGGTGGCTAAGCGTCTCGTTCCATATCCCAAGGCCCCTGCTACCATGAAGCCATGACGAAGATCCCTGCTCTCCGGCCCTCCGTTGTTGCCCAGCTAATCGATGAACTAGAAGCGCTCGAGGATCGAATGTCTTTGCTCCAGGGGGACGACGAGCCCGAACCTGTCGACATAGCAGGTGTGCGTCGGGACTATCAGGCCTGGCACCAGCGTGCTCGTCGGGTCCTGCCAGCAGACGCCGCCAAGAACTTCGATGAACATCGAGATGGAACCCTCTTCAAGCCGGGGATCAGTCAGTTCCTTCGTGAGCCACGCAAGGAGAACGTCCTTAAGGCGGATGACGGTACGTTTCCTATAGGCCGTTGGCAGTATCCCTTCAATAATGTGCAGGGCCGGTTGGATCAGCAGCGTAACCTCCTTATGGAGACTGAGCCCGAAGAGTCGCCCGCTGAGCTCGTGGCCGAAGATCTTGCCGCCGTGCTGCGCAGACTGCCGGAGTTTCTCCGCGTTCTGCAGCACCGAAGGCCAGAGTGGCCTATTGGGGAGGCTATCAAGGACGAGAGAGAACTGCAGGTGGTGGTCGAGGCGCTGTTGCGCACACTCTTCGACGATGTTCGCCCGGAGGACTATGTGCCATCCCGAGGCGGTGCCAACTCCCGCGTCGACTTCGTCCTCCCGGAGGTTGGTGTAGTTGTTGAGACCAAAATGACTCGATCAAGTATGAGCTCGAAGCAGTTGGGCGAAGAACTCTTCATTGATGCCGGTCGCTACCCAACCCACCCTGACTGCGAGGCTATCCTCGCCTATGTTTACGACCCAGAACGGCGGCTCGTGAACCCTCGAGGGATAGAGCGTGACCTCACCATGAAGACCGCCTCCGGGCTCTCATTTCTCTGCGTAATTAGCTAAGGGAACGGTCAACAGGAAGGGTTCCGCACTGCACCCCTCCCTCGGGGCGTCAGCTGTCAAACTTTTCACTTGCTGATCTTCGCGCCAGTTTGGAAGGGTTAGCAGCAGTATGCTACCTCGGAGACAACACATGAGGTCTCGCAAGGCAAGAGTTAAGGACACTTTGTCGGACACTATTGCACCCCGCGGGAATTAACCGTTATCGGTGTCCGCTAGACATGTCCGCAACCGTTGTGTTAATTTGAGTGCATCGGACTCCCTTGCGGACACTTTCAGGAAGATTTCATCATGACTCAAACACTCACTGGGAAACTCATTGGATATGCCAGAGTTTCAACCCGGGATCAGGATACCGACCGGCAGCAGCAGGATCTCATTAAGGCAGGCGTTCGGCGGGACGACCTCTACGTCGACCATGGCGTTAGTGGGGCGAGAGATAAACGGCCCGCCTTAGACCTCGCCATGGAAGCATTACACGAAGGCGATACCCTAGTGGTCACGACACTGGATCGACTTGGCCGATCAACCGCTCACATGTTGAAGTTAGCTGAAGAATTACAGTGTCGCGGCATCAGTCTGAAGGTTCTGAACCTTGGAGGCGGGGTAGTGGATACTAGCTCTCCAATGGGCAAAATGATGTTTACGGTTATGAGTGCCATTGCTGAGATGGAATTGGAGATTAAACGCGAAAGAACAAACGACAGCATCGCCAAGCGCAAGGCCCGCGGAGGGAACTTGGGTGGGCGGAAGCAGGAGATTAGTGATGACGTCATCAACGGCATTACGGCGGACATTGAAGCCGGGATGTCATTGAAGGCGGCAGTCGATAAGCGCCTCGCAAAGGGTGTCAAAATCTCACGGCCCACCTACTACCGCCGCGTAGCTGAGTTGGAAGCAACGGCCGCTAATAAGTGACATTCGGCCATAACCTATCGATGTCGTGATCGTGCTGAGTTAGGTAGAGGAGCCCCCGTATTCATCGGAAGGTGCAGCCAAGGCGCTCAGTACTGGCTAGCGATCTGTGATTCGTAGAGTCCTTTGGCGCTCGTTGCGTTACGTATGGCCTCTCTGACGCTGTGCTTTTTCAAGTCCAACACTCGGAGCTTCCCCTCGGCATCTGCAACGGACTCGATGCGGTCGAATTCGTCAGCGAATTGATCGGCAAACTTCGCTAGTCCCTGAAGCTTTGGTATCGCATCGGCCAAGTGGTGCCCATGTGGATCGACCAGGTTCACCATGAGCTTCCCTGTTGAGCTTCGGCTAAAGAAAATGTAGTCCGGACGCAGTGCAGCCCATTCCCCAGGCTCTGGCTGGTATGCCACGGCAAGAGATTCTTTCACTCCCCGGTTGGGATTGCGATACCAACCGATAAACCCGGGCTGGGCTAATTCAGTATCGAGCACTTGCTGTTCCCAGGAGCTTTCAAACTCTACCGGCACGGTACCGTCTTCGGCGGCAAGTAGATGCAGTCGACGAGTAGGCAACGACTCTTCGGTGCCGTCAGGATACCGGACCTTCGTGTCGGTGTGTGCTGCCGTAGGTACAACCAGAGTTACCGGTTCAGGGCGTGTCGACATAGCTTCGAGCCGGTCGTACTCGGCTTGTCGATCATCCGTAAGTCTTTTTCGAGCAATACGCGTGTCGGTTAACCAGCGACGTGCCAGAGTGTCGGCTTCGTGTTCTACACCTTCAACGATTTCAGGCACCCGGCTCAGGGCAGCCACGGCGATGTTGGCATCTAAAAGAGCATCGTCGTCTGGCTCTTCTCTGGTCAGATGATTGACGTAAGAGTTACTTAGAGCAGGACTCAAGACGCGCATTGCTGCCCGATAGTAGTCTTCGATCGCTCGAGGATCTGCACTGACTGCAAACGGCACAACTTTGATGCCGCCACCCATTCGCGCGTGAAGTTCTTGGCCGCGCATCGTCACGACATCCTGGCGGGCGCTATTGACTTCGTTAGCATATTGCACGGCACGACCATCCAAAGCTCGATGCAAGTGATCGTAGGCAGCACTGACCGCGTTTTCCACGAGCCCGTCTTTAGCTAAGGCCGCTGCCAGAGCCGTCAGTCGTCGAATGGGTTTTACATTCTTCTTTGGGATGGTCACCGAAGGGATAGTACCGAACCGTTCCCAGACATCGTCATCGATTTCCGAATTCGGTGTTAGTGGAATGGCATCAAAAAGTACCCGTCGGCCGAGGCCGCCTCCAGCATCTGTACCGTCGTCAAGGTCCTTGCTCGTGCCGCCCTTGACTAAGAGTTCGGCAACATTTGTGGCGGTCTTACGATCAAAAAGGGGCAGATAACAATGCACTGCGTTGAGTAGCTCGTTGCCTGGGATTCGACGTGCCAGCGGGGTGCGCATCATTCGTCCGAGCAATTGTGTGATGTGGGTGCGGTCTTTGGCCGGGCGGAAGGACACCAATACTTCTGCACGCGGACAATCCCAACCAGTGGAAATCGCATTTTTCGCCAGCAATACCCGAATGTGAGTCGCATCTTCGACCCGTTGCGGTTCAATATACGGCACCTTGATCTGGCTAATGCCCAGGTCTTTGTGCTCGCCGAACACATTAGCAATCGCGTCATTGTCGAGTTCTGGCCAGGCTTCGTAGATCGTATCGACTGTGCGGACCAGCGTCTCTTGTGAAGGCTTATCTCCGACTTGAACCACCAGTAGGGGCTTCACGGCTTCTGCCACTCCCTGCTGTGCAGCGTAGTGTGCCCATGCATCTGAGGAGGCCTTAATCTGTTTTACCGCCTTCGTCAGCAAGACGGTATCAAATTCGCCATCCTCGTCAGGGATTGACAGTGTAATGTCATCTTTCAACAGCCCGGAAGCTTGCACTAGCGTAGAGTCGACTGTCACCGAGGGCAGTGCAGCACGTCCCTGGGCACTCGCCATGGTGGTCTCAAACCGCTCTACCGTAGCCGAGATCCCGAAGACTATCGGGATGGGCGGCACTGTGCCTTGGCCATTAATGAGCCGCTGCACAATGGTCTGGCGTTCACCATTGCGAGCGCTCATGCCACGGTGGGCTTCATCGAGTATCAGGTACAGGGTGAGATCTTCGTTGCGGATCGTATCGGAAATGATGTCATAGATATTTGACTGGACCTCATCCGGGCGGGGTTCTAACCCCGGCACCACTTCTTGGCCGAGGTCTGGCGCACCACGAACCAAACGAGAAGTGCGGCTCAGTTTCTGAGTGTTGAGAAAGTACACGTTACCGGGACGGAACGGCTCTGAAAATGTTGTTTCGACAACGCGCAATCTGCTATCAAGCTCACTGGATGCAGCCTGGATTCTAGCGCGCGACTGCTCATTGAGTGATGGGTCATCGGAGAACCACAACACCACAGCGCCCGGGTCAGCCTCCACATCATATTCATCACTGCCAAAAAACAGTGCCTCAAGCACCGCCGCAGCCATCACAGTCTTTCCAGCACCTGTGGTTGCCGCTAAGGAAAACTGGGACAACCCATCATGCCGGTGATAGGCGTCGCGGGCACGTTGCAGATTTCGTAGTACATCGTGAACTGCCTCGGCTTGGTAGTCCTTGAGCGTGTACCGCATCTATAAGGTCCCTCCGATGTTGATTTGAAAGTTCTGCAAGTACGACTCATATAACCGCACAGGCGAGTGATGCTTCGGAAGGTGTCGACACACCATCTGAAAAGCAGACTCATCGTCGGTAATAACGTAAACGATCGACTCGTCTTCAACCTCATGAATGCAATTTATGAAATCCTCAGTGTGGTCAAGATTCTCCAGGATCGCATATGCGTCAGCTATATCCCATCCCTTATCGCCAAGATTTTTTATGATTCGGCCTCGTGCACCGGCTCTAAGCCATAGCATCGGCGCGATCTGTTCAAATGAACGATGGTGGCGCACCGACAATGGCGCTTCATACGTCAGGGTGAAAAAGGCAGCACTTTCTTGAAAACCATCGGCAATGGGAAATTCATCTGTGAATCGGTAGTGGCCTTTTATCGGCTCACCTTCGGGGGTCATACCTGTAATTGCGGCAGTTATGCGAGGCTTAGTGATGTAGTCGCATATACCTAGTGCTTCCCACTCTGGATCACCGGGCCGAAAACCGGCTCTGCGGAGCTTCTGCTGTTCGTCAGCAGACACTTCATTATTCGTGATGGATATACATTGTCGATGGCCATCGTCCTGCTTATTTAGGCGCATCACGGCATGTGCCGTAGTCCCTGAACCTGCAAAGAAGTCGAGCACTTTTGCTTCAGGTTTGTTCTTGAGGAAGAAACGCAAAGTATCTTCAACGGCGAATAGTGATTTTGGATAAGGGAATTTCCTGCCTGGGAGCATACTCTTCACAAATGAGGCTCCATGTTCCGAAGCAGAGTGCGATATTCGATTCCAGAGAGTCATAGGCTGGACAGTCCGTTTGCCTGGAAGGTATGACACTTGTGCAGCTCCCTCCTCGTCGTATCCCTCGATGACGACGTCGCCAGTTTCAATCTTGGTAAGAATGCCAGATTGCAGATAAGAAGGGCTGCGCCGCCCCGTTTTAGGTTCACGCCTACCGAACTTCGCGTAGCCTTTTTCAAGATACGCGCGGAGGGAGGCAGGGCTAAGACGCCACATCATCTCGCGGCCTGACCTATCGATAGGCCAGACTGCTACGGTTCCTTCTGGAGACGGTACTGAATCAACCGGTACATCTACCGCAGGCGGTTCTCCGACTGAATGAAAGAGCCCGGTTTCAGCGTCTAGGTAGATCGGGTAAAACATGCTCGGGATTCGTGTGCGTAAACTTCCTTCGCCATTTCGTAGAAGGCCCGCCCAGCGGACGCTTTTTTGATCCGGTACTGAGTCACGAATCATATCGGTATTCCAAGGTTCTACATAGCTCTCCCCGAACATCACAAAGTAGATATACTCGTCTGTGCGAGAGAAGCGTCCCTGCCTTGCCGATCCCTTGGGGTTGGTTACGCTTGTGATCATTTGAACGTCTGCCTCGGGAAAAGTCTGTTCCAGCAGTAACCCTAAGCGGAGATATTCTTTCTCATCGATAGTAACGATCAGTACCGAATCATCCGGGTTCAGTAGTTCACGGGCGAGTTTTAGTCGGCGCTCCATAAAAGCTAGCCATTTAGAGTGGCGGTAGTCGTCGTCACTTTCGACGTAGTCGTTGTTATATTTCCAGTCTCTTGCTCCAGTGTTATATGGCGGATCGATGTAAATAGCGTCTAATGAATGTCGATGGGTATAAGTCAACATTTCGAGCGCATGGTAGTTCTCGGCGTTTATTACAGTGTGGAAAGGCTTATTGCCGCCCCGTTCCACCCGACCAGTTTCTACCAAGCCTGGATATATTCGGTCACTAAATTCGGCAATAACTACGAGATCATCTTCCGCAACCATTGCACTGTCGGGGTCATCTGTTTCGAGTTCGACGAGATGGGCCATACGTTCCTCGTGGGATCGTTCAATGCGTTGAACGCGCCAAAGACGGCGGTCATCAGTTGTTGCTTCGCCACGTGGTGGGAGGATGCGGACTTTATCGCCACGCCGTATCGCGCGTCCTGCTAGCTCAATGGCCTCTGGCTGATGGGGTTCGAACACGAGGCCAAAGGTACGGCGGTTGGTGAGGCCGTGGATTTCGGCTTCGAGGTCTCTGGCCAATTGCTTATCGGATTGTTGTACTTGGCGCAGTAGATCAGTCAGCCTTGACACTGGTGTAACTCCTTATAAGCCTGCTTACAATGGCAGTCCTGATGACTCCGCAATATTTAGCAGCCTAGTAATCCTAGCTTCTGTTGGAGAAGTTCCTTGAAATAACGGTGATTACTGGCATCACCTGGGTTCTGAGGGTTCCACAGCTGGATCAAGAGGGCGCAACCAATAATGTCTCTTCGAGCGCGACCTAATGAGTCCTGAGTCGTGCCTACCCTGTAGTCCAACCTTCAGGTTCCCCCTAAATTCCCCCTAGGTTGAGAATCAGTGGGAAACAAGCGGAATGCATAAGTAGGGGTAATTGTCAAATTCAAATCGATGTAGTGCTTGAAATTCCCTTCGATCCCAATGATTTATTGGCCTTAACGTGCTCGTAATGTGGTGCCCCCGACTGGATTCGAACCAGCGACCTTCCCTTTAGGAGAGGGATGCTCTATCCAACTGAGCTACGGAGGCTAAGGCCTAGAAGACCACAGGCTATCTTAGGGGATCTCGCGTTCT
>Ga0079226_10003368_pt1 | contig 12265 bp, 15 predicted proteins | sample Poulit2014_FD_76345 | JGI IMG/M metagenome (GOLD analysis project Ga0079226, IMG submission 76345) | Agricultural soil microbial communities from Georgia to study Nitrogen management - Poultry litter 2014 | ecosystem: Environmental > Terrestrial > Soil > Agricultural land | place: USA: Georgia... | reverse complement strand
ACTTCAGGAACCCTAATTCTTTCATTAATTCTGTGTTCAGGTCCTTTTCTCCGATTAAACCTTCTTTTGTTTGATTTTCTTCTCTTCATTAAAATTTAAATTGATTGACAAATTTTGTTTTTATTCAAAAACGCTTTTTTCTTTCACTTCTTTTGACAGCATTTGGATGAATTCGTCTGGATTTACCTTCCCTAAATCTCCATGCTTATGTTTTCTTACAGACCATTTATTCTCAGCCACTTCTTTATCACCAATGATAAGCATATATGGAATTTTCATCAATTCAGCATCACGAATTTTTCTACCTATTTTTTCACTTCTATCATCTATTTCAGCGCGAATATCCGCTTTTTCTAATAATTCAACGATTTTTTCCGAATAATTATTAGATTTATCACTAATAGGTAGCACTTTCACCTGTATTGGCGTAAGCCACAACGGGAAATTCCCAGCACAATGTTCTATCAATACAGCAACAAAACGTTCCAAACTACCAAAGGGAGCTCTATGAATCATTACCGGCCGATGTTTCTGATTATCAGCACCAATATATTCAAGTTGAAACCTTTCCGGAAGATTGTAATCTACCTGAATAGTCCCTAATTGCCATTTTCTACCTAAGGCATCACTGACCATAAAATCAAGTTTGGGACCATAAAAAGCAGCTTCGTCATATTCTATTACCGTATTTAACTCTTTTTCTTTAACAGATTCGAGTATCGCTTGTTCAGCTAATTCCCAATTTTCTTCAGAACCAATATATTTTGAATGGTCTTTTTTATCTCTTAAAGAAACCTGCGCCGTATATTCTTCAAAGCCCAAACTTTTAAAAACGTAAAAAACCAAATCTATCACCCGTAAGAATTCCTCTTTCACCTGATCCGGACGACAAAACAAATGTGCATCATCTTGGGTAAATCCTCTAACCCGCGTCAGTCCATGCAGCTCCCCACTCTGTTCATATCTATAAACCGTTCCAAACTCTGCATACCTTACCGGTAGCTCTTTGTATGATTTTGGAGATGATTTATAAATTTCACAATGATGTGGACAGTTCATAGGTTTCAGCAGGTACTCCTCTCCTTCTTGTGGGGTATGAATAGGCTGAAAACTATCTTTTCCATATTTGGCATAATGTCCTGAAGTTTCATACAGGCTTTTATTCCCAATATGTGGCGTAATAACCGGTTCATAACCCGATTCTCTTTGAGCCTCCTGCAAAAATTTTTGTAATCTTTCTCTCAGCTTGGCTCCTTTAGGCAACCAAAGAGGGAGTCCGGCACCCACCTTTTCCGAAAAAGTAAACAATTCCAGTTCTTTTCCCAGCTTTCTATGATCTCTCTTCTTTGCTTCTTCTACCCGCTCCAGATACGCTGTTAATTCTTTCTTTTTGGGAAAAGTAATACCATAGATTCTAGTCAGCATCTTATTATGCTCATCTCCTCTCCAATATGCACCGGCAATACTGGTGAGTTTTATTGCTTTAATAAAACCGGTATTGGGAATATGAGGTCCTCTACAAAGATCTGTAAAATGCCCCTGCGAATAAAAGGTTATTGTTCCATCTTCCAATCCTTCTAAAAGATCCAGTTTATATTCATCTCCTTTGTTTTTAAAATAAGATACAGCTTCTTTTTTAGAGATATCTTTACGAACATAAGCACTCTTTTTCTTGGCTAGTTCTTGCATTTTTTTCTCTAAAACAACCAAATCCTCATCCGATATCTGACGATCTCCCAAATCTATATCATAATAAAATCCATTTTCTATGGGTGGACCGATACCAAATTTTACATCCGGAAATACTGCTTCCAACGCTTCAGCCAACAGATGTGCTGAAGAATGCCAAAATGCTTTTTTCCCACCTTTATCTTTCCAGGTCAACAAACTCACATCGGCATCTTCTTCAATAGATCTCGTGGCATCCCAAATTTCACCATTCACTTCTGCTGCCAATACATTACGCGCTAATCCCTGGCTGATTGAACTTGCTATATCTAGTCCCGTAATCCCTTTTTCAAAAGACTTTACCGAGCCATCCGGCAATGTTATATTTATATTTTTCATATAAGGACGAACCTATTTCCTGTTTATTATATATTCTCAAGATGCGAAAATATAAAACTATCCTTAATTATTAGCTATTACAGCCTAATAACAAAAAAATTATTGCTAAAAAGTTCAATATCTCTATTCATAATACTTCACAAGGTTAAAAATTCCTCTTTCATGCTTAATTTCTAAACACTGGCAAGAATCCTTCTATACTTCCTACCATAGGCCGTAGGTGTCAGATTTGTATATTTCTTAAACATCTTCCCAAAAAACTTCAAATCAGTATAACCCACTTCATACATCACCTCTTTAATATGTTTTCCCTCTCTTTCAAGCATTTTTTTTGCAGCCTCCACTTTTACACGCTGCAAATACTCCTGGGGGGTGTATTGTGTCGATTTTTTAAACCGACGAATAAAACTACGCTTACTCATCGGCAATTGTTCTGCCACTTCTCCGACAGTAATTTCCTTATAGTTCTTCTCGATAATTGTTTGCGCATTATGTATCTCCTGATCATTATGTCTGCGCTGGCCTTGAAACACAAAAAAGTGTGACTGAGTAACCCGATCTAAATCAATGGAAAATAACTTACTGAGTTTTAAGGCTATGCTACGACCACAGAATTTTGAAATTATATACGAAAGTAAATTTAAGGATGAAAATCCACCACCACCGGTATAAATTCCTTCTTCATCAGTCAATACCGCATCGGGTTTTACTTTAGCTTTTGGGTAACGCTTCTTTAGCTCCTCCATAGCCAACCAATGAGAGGTATAATTTTTACCATTTAATAATCCGGCTTCGGCCAAAAAATAAGCTCCGAAACACAAACTAGCCACCTCCGATCCTTGAGCATACATTCTTTGTAACCAAGGCACGACAGCTTCATTTTTAGCTAACACTTTCATCGGATCACGGTCGCCTTTAAATGCAGGTATGATGACCAAATCAGCATTCTGTACTTCAGCCAAAGTTTTCTGACAGTCAAATTGACTCCTCCACTCCAACATCACTTTGTCATTATCAACCCCAACTAAAATTAACTTAAAAGCGGGCGGTCTGCCTTCTTTTCGCAACAGCTGATTGGTCGTAGTCAACAAATCTATTATAGCAGCCATTGCACTCAAAAAAGCATCTTCGTAAACTATTATTGCAACAGACTTCATTATATTATTTTTCTCTAACTTGTAAAAGTATAAAATTATTTTGTCATAATCACCCCCTTATTTAGTCATTTATGCAACATCTTTCATAATATAAAATCCATTTTCTTTGTATTAATTATATTCTCTAAAAGACAAAAATATGAAACAAGTAAATCCTTACATCAGTTTTGCAGGAAATTGCGAAGAAGCTTTTAAATTTTATCACAACATTTTTGGCGGCAAACTTCAATTTATCCGTTTTAAGGAGATGGGAGAAGAAATTCCTGGCCTGGATAATCTTACAGAAGAAAAACTAAACATGATTGCCAATATTGCCTTACCGATAGGTGCGAACACAATGCTTATGGGCGATGACGGGGCAGGTGTTTTTGGCAACGGCGTCTCCAATGCCGATAGAATCAATATTGAAATCGAAGCAGAATCTGCTAAAGAAGCCGATCGACTCTTCAATGCATTATCGGATGGCGGGAAAGTAAAAATGAAATTAACCAAAACATCCTGGGCGGAAAAATTCGGGCAGTGCACCGATCCATTCGGAGTAAAATGGATGGTAAATTACAGTTTGTAAACGATTAGGCATTGAGTAGATTCTCCTCTTAAACTTCTTAATAGCCTTAGCAACGAACAGGTAAATGATAAAAAACGAAGCCAAACATTTATAATGATAATGATATGAGATACCTTTTAATAACATTCATTCCCTTAACAGCCACGGAAGAATACTAAAATCAAATAAATAAAGAATTATTCAATTGTTTTAAACAAATAGAAATATGGACTCACAAATTTTTGTAAACCTGCCGGTTAAAGATCTCGAAAAATCCATGACATTTTATAAGGAACTCGGATTCACTATCGACGCTCAATTCACTGATGAAACTGCAGCATGTGTAGTGATCTCCGATACTATTTATGTAATGCTTTTAACGCACACAAAAATGAAGGAATTTACTTCAAAAGAAATAGCAAACGCTCATAAAACAACGGAAACAATTAACGCTTTAAGTGCTGAGAGCAAAGAAGCCGTCGATAAATTAATCAATAAGGCTTTAGAAAACGGGGGCACTGAAACATACGAACCACAAGAACTGGGATTCATGTACAGCCGGAGTTTCAACGATCCAGATGGGCATATCTGGGAGGTATTCTGGATGGATATGGCAGCAGTGAACAAGCAAAGATAATCAGTATCCGATTGACATATTAACAACTAAAACAAAGAAAAATGACTACAAATAACATCTCCACCTGTCTATGGTTTGATGATCAGGCAGAGAAAGCTGCAAAATTTTATACTTCTGTATTTGACAATGCCGAAATCACGACCACTTCCCGCTATACCAAAGAATCTTCCATACCTTCAGGAAAAAATATGGCTGGTGTAAGGATAAATTTGGAGTTACCTGGCAATTGATGCTAACCAATCCCGATGGCGAAGACCGACCTTTTATTACCCCCAGTCTAATGTTTACGGGAGACAACACCAATCATGCAGAGGAGGCCATTAATCTATATCTTTCCATATTTAAAAACAGTAAAAAGGGGAACCTTGCACCTTATCCCAAAGATACAGAACCCGCTAAAAAAGGGGCGCTGATGTATGGCGATTTGCAAATAAAAAATACCTGGCTGGCAGTGATGGATTCAGGTGTAGAACAAGATTTTACTTTTAATGAAGGAATTTCTATTATAGTACCATGCGAAGATCAGAAAGAAATCGACCATTATTGGGAACAACTCACCGCCGATGGCGGAGCAGAAAGTCAGTGTGGCGGGCTAAAGGATAAATACGGAAGGGAGTGCTATTTAAGAAATACAACTAAAATAATTACTATATGTATCAATGGTTCAAAAGATAACTATAACTCTAAACTCCCCATATATCATCGGCATCTATAACAGCGTATTCCCCTTTTTCAATCTGTTTTTCAGATTCTTTTATCTTTTCGACAAATTCCGAATTGCATCCTAAATTGTTACGAATCAATAGTTTCTTTAAACAATCTAAAAAAAATTTTAGCAGCTTTACTGCGCATATCTATTTTTACGATTGTAGCCATTTCAACCTAATTTTACCCAAAAAATATTATATCTGTCATAAAGAAACGAAGTCACAAAGAGAGCTTTGCCTTTTTCGTTTATGGCAAAATTACTATATTTGAATAAAAGTATTCTTGCTAAATAAAACCCGTATTAATGACAAAATTGGATCCCATAATCGCTGTTAAAGATGTTGAAGCCAGTGCCCAATGGTATCATCAAATCTTTGGCTTTCGAAATGCACACGGAGGGAAAGATTTTGCCGTTTTACTTGATGAAGACGATGTCGTCATGCTATGTTTACACCAATGGGGAATAGATGAACATCCTTCATTATCGGACCAGCGCATTCCTGCCGGGAATGGATTTTTGCTTTATTTCAAAACCGACAATATGCCAAAAATGCTCAATCGTGTGGAACAAATGCATTGGCCCATAGAAGAAGCCTTGCATCAGAATCCTAATTCCCGGAGAAAAGAGTTTTCTTTAAAAGACCCTGACGGCTATTTTATCACCGTAACAACTTATCATGAATATGAAGGATAAAAGCTTAAAGTATGCCGTACTTCTCCGTGGCGTAAATATTGGCGGCAGAAAGGTGAAATCTGCCGAATTAAAGGACTGTTTTGCTCAAGCCGGTTATAAAAAGGTAAAAACAGTATTGGCCACCGGTAATGTCATTATCCAAAGTGAAAAAACACCGGAAGAACTCCGACCTCAAATTGAAAAAACACTGCTGGACAAGTTTAATTTTTCGATAAAAGTAGGGCTCGTCAGTGAAGAAAAACTCCATCAAATTATTGAGGATTGTCCTTTTGAGAAACAGGAAAATTTTCATCGTTATGTGTTGTTTTTAGACCGGATGATTGAAGTCAATGACCTGCCATTGGATGCAGAAATAGAAACCGTAAAAACCGGTAACAATATCATCTACTGGAAGGTACAAAAAGGTTTCACCCTCAAGAGTAAATTTGCCAAAACTTCCCAAAAACGATTAAAAAATACGTTCTCTACCACACGAAATTTAAATACTCTGGAAAAGATTAGGAAAAAGATGGAGACCATCTGATTTTGAATGTCTTTTTCATTTTTTAAGGAAAATCAAAAACTAGCAAACAAAAAGAAAATCCGAATACAAACAAACCGTTATAAATGATTCATTCGCTCAATCAAATCTTGAGTTTTCTCCTTGAATTAGGGATATTAACTGCCTTTTGCTATACCGGTTTTCATTTAGATGTTTCGCCCGGTTGGCAATATGTATCGGGCATTGGAGTACCAATTATGGTTCTTATTTTTGAACCAAAAAGATGGCCCCCAAAGCCAAAAAACAAATTCCAAAAGGAGATACAAATTAGCCCAATATTTATATTTTTTATATCTTTACTGAATTCGAGTTCTATAAAAACTATCCATGAAAAAGTTATTAATTCTTGCCGGTCTCGGTTTATTACTCGCCGCCTGTAACTCAAATCCAAAGTCTTCCAATTCAAAAAACAACAAAGACAAGGCGAATGCGATAACCTCCGAAAGCGAATGTTTTGCTTCGTTGACGCAGCAGGACAGCATCTGGTTACAACTTAAAATTTCTTCTAATGACGTCACCGGCACCCTAATATACCATCTTTACGAAAAAGATAAGAACGAAGGAACGCTTCAGGGAACCTTAAAAGGAGATACCATTATAGCCGATTATACCTTTCGGTCAGAAGGTCAGACTTCTGTCAGAGAAGTAGCCTTTTTGTTAAAAAAAGGTAGCGTGATTGAAGGCTTTGGCAATATGGAAATGCAGGATAAAAAAATGGAATTTAAAAACAGAAAAAACATCGACTTCTCCAATGGCATTACTTTCCAAAAGATAGATTGTGAGGGCATTGACAGTGTCTTTCAGATAGAATAAATTTATTCTATGGACTTATTCAACTCTAAAGATAATAAAACCATCAACCGACTTCCCAAAGATGGTGAGCTATATTATTACGACAGCATTTTGTCTGCTGAAATGGCTACCAACTACTTCCGTCAGTTGATGCAGGAAATACAATGGCAACAGGATGAAGTCTATATTTTTGGCAAGCACATCTTTACCAAACGCGAAGTAGCCTGGTATGGAGAAAAGCCTTTCACCTACACGTATTCGGGAATCACAAAAAAAGCGCGTCCTTGGACACCTACATTAAATCAGATGAAAGCATTGGTAGAACAAGAAAGCGGACAAACGTATAATTCTTGTTTGCTAAACCTCTATCACAATGGCAATGAAGGCATGAACTGGCACAGCGATGATGAAAAAGATTTAGCTCCCTATGCCGCCATCGCTTCTGTGAGCCTGGGTGCCGCGCGTCCATTTGCTTTCAAACATAAACAAAGTAAAGAGAAAGTAAAACTACAACTTCATCACGGCAGCCTCTTAGTGATGAAAGGCGAAACCCAACGCCATTGGCTTCACAGCCTGCCAAAATCCCAAAAAGTAATAAAACCCCGTATAAATCTAACCTTTAGGCAGATAGCGAAATGATTTTCTCTATTAAAAACTAATCCTCCTTTACTTAAAATATTTCTTCGCTTTTTCATTGCGATGTGGACAACCCGGCCAGCAACAAGGGCGTTTTTTCCCTTCAAGGACTTCTTTAACTAGTCGTTCAATGTGATTTTGTCGAGTTTCAGCCTTTTTCACGATGGTCGTCCAACAAATCCATTCATTACGTGCCAGTTCCGTAAGTTTGTTCCAATTTTCAATAACAGCAGGTTTAGCTACCAATGCTTGTTTTAAATCCTCCGGCACTTTATGTACGACCCCCTGTTTGATTTTCACCTTGTCCATATTCCTAAATATTAGAGTTTATTTTAAATATTTAAATACCAAATTCAACCGGCAATAAACCGTCGGTAATAATCAAATCCTGTCGATTATCTTCGACAATAACGCTTGTTTTTTTTGATGCATAACAATTAGCTTTTATGAGCTTGGTATTTTTTCATTACTTTTTCTAGTTCATTATAAGCTCTTCCATATTTGATGGAAAGATTCAATAAAATTAGCAATTTCTTTCCTCTTTTAAACTTTTTTCATCCCTACTGACATAGGGCTGTCATAACCCGCATTTACCTTTGGGTTATTATTCATTTTAAAACAGTATATTATGCGTACAGAAACAGCAAAAAACGAACTTATGACTGTCATGACAACAGCGGATTTATTAAAACACTGGCAAGGCCATCGTGGCTTAACACGTCGAGTTATTGAAGCCTTTCCGGAAAAAGAATTGTTTAATTACTGCATAGGCGGAATGCGTCCTTTTGGGGAAATGGTGATGGAACTTTTAGCTATTGCAGCACCCGGCCTGCGAGAAATCGTTACTGGAGAACAAGAAAAATACGATCACGATTTAGGAATTAGCTCAAAATCCGAACTTCTAAGACAATGGGATGAAACTACCGAAATAATAGAGCAATATTTCCCGAAGATCAGGTTGGAACAATATCATCAATCCATAAAATCCTTTGGCCGTTTTGAAAGCACAGTGATTGAGAATATATTTTATTTCATAGATAATGAAATCCACCACCGCGGACGAGGGTATGTGTATTTGCGCTCTCTGGATATTGAACCGCCTTTCTTTTGGGAGCACTAATCCTATTTATTCTTCAAATAATTTTGTTCGCTCTAAGATGCGTTTTATGGTAGTTTTCAGCCACTGTGGTTTGATAATTTGGGCATAATCGCCAAACATCAACAACCAGCGGGCAAAACCCTCGTCATTTTCACTGATTTGGAAGGTCATCTCTACTTGATCTTCCATTTCTTTTTCTGAAGCAAACCCATAAAAATGTCGATCATATTTTAAATATCTCACCACTTTTTTATCCACTAAAAGCTTTGCTTCAACCTTTCGGTATATTTGTTTTTGTTGACGGTAATCTTCTACAGAACCATGCTTTCGGGTATAATCCAAATCTGTTCGTGCTATTTCATGAATACGATCCAGACGAAATTGCCGATAGTCTTTTCGCAAATGACAATAACCCAAAATATACCAAAATTGATTTTCATAAAAAACTCCAACTGCTTCTATGTTTCGCTCTCCGGGATGATCTGCATTCAGTGCCTGATAGTTCAGTTTCACCTGTTTCCTTTCTACGGTACAATCAAAAAGAATTTCCAGCGCATGCGGAACTTTTTCATTAAAAGCTTTTTGAGTAGAATGAATGGAGATATATTGTTCTAAGGTTTCCACACGATCTTTTTCTGCCCCACGCAAAACCGATTTTATTTTATACATGGCCGACTCAAAATGTTCGCCCAAGTTTTTGTCGGTAAAATGCTGCATCAATTTCTCCGCTGCAATAAAACTGCCGGCTTCCTCCTGTGTAAACATCACCGGCGGCAGCCGATAGCCATTCACCAATGAATAACCTACCCCGGCTTCGCCAAAGAGTGGTACTCCGGCATTTTCTAAACTTCGAATATCCCGATAAATCGTACGCAAACTTACCTGAAAGCGATTGGCCAATTCCTGTGATTTTACAATTTTCTTGGATTGTAATTGGATGAGTATAGAGATTAATCGATCAAAACGTTTTAAAGTATCATCTTCCATTACTTCAATTTGCAATGACAATAATAATCAAAAACTCCGACTTTTTAGAATTGCATTAATTACCTCGCAAAGATAAATGTTATCTGAAGTTATAAAGCTTCGCTATCATTTATTCTTATTCTTCGGTGGTCTCATCACCATATAAAAAATGCGAACCGTAATGATTGTAATAATTCCTTGTATCACAACCATTGTTATAATTGCTGAAGTATTCATTCCTTTAATCTTTTAATTCATTCTTTTTCTTTAATCTTTGACCTGCAACATAGACCAAATAAACCATTACAGCAAAAGCTATGGTTAATATTGCTCTGGATATCTTGGAAAAGATCATCTTTTCTTTTAAAAATTCGACCTTTGCCATGTCTGTTGCTGAGGCAATCTGCCTATGAAGGTCAGCATACATTATTTTACTAACAATTGAACCGGATGAAAAGTTCCATCCCTGTCCACTAAACAGACTACTAAAGGCAGCCCCCCAGTCGTTATTTTCCGGTGTAACAAGCGCTCCCAGAAACACAATGATAATAAGTGTAGGCGTCACATATCTCAATAAAAATTTAAATATCTTCGGTACTTTCATATCAGCACCTTCGGTAATCTCCTTCCAACCTTTATTTACCCCGTAAATCCAAGAAAAAATGATAGCTTCAAACATGGCTAACACTACCAGACTCACTGTGCCTACCCAATAGTCAAACTCATCTAAAACGCCATATTCATAAAATACAACAGCCGGTAGCCCTAGCAATAAAGCAACTAATCCCAAACTCCAGGCGGATTTACTTCGCGACCAGTCAAACTTACTTTCAAAAAAGCCCATCCATGGTGTTCCCATCGCCAAAGAAGAAGTGATACCTGCAAAGAATAATAAACCGAACCATAATACCCCGGCAATAGGACCTATAATAGTACCCAATTGATCAAAAAGATAAGGCATGGTCTGAAAAGTCATTCCAAAACTTGCATTTTCTTTCACCCAATCCAATCCTAAAAATCCTGAAGCAATAGGAATCAAAATCAAACTTCCTATCACAATCTCTACAAATTCATTGGTAAAACCGGAGGCCATTGCATTTAAAGCAATATCCTCCTTCGCTTTTATATAAGAAGCATAACTCTGTATGAAGCCCCAACCCAGACCGAGAGTAAAGAAAATCTGTCCCGCAGCAGCTAGCCAGACTTTCGGATTTAAAAGAGAATCAAACTTTACCGTCCATAAGAAATTTAATCCATCCCAAGCGCTGGCATCGGGAACAGCTGCACTGGCGCCACTTGTACCCAAAGTTAATCCCTTAACAGCCAAAATGGCGCCAAAGAGCAACAATAGAGGCATTCCGATTTTGGCTACTTTTTCAATCCCACTCAGACCTTTAGAAAGAATATAAATATTTAAAAATAAAGTAAATAAGAATATTATTAATGAAAAAGCAGAAGTTCCGGAAGCGCCGCTTAAAAAGTTAGTATAATCTGCAAAAAACTGCGCTACCTGCCCCTGGTCGGCACCATTAAAAGAGCCCATAACAGTCTGAATAATATAGCCTAAAGACCAGGATTCGATATAAGTATAATAGGCAATAACAACGACATTGGTAAAAATTCCAAAGACCCCGGTAAATTTCCAAAACCGCCCCTCTGTCATTTTATCAAACATAAAAGGCGTACTATGATGTCCGGATTTCCCTCCTAATCTGCCAACTCCCCATTCTACCCAAAGAAGCGGAACACCCATAATCACAAAACAAACTAAATAGGGAATTAAAAATGCGCCACCACCATTATCAACAGCCTGAATAGGAAATCTGAGAAAGTTTGCTAACCCCACAGCACTTCCTGCCATAGCCAATATAAGCCCTAACCTACTACCCCATCCCTGGCTCGTATTTGTATTACTCATAAAATATTTTTGAAATTTAGATTTTGATAGATTAATATTTTATATTAAAGAATCAAGATCCAACAGAAAAGGTGAATTAATTATATTTTATTGCGTCAACCAACAATAAAACACAAGGAGGGATTGGAAGAAGTAATCAAATATGTTAAATCTTTTCAGATTATATAACTTCTCTCTATAATGCAAATTTTCAATATCCTTTTTTGTTACCTAGCCGTTTTCAATCGATTTTCTAGAAATACATAGATAAGGTAAAATTTCAAAAAAATAAAATTATAGGTAAAAAAACAGCTATTTAATCAAAAAAACAGCTTAAAAATCAATTTCTCTTAATAAATTAGTTCCTTTTTGGGAAAATTATTTCTATTTCCCAAAATAGAATCTTACCAGACAAAAGTACCAACAGCTCCCTTTTCTAATTTTGCTAAAACACTTTTCCCCTTATATTTTATATTAAAACTTTTCTCCTGATTACTGTCATTTAATACAATCAGCACCTTATT
>Ga0079226_10003367_pt1 | contig 12266 bp, 10 predicted proteins | sample Poulit2014_FD_76345 | JGI IMG/M metagenome (GOLD analysis project Ga0079226, IMG submission 76345) | Agricultural soil microbial communities from Georgia to study Nitrogen management - Poultry litter 2014 | ecosystem: Environmental > Terrestrial > Soil > Agricultural land | place: USA: Georgia... | reverse complement strand
TATATATATAAGACATTAATTATACTACACTTACCTATAATTTAAATAAATATATTTTATCATACACCTTTCAAATTTTGTTAATAAAACTATTATACTAGCCATAATAATTATTTAACAATAAAACTATTAAATTTATTTTTAAAATATCACTTAAATATCAAATATAATGATTTATAAAAAACTCAACAACATTAATAAGTTTTTTACTTTATTAAGTAAAAGTATTTATTATTAAGAATTTTATAAAAACTTAACATTATATTTAATTTATAAAAAAAATATTTTTTAGAAATTATAATTTATTTAATATTATTGATATAATATTATCTATAATAAAGATATATTTATAGGTACTATACCTAAACCATATACAATACAAGGCATTAATATTACGTAAGCTATTACAAGAGGTAATAAAACAGTTCAACATACTGACATTAATTGATCGAAACGTATTCTAGGGAAAGAAGCTCTAACTCAAATGAATACAAATATTAAAAAAGATGTTTTTATAGCTAAATTTATAGAAGAAGAAGATATATTTACAAATATATCATATAAAATAGAATTATTTACATCAAAAAATAAATTTAAAATATATACAATAAAATCTAGAGGTAAAATACTTAAATAACCACCTAAAAATAAAATACTATTCATAGCACAAATTAATACGATGTTAGCATATTCAGCTAAGAAGAAGAATACAAAAATACTAGCAGAATGTTCTGTCATAAAACCACTAACAAGTTCTGATTCAGCCTCAGCTAAATCGAAAGGTGGACGATTAGTTTCTGCTATAGAACTAATATAGAATACTATAAATAAAGGAAATAATGGAAATAATAAATTTACTACTCTTTGTGATTCTATGATAGTAATAATATTAAAACTACCTGTTAATAATAAAACTATTAATATAACAGAGCTTAATACTAATTCGTAACTTATTAATTGAGCAGTACTTCTTAAAGACCCTAAAAAGGCATATTTAGAATTAGCTGATCATCCAGCTAATAATATTCCATACCCTGATATAGAACCAACAGCTAACATATATAATAAACCTAAACTATAATCAGATATAAATATTCCTGAACCAAAAGGAATAACTAAATAACCTAGTAAAGAGAATATTAAAGTCATTACTGGTCCAAGGAAAAATAAAATAATATTTGCTTGTGTAGGAGCTACATACTCTTTTAATAATAATTTTAAAGCATCAGCAAATGCTTGTAGTAAACCTAAATATCCAACTACATTAGGACCTAATCTTCTTTGCATACTAGCCATAGTTTTTCTTTCAGCTATAGTTACAAAGGCTACAGATAATAAAGCAGGAACAATTACTAATAATCCTTCAATTATTGAAATTAAATAAGTTAACATTTTTTTTTTTATTTGTTTTTCCATAAATAAAATATATATGATATAAATATTGAATATTTAATAACGTGCAGTATTTTATTATATATCATATATTTCTTATCTTTATGTCTAAATAAGCTAAAAATAAAATATATATATATATATATATATATATATATATATTATCTACTATTTTATGCATGTAAACATATATTTTTAATATATAAATTATACATGTAAATACATTATATTACATAATATTTAACCTATTACTATCTACTATGTAATAAACTTAAATTACCTAATAACTAATGTTTATATAACCATATAAATAATTAACAACTTTTAAAACATTATTTTTAAAAATAAATTATTAAGTATAAATTACAAAAAACATATATTTTATATTAAAAACACAACACCTGTTAAATCTCTAAAATAGCGACTAAACTTTATACATATAAAAAATATTATAAATAAGAATAATTTTTTTTTTTTGTACTAATTTAGGCTTTTATATAATAAACATTATTGTTGATATATAAATTGATATTCTAAGGAGCCCGGGGAACTCGAATCCCTTTATTTCGATTTGCAATCGAAACGCAGAACCCTCTGCTCAAGCTCCTATTTATTAACTAATATATGTAAATAATTAATATTTACATAAACTTACCCTTCAATGGCGGTTAGTTATTATATAAGGTAGAGCACCACTATAAAAGTAGTGAATTACTTGTATATATTAAGGCTATATATGAATAGACTAAATGTGAGACAATTTAAATTATTATGTTTAGTCTATCCATAAAGATACCTATGAAATACAATACTTAACGGTTTACTACTCTGGTAATATTATATAAGAGTTTTCAGCATATATTGAGATCAAGTGAGATAAAATTTTTATTATACCACTCTGTATACAATTCCTAGTTGAATTTGTATAGGGTTAGCTATAACATAATTTTTACTATCTCTTAAATTAAGGAGGAATCGAACCTCAAACTTGATTTACTTATATAAGTGTAGACCAACTACAATCCTAATTTTTCATTATAAGTGTATACACATTATAATATAACTTCCATAGTAAAAGAACTATATCTCTTACGAAAACGATAAGCTTTTCTACCTATTTTATTAGTTTAGCTTTTAGTTAATTAAAAAGATACTTATGTGAATACTAATATATAAAGATTTTATAAAATTAGTTAACTAATAACTACTATAATTAACTTTTATTATATTTTACTATTAAAACTATTAAATTTTACATAAGATTAACTATATTTAGATAAACCTTATCCATTTTTACTTTGTGTAGATAAATTAACTAAAGTATTTTCTATAATACTTACAACAGGAACTATGATAGTAAAATGAGCAAAGTATAGAATAGTACTAATTTGACCTAACTCAATAAATGGTGTTTCAACGTGTTTTTGACCAATTTGCATTAACACTAAGAAATTAGCCACAAATATATAGAAAACAACTTTACTTAAAGGTCTAAATTGTAAACCTTTAGTTTTACCTAAATCTGTAAAAGGTAAAGTTAAAAGTATTAATATAGAACTAAACATAGCTATAACTCCTAATAATTTATTAGGTATAGATCTTAAAATAGCATAGAATGGTAAAAGATATCATTCAGGTACTATAGCAGCAGGAGTTTGCATAGGATTAGCCATAACGTAATTATCAGAATCACCTAGATAATTAGGCATGAAGAAAACAAATACAGATAATACTATAAAAAAGATAAAAATAGTAATTAAATCTTTAAATATGAAGTAAGGAGCGAAAGGTAATCTGTCATAATTACCTGAGATACCTAAAGGATTACTAGATCCTACTGTATCATGCATTGCTATTAAGTGCATTAAAGCTAATGCTGCTAATATAAAAGGTAATAAGAAGTGTAATGCAAAAAATCTATTTAATGTTGCATCGTTAACACTAAAACCTCCTCATATGACAAAAGTAATTCGTATAATATTTAACTTATACTTTACACCCTTTTAGATGTATTTAGACTATATCTTAAACCATCGTAAAAATACGAAGATTTTGGGGGTATCGTGTTGAGCTTATTGTTGGTATAACTCACCCATTAGTCGTTGAACGTTCTTAATCCTTTTATCTATACCGGATTAAACTTCGCTACAAATAATCTAACAAACCGGAGGTAATTTATTAAATGTCCTTGTAATTTTCCCCATTTGCCTATAAAATCTTTATATGATTTTAAGGAGCCCATTACAATTATTAATTCATGTTTTTGGTATAGTAATATAGTATCATAAGATTAATTTATAACTGAGGATAATTTAAATTATTATAACGAGAACTTTCACGTAAATTATTTAATCAATTAACGTATTGTATATATTTTAATCCTATTAAAGGGTGTAAACCTGAAAATGAAAAGAAATCTATAACTTTTTGTATATCAGATTTAGAACTAACACCAAATTGATTATAATTATTAGTTATATCTATTTTTCTATTTGTATTAAATATTAGTTTAAAAGCCTCAAATAAATTATAATGTATTTTTTGTTTTAATTGAAAACAACCATCATTATTACTTTTAATAAAAAAAGAACCCTCTGAACATGTAAATCCTATAATCCAATTTCTAAAAAAATGTAATAATGTATAATCATTCGGATTTTTAGGTATTTCGAAAATAGTTGGTATGTTATTTCTATTATAAATTTCATTATATAATTTAATATCATTTTTTAATATATACATAGCTAAATTAAATTGATCTATTCTAGTATTAGTTAAGAAAAATATGTTATTATATATAAGCAATGGAAACAATACTTCTTGTAGATCAGTTTTATTAATAACTAATTTGCAAGTAGGACTTCTTAAATCTTTATATATATTTATCTTACCTAATTTTAAAACAGAATGAATATATTCTAAAGTAGAAAGATCTTGTATATGTAGTGATATAACTAATTTAATTGTTATAAATCCTTTTGATGTTTTATTTATTTGAATATATCCATCACCATCTATTAATCCTACTAAAAAAGCTAAAAAAGACGATGGTATTGTAATATATTTTTGTTTATTCAACCTTAAAGTTTTATTATCTTTTTTTAAAGCATTTTTATGTATAACTCCTATTGTAGGTAAATAAGTTTTACCAGCTTTAAGATTTAAATGATGCAAAATTAGATACTTGTATACAGCTACAATTGAAAATAAAATAAAAATACCAAAACATAAATTAATAATTACTGTAATAATTTTTGACTCAACAATATCTTGACCTATTCAAGGTATAGCACTCATAAGGTTAGTAATAACAGTAGCACCTCATAAACTCATTTGACCGTAAGGTAAAACATAACCCAAGAAAGCTGTAGCCATCATAACGATAAGGATTACTGTACCTATACCTCATGTTAAAGTTCTAGGTGATTTGTAAGATCCGTAGTATAAACCTCTTCCTATGTGTAAATACACTAAAAAGAAAAAAGCTGAAGCTGTATTAGAGTGTAAATAACGTACTAATCAACCATTATTTACGTCTCTCATAATCAAAAAGGTTAATTATCTACTACAATATATTTAATAGCCTAGCTGAAAAAAGAATTTTTATTTATTCACATTCCGCTGTCCACAAAACAGTTATTTTGTCTACTTATAGACAAAGTCTTACGGAAAATAACATATATCAGAACTAGCTATAGTTATTATTAAGGGTGATTTTTTAAATGTAAAACATTTCAATAATTTAATTGTAATAATATTTTTAAATATTAAAGATATATATGATGATTAATTACCTTATTACGATAATATATGTAATAAATCGTAGTATTTACTTATCTTTTAACATTTTTAAGAACTTAATAATACTTTTATTTATAAATAGATCTTGATAAACTTATAAATTATTAGATATAGATAATTAACCTTAACCACTAATTTTCATTAGCGTTTGGACTATACCATCACCCTTAATCTTAAGGTGTCAAACATGTAGTCTCTGAAGATCCAACATTCGAAAAAAATCTATTTATTAAATAGGTAATATTACTATTACCCTCAATTTTTTTCAACTACAAAGGGATGTTGGTTTCCTGCTGATTGTGTTATATATCTATAATAATATAACAGTTTCCAGCATACAGCTTGATTTAAAGAACACATTATGATATTATAATACTTTATTATAATTATTTATAAGGATAACAATACTTAACTTATATATATATATTATATTATTACTATATTAAAAGATAAAATTATTTTCACTGTAAAACTATTAAAATTGTTTATAATAATACACATAAAACTTTTACTAGTGGAAACTTTATAAATAGTTAAAATTGTTATATATATATATATAGTAAAAATATGAAAAATATATATCACTACATCCTTACAATTAATTTAATGAAGCATTAAAAAATTATGCTCTACAGAATTAAATGCTTCTAACACACTAGGTGTGTAATGCATAGCTAATGTTACACCTGTAACAATTTGAATAACTAAACATAAACCTAATAAAGATCCAAAATTTCATAAGTAACTTATATTAGAAGGTTGTGGTGAATCTATTAAATATGAATTTAATATTTTTAATAAAGGATGATTTTTTAAAATTCTCATTTTTTATAATATACGTATTATATTTTTAATTCACAATGTTTATATATATATAAATATATATATTTCCTTTTTCCTTAATAAAAATTATTAAAAAATTATTAAAATTGTTAATAAATTAAATTATAAATCAACAATTTAATTTATTAATTATCAAAATATAAATTGTTAAATTTTTTAATTAACAATTTAAAAGTGAATTTAATTTATAACTATATTGGTTTAAACTTAAATACTACTAGGTACAAATAGAACAATAGCTAAAATATTAGACATATGTAATAATTCGTTAGGCATAAGCATAAATAAAAGAATAATTAGAGTTAATATAGAAATAGTTATACTTAAAGAACTTGATAAAGAGAATTTTGAATCAAAGTATATTCTATTTATAACTTTATCATTTTGTAATATAATAGCTGGTATTCTAAGATCTTTTAATTTACTAAAGAATGAATATGAATGTCCATCAAAGAACATTGTTTTAACAATAAATAAGTAATAAACTGCACTTATAACACTAGTTAATACTCCTATAATAGTTAAGAAAATAAATCCTTCTTGTAGAGCAGCAGAGAATACCATCTGTTTTGCAAAGAATCCCATTAAAGGAGGAATTCCTGCAAATGAGAATAAAGTTATAGATAAACTTAAAGCTAACATACTATTTATATGGAAATATCCTTTAAGCTGACTTATTAATTGTATAGGTGAGTTATTTTTATCTATTAAATAATTGTGATTAATATTTTTATCGTTGTAAGCATATAAACTATAACCTATAGCTACTAATAACATAAAAGCATTTAAATTAGATAAGCTATATTGTATTAAATAGAAAATAAATGCTTGTATTGATTCAACATTATTAATAGTTAAAACTAATAACATGAAACCTAAATGAGAAATTGTACTATAAGCAAATAATCTTTTAATTCTAAACTGAGTTAAACCTAATACAGTTCCTATTATCAATGATAATAATGAACTTAATAATAAACTTGAAGTTCAAGAATATTGTGTTGTAATATATATACTATTAGTATAATGTACTAATTGTAGTAACAATGTTAATATTGATATTTTTGCTATAATAGCTACAAAAGTTGTAACTATTGTTGGTATACCATCATAAACGTCAGGAGATCAGAAATGGAATGGTGCAGCTGATATTTTAAATAAAAACCCTACTGATATGAATAATAAACAATAAGGTACGTATGTAGTTATATTTTGTTCGTTAACTATACCAGCTAGATTATTTATAACATAAAAACTATCTAAATATGTAACACCTAGATTTGCATAAATTAATGCAATACCTAATAAAATAAAACAAGAAGCTAATCCACCTAATAAGAAATAAGTTAAACTAGCTGAAGTAGAAGATTCAGAATTTCTATACATAGCACATAATAAGTATAAACCGTAACTTTGTAATTCTATAGAAAGAAAATAGAAACTAAATCACTACTTGATATTAATAATATACTACCTATTATTATAAATAATAACATTAATGTATACTCTATTATTGTGTATTGTTCTCCTTTTTTTAATATTATATTAGATACAGCTAAGTTTTTTAAAAATTGTAATTTTGTAAATAATAATTTATAAAAACTCATGTATTCACTAGATACAAGTTTTCTTGGATAGAATCCTGTCATATTTAATATTAATAAACTAATAATAAATATTAACATATGAAATACTTGTGTCACAGAGGATGTATAGAATAGACCTCCAAATAACCCTATACCATTATCTAAATATGTTATAAATAAATTATTGTATGATAAATATATACAATAAGATAATATAATTATACCTATTCTAGCATATAAAATAGAAGTATCTCTTCTAAAAGACAAAGCATTAGATAATAATAAACAAAATATTGAAGACAAAAGCATAAAGTTTATATATGTATATATATATATTTCATTATATATTATTTATTTTAAATAATTAAAATTTAACAAATATTAATAAATTGTTATCCTTGTATAATAAATATACTAAAATAACATATAACTTCTAACCTATTAATATATATATATGTATAATAAGTAGTTATAAGATCTGTACCTAAATTACATATATAATACCTGAATGGGTTAGGAAATTAGGGTATTACATAAGTTACATATATAATACCCAAAAGGGTACGGAAAGAGGGGAATTACTAAAACTATCATTTATATAAACCAAACCCCTACCACCCAGCAAAACTTTATATAAAAAAAATTTTTTTTTTTTTATTAAATGATTATTTATTTATAAAAATATATATAGCTTTACGTTAAATAAATGAATTGTTTTTTTTTTATCCCCTATATAAGGTAAAAACTTTCCGAATAAATTAAAAAATTTTACACATCTGTAGTAGATAGTTTTTTCACCTATTTAAACTTGTAAAACCAAAATTAAGAAAAAATTATTTATTTAATATATATATTTAAGTAATTAAAATCTATAATTTTAGTGATCTACACTTTTTTTTGTTCATTAGGGTGTGTAGCGATTAAAGCTAGAGTAATTATTAAAAGATATAATAAATCAAATTCAAGATTAAAGAAAAGGAAAGCTATGTAGAATAACATTCCTAATAATGTGTATAAGGCGTATGTAGTAACAACACCTGTACTTAACTCATTTAATTTAGAACTTAAATGAACTAAAAGTTTTTCAAGACCTGCGGGTCCTATTAACTCTACAGAACCTTTATCAAGACTCTTAGATGTTTGACCACCTAATTTAAGAACACCTTCTGTAATGTATTTATTATAGAATAATTCCACGTAGAATCTTTGATTAAAGAAACTAAATACATTATAACCTAATCTAGTAAATTTAAAGTTAATAAGTAATTTAGGTAAGAATTCTGATAACAATACAGAAAGTATACTTAATGAGACTGTAAATACAAAAGGTAATAATTTAAAGAATGTTGGTACAGCAAATTCAGTATCTAACATAATTTCATGACTAGGATGAACAAATAAACTATTATCCACAAAGAAACCAGTACCTAATCCAATAAATATATCTTTAGTTAAATATCCAAAGAAAATTGAGAAAATAGCTAATATAATTAAAGGTATAGTTAAAAATAAGTCACCCTCGTGAGCATGTTTATAACTAACTAAAGGACCATTAGGGTTAGTTAAGAATGTTAAATATAATACTTTAGCTGAATAAAGTGTAGTAAACATAGCACCTATTGTAGCTACAAAGTAAACTATAGTACTTGATAAGTAATATTGTCCATATGCAGACTCAAGAATAAAATCTTTAGAATAGAATCCTGTCATGAAAGGTACCGCAACTAAACTTAATGAAGCTATCAGCATTACTGAATAAGTTAAAGGTAAGAATGCTCTTAAACCACCATATTTTCTAAAATCTTGATTATCTGCTACTGAGTGTATAACTGAACCAGCACCTAAGAATAATAACGCTTTATAGAACGCATGATTTACTAAATGGAATAAAGCTAAGTTATAACTTGATAGACCAACAGCTATTACCATCATACCTAATTGTGACATTGTAGAATAAGCTATAACTTTTTTTATATCTTGTTGGAATAAACCAATTAAAGAACTAAATACTGTAGTTATAGCACCCAATCATAAACAAAGCACTAAAACAGTTGAACTATATTCTATTAAAGGTGAAGATCTCATTAATAAATATACTCCAGCAGTAACCATAGTAGCAGCGTGAATTAACGCAGATACAGGTGTAGGCAAATATGTTGATATTTATTATTTATAAAATAAATATTCGCAAATACTTACGTATTTGTTCGGACTATATCTTTAGATAACAATTATTTATTTATTTTCTTTTTTAAATTGTTTATTTTTTCTAATCCAGATGGAGTTAGATGTTGTTTATTTTTTACTAAAACATAAACTTTAAGTCAATTATTATAACTTATTAATTTTTTAGTTTTCAATTTATGTAATTTTAAGTAATTTAATATATTATTGAGTTTTGTTAGATTTACTACCATATTATAACCATCATATGATTTAACATAATGTACTTTACCATTTAATAGTAAAGCAATTTTATTTAGTAATTCTGACTCTCCTTTTTGAGATAATATATATCTAACTGTCACTTGTATACTATTAAATTTACTACTTTTAATAGTACTAACAGTAAAACAACCTTCAGAATCAGTAAAACCAGCCAATCAACTATTATTTAAATTAATATCAGTAATATTTTTTTTATATACAATATTTTCATTATATACTTTATTATAAGCTTGTATTCAATTAGCAAATTGAATATTTTTATGCTCTGTTAAAATATTACCATTAAAAATATTTATCAATCTAAGTATAGATTCTTTTTTTCTAACTCTAAAATGATGAGTTTTATTGATTTTATCTTGTAACGTTACGCTACCAAAACCTAATTATAGAACAAAACTTGTGCATCATTACTGGATTGTGTAATTTTAAACTCTAAATATTTATCTTTATAAACTGAAAAATTTCCTTCAGTAAAACCTATAAACCAATATTTAAACTCATCTTTTAAATAAATATTATTGTTATCTATCTCACATGTAGTCTCTGAAGATCCTTTATGTTGTATGGACAAATCTCCTTCGTTTAATCCCATAAAGTTTCTTGCGGATTGTCCCTTACCTAAGATTTTTCCTAACAAAATATAAATTTGAGTGGACCTAGATAATATAGGATGTTCCCGCATATAGTGAAATTTTAGGAGAGCCCTTCTCAAACCCTCCATAGCTTGTGGTAATCATATGTGAAGTCCTACTTGTGAACTTTTAGCTGTAGCACCAATTAATAAACAAATACCTATTATTGTTATTATATTTTCATTGTAATATGGAGCTAATGCAAATACTGTACTATAATCTAAATTACCAAAAGATCATATTATAGTAAACATACCTACAGTTAATATTGTATCACCTACTCTATTAGTTAATAATGCTGATAAAGAACTTTGGTTAGCTGCTATTCTAGTAAATCAGAAATTTACTAAAAGGTATGAACAAACTCCAACACCTTCTCAACCAACAAACATTATTAAATAATTATTACCTGTTACAAGTATAATCATCATGAAAGTGAATAAACTTAAATAACTAAAGAATCTTTGATTGTGAGGATCATGACTCATATAACTTATAGAGTATACATGTACTAAACTAGATACTATTAGTACAGGTAATAACATAGAAACTGTTAATGAATCAAATCTAAAATTTCATAAAACATAAAGTGATTCAACATCTATTCATCTTGCAACATTTATTGTTACAGGAATATTATTGAAACCTACTTCAAAAAAAGCTAATATAGCTAATAATGTTGTTGTTATTACTGAAGTACAAGTTATTAAATGTGCTCCACTTACTCCTACTTTTCTTCCAAAAAAACCTGAAACTATTGAACCTAATAAAGGTAATACTATCAATGTTAAATACATTATTTATATTGTATTGATATACTTCCTCTTAATCTATAATATGCTACTAAAATTCCTAAACCTATTGCAGATTCTGCTCCTGCTATAGTTAGTATATAAATAGCAAAAGTTTGCCCTAAAATATCATCAAAGCTAAGTGAACTTATTAATATTAAAAATGTTATAGATAATAACATAATTTCTATTGATATTAGCATTAATATGATATTTTTTCTATTTAAAACGAAACCTAATATTCCTATAAGGAATAAAAATATTGAGAAATTCATTGTATAAAATATTATATTTTGATTTATCTATACTATAATAATATATATATATATTTATATAATTATATATATATATATATAAACAATTTATTTCTATACTGTTTGAGACGCGTATAAGACTTGAACTTATATTTACGTGTCCGTAGCACGCCATTCTACCATTAAATTAACACGCCTTTAAAACTTGTAAATTTCAAGTTTTAAACTAACCTATAATTATATTAATTATACCAATATTAAGATTATTAATTAATTAAGTCTAATAAACTATTACCTCTTTTAGTTGAATTATTTTACTTTATTTATGAAGGAATGTATATACACTAATTCTATCAACAAAGTCAAAATAACTATTATATCTATTAACTGTACTGTCATACCTAGTATCACTAGGATCTAACATACTAAGATATTTCATTATAAGCTCATGATTTTTTGCTACACCGGTTCCATTTTAAAAGTAATATAAACCAGCTATATCTCTTTCCCTTAAAATTA
>Ga0079226_10003366_pt1 | contig 12269 bp, 11 predicted proteins | sample Poulit2014_FD_76345 | JGI IMG/M metagenome (GOLD analysis project Ga0079226, IMG submission 76345) | Agricultural soil microbial communities from Georgia to study Nitrogen management - Poultry litter 2014 | ecosystem: Environmental > Terrestrial > Soil > Agricultural land | place: USA: Georgia... | reverse complement strand
TTACGTGCAAGTACGTTTGTTGAAAAGTTATATGCCCATGGAGTCAAAGCAGGTTCATTAGACAATAATCATGTTCGATTTGTGACACATCGTCAAGTGGAAATGGCGTGCATAGATAAAGTGATTGAAGCTGTAAATGATATTGTTGATGAAGTATATGATGGTAATTAATGCTAAGTGGATTCTAAACGTCTGTATGATGTTTGAACAAGGATAGTTGGTGGAAACACGATTAAGCCTATACATGAAAAAATGATTGAAATCATTTATAAAAGACCTCCTGAACAATATGATTGCATATAATTCAGGAGGTCCTTTTGGTGTAGGTAGGAAAGTAATAACATATCTTATTCTTTTACTTCTTCATATCCTAAACCTTCATATAATTGAATGACTGACTCTAATGAGTAGTTGTCCTCTTTTTCTTCTAATTGTATGTTCTTCACTATCATTGGTTATAGAATGTATTTGTGTAAGTGATTCACTATCCATTTGGATGAGTATCCTAGTAATTTGACTTCTAGATTTTATGACAAAGATGTGAGAACATAGATAGATACTAAATTCTATTCCAGTAGGGAGTACTCAACATGAAAGATTTCGCAAAATGGGGATTAAGTGGCTCGATAATTTTATATGGCTTGTTGCACTTTTTAACGTATTTTTATGAGCAACCATTGTTACTCGTAATTTTATCGGTTTCCGGTCTAGGTATTTTGGTTTTTAGCGCACTTATTTTATCCGTCCAAAAAATGAAAGTACCTTTAGGATTGCTCGCTGTTGGAATGATTGTTTTAATTACTTCAGGAACCCCATTAATGGATGGAATGTATTATGGTTTTCTTCAAATGCGCAACATGGTTGGATTATTAATAGTTGTACCATTAATTGCTTGGGTACTTGGAGAAGAACCGTACATGGAGGCCATTGTTGGATTCGGAAATAAACTGTTAAATACAAGTCGAAAGTTTTACTTAGGAGCAATTTCCTTTACACAAATCGTAGCTTATTTCCTGTTATTTGGATCCATTCAAATGGTCTATCATTTTGTCGATGATATTTTAAAACATAAGAACGGAATCGCGTGGGATAATTTTAAAGGTACACCATTGCTTCGGGGATTTGCCCTTTCAACGTTATGGGTTATTAGCATTCCTAGTTTTGTGTTTGTGGTGGAAATCATGGATGCATCTCTCTATCTTTCAATATTACAGGGCCTAGGAATGGCAATCATTGGCGTTCTGATTGCACTTGTTTTTTCTCATTTTGAAGAGAAGGAATACGGGGTCGATTTGACAGCTGGTTTACAAGAGGAATTAACCGAGGTGCTTCATTCAAATAAACGGAATCAAAAATATATGAAGCAGAATTTTATTGAATTTATCGTGCTTTTCTTTGTGCTATTTGGATCTATTTTCATCATTCAGGCCATCGTCAATATCGAATTATTAATGTTAATACCACTTGCCGTGTTAGCTTTTATTGTTCTTTATTTTATGTACAAACAGAGAGTCTATAGGCTTCTTACACTTGGAAAAAAACATGTGAAAAATGATATTACATTTGGTTCATACCAACTTTGCGTCATGCTTGGTGCTGGAATTATGATTTATTCATTAAACCAAACAAATTTTGCCACCGTTGTTGTGGACGGAATTTATCATTTGCAAGCAACAATTCCCTTTTTAAATATATTGTATTTGCTACCGTTTATTGTCATTATTCTAGGCTTCTTTGGCTTAGGACCGTTAACGACGATGGCACTAGTCGGCGGGATTTTAGGAAGTTTACAGTTACCGTACCCACCGGAAATTATTGTGCTTACTGTTACATCAGGTAGTGCGATTTCTATTTTACTTTCACCATTAATTATGCCGGTAATTACGTTAAGTAGTGTGAATGGATTAAGTGGAATAAAAAATGGAATTGTTTTTAACTGGAAATATGCTGTAACTTTATATGCCGTTGTACAAGTGTACGTACAGTTGATGGTTATGTAAGAATGGTTTTGTCCGAAAAAAATTGGTTATTCTCACGTACATATTACTTCAAGAAAATTTGAAATAACAGCGACAAATAATATTCCTTCGTATATAATAATGGAAAATGGAGAGCGGAGGGAAATGAATGTATTGCAAACATTGTGGGCAAAAGTTGCTTGAGAATGAAGAACATTGTACGAACTGTGGTGCGGTTGTATCGGAGGATTCTCTTCCCTATGGGGGAAAAGTTAAGAATAAATATATACAGCGATTGCGGACAGACGGTTGGTTTCTAGTATATGTGATTGTAAGCTCACTTACTTTTATTTGCTTCGTCTATACGTTTTTCTCGATAGGAATGCAACTTCATTCAACATACAGATATGACAGTCAATCGAATAATGATGCACTTTTAATGATTACGTTATATGGATTCATAGGGCTATTTATCGTCTCATTTTTTCTATCTTTTAAAACACACATGATGAAATGGTGGATTGTGTTTATGTTATTTTATGTAAACATCTTTTTTCTAATTGTGATTTTGTAAAAAGGAATCCGCATGATGAAAATATGTCAGGTATTCTCATATATTAGCAAAAGCCTCTTCTAAAATGGGTGAATGATTAGCCTTTGTTGTAGGAGAGTTTATTTTATGTGGAAGCGAGTGAGTTCATCGCGGTAATTGAGATTTAATTTGATGATTGTAGCTAATCATAGCAGTTCGTTGCGAAATTTGAGCCTTCATTTGATGATTGTGGTTAATCATAGCAGTTCAGGGCAAACTTTGAGCTTTAATTTGACGATTACCGCTAATTGTACTAGTTCAGAAGAGGAATTGCGATTTACTTAGATGATTATTGGTAATCATACTAGTTCAGAGGAGGAATTGCGATTTACTTAGATGATTATTGGTAATCATACTAGTTCAGGGGAGGAACTGCGATTTATTTAGATGATTTCCGTTAATCGTACTAGTTCGGAGGAGGAACTGCGATTTACTTAGATGATTATTGGTAATCATACTAGTTCAGAGGAGAAACCGCGATTTACTTTGACAATTCCCGCCAATCATACTAGTTCAGATGCTTCAAATAGATGGTACGTTGCAAGAATTTTTCACAATCAACGTATAGTACGATTGGACGTGCACAAAGAGTTCATGAATTAATTCGAAATGCGAAAAAGCATTATTGAGTGATGTCAAAGAAGAAAGCATAAACTTAGAAGCGATTATAATCCACCAAGTTGGTTTATAATCGCTTTTTTCTGAAAGAAATTCCAATGACTTTTATAATTATGCAAAAAATAGCATAATCTGAACATTTATAATAATGCGTATAACTACTGATGTATAAGGATTCATTGACATTTCATCTTATAGAATATAATCTATATTTATGAGCGAATGCATACTTGATTCACAAAAGAGTTCAATATATGTACATGATTTATCTTGCTGATGGATATACTTCTCTTCATACACGCGGAAATGAATGTTCTTAGTGTATTTGAAGGGATTTTCTTTGTGGCAAGTTTAAACAAGCATGGGTTTATGTAAGCGAGATTCATTTCTGATCAATGCAGACATGCCGAATGTTTTATGCATGAGGGATTTGTAAACCTAATTTTTAAATGAGTGGAGGCTTCACATTGGATACTAAATCAGTTTCTGTAGAACAAGAAGGAAAAAAACATAAGAAAAAGTTTGAGTTTCCTCATGTGTTCGTTATATTATTTGGATTAATTATTTTGATGGCCGTTTTAACATATATTATCCCTGCTGGAGAATTCGACCGGGAAACACTTGAAGGTGGTCGTACAGTAGTTGTTGATGGAACATATCATACAGTAGAATCGAATCCAACGAGTGTAATAGGAATCTTTGAAGCGGTTCATAAAGGAATGGAAAAAGGTGCTGGAATTATATTCTTTATCTTTATCGTTGGTGGAGCTTTTGGGATTTTAACGAAAACTAGAGCAATAGAGGTAGGATTAAGCACTGTAGCTAAAAAAATGAGTGGAAAAGAGATGCTTATTATTCCAGTTGTTATGACACTGTTTGCATTAGGGGGTGCGACATTTGGAATGGCAGAAGAAACAATTCCTTTTGTGTTGATTTTAGTGCCTTTAGCATTGAAGCTCGGCTTTGATTCATTTGTAGGCGTTGCGATGGTACTTGTAGGTGTGTACGCAGGATTTTCTGCAGCATTTCTCAATCCATTTACAGTAGGGGTTGCACAGGAGATTGCTGAAGTTCCTCTTTTCTCCGGAATGGGCTTCCGGATTATTATTTGGGTAATCTATGTATCTATAACGATAGGGTATGTAATGCTATATGCAAGAAAAGTAAAGAAAAACCCTACATCAAGTGCTATGTATGAATTTGATCAAACACGAACTTTTGACGAAGACCATCTTGAAGACGAACCTTTAACAGTGAGACATAATATTATTATTGCTGTACTTGGACTAACGATTGTCGGTATTGCCTCTGGTGTCATGTTCCTAGACTGGTATATCACAGAGATAGCAGCAGTTTTTCTATTGATGGGAATAGTAATTGGTTTTATCGGGAACATGCGGGTAAATGAAATAACACATGCATTTATTAAGGGGAGCCAAGAGTTACTTGTAGGCGCACTTGTAGTTGGTTTTGCTTATGGTATTTTAGTAGTTTTAGAGGAAAGTTTAACCATTGATACGATTCTGTACTTCATATCAAATGTTGTTAGCCAACTTCCATCAAGTCTAACGGCAATCGGTATGTTTGTCACACAAAATTTTATGAATCTCATAGTAACATCTGGAAGTGGACAGGCAGCTTTAACAATGCCAATTATGACGCCACTTGCTGATTTAACAGAGGTAAATAGACAGACTGCAGTTCTAGCTTTCCAGTTCGGAGATGGGATTACAAATATATTAACACCAACTGGAAGTGTTCTCATGGCTTCTTTAGCATTAGCAAAAATCGAATGGGTAAAATGGGTGAAATGGGTTATTCCGTTAATTTTACTTCAGTTTGTAGTTGGGCTAATTATTGTGACCATTGCACATGTATGGGTGTGGCCGTTTTAAAAATTATATATCCTGTACAAAGGAAGGTTCTAATGATCTCATAAAAGATTATTAGAACCTTTCATTTGAACAATCATTAAGATTTTTACATGTATACTCCTCTTTGGTCACTATAGTTAAAAAAAGGATACCATTCGTATATAAATAACATACAGGATATGTTGTCTTACAATAGTTTGTCTTTTACTTTCATAAACCCTTCTGCTACGTTTAATACTTTTCCGTGCTGACTATGGAAAGGAATTTTCCTCAAAGGTAGTTTTGCTAATGCATTATCCATTATAGAGGAATTTGCCATAATATCTTTTGCAACTAATTTTCCAATTAACGTCGACATTGCAGCCCCATGACCACAAAAACCTGTAATAAAGTATTCACCTTTCTTAGTTTTTCCAAAGTGGGGCATAAAATCAAACGTAAATGCAGTTGTCCCACCCCATTGATAATCGATATTTTTGTCTTTAAGTTCAGGGAAGACATCGATCATCCCTTGTCTTAAACTTTCAAATAAACTAGGATCACTTTGTGACGTTCCACTTTTAGCAAAACTCACTCTACCACCAAATAATAAACGATGATCTTCTGTAACTCTAAAATAATATAAGAAGTTTTTTGTATCAATGGTTACCCTGTTTTTAGGAATTAGACGATTCGCTACATCTTCATGTAATTGTTCTGTAGTAATAACGTGACTGTCAATAGGGATGATTGAGCGAGATAATTTGTTATCAACCTTTTTAGTTGAGTATCCGTTTGTCGCAATTACTATTTCAGATGCATGGACTTTACCAGTTGGTGTTATAATTTCATATCCGTTTTTAATTTTTTTAATTGATGTTGCCTCAGAGTGTTCATATATAAAACCACCGTATTTTTCGATTGTTTCCCCTAAACCTAAAGCATAATTTAACGGATGAAAAGCAAAACTATGTGGATCCATTAAAGCTCCATGCCGATAAAGGGGTGAATGTATCTCCTCTTTCATAGAGGTGGGTTCAATGATTTTTGTCTCATAATCGAAATTATTTAACATAAATTCGTGCTCTCTTTTTAACGAATCAAAGTGTTTCCTTTTGTATGCTAATTTTAATCCACCATTATAGTTAATCGAACAATCAATATTTTCTTCTTTGGCTACGTCATCGACTAATTGAATACAATCCACAGACATTTCTAGTAATTCTTTCGCTTTTTTTAAGCCTACTTTTTTTGAAAGACTTTCCGTGGAATTTTTATATCCAGTAGTTAACATTCCTGCGTTTCTTCCAGAAGCTCCCCAGCCAATCTTGTTTTGTTCAAGAACTACTGTATGAACTCCAGACTTACTTAAAAAATAAGCTGTCGCAAGTCCACTGAATCCTCCTCCTATAATCGCAACATCTGTTTTTATATGATTTTTTAGCGGTTCTCTCGATTTGATATTGGAAGCGGTTGCATGCCAATATGAATTGATATGAGACAATTGATTCACTCCTTGTTCTTAAATTATGTATCACTATACTGTATACAATAATATTGGTCAAATTATTAAAATATTAATAAAACAAGATATATTATATTTTTATATGTTGACATATCAATGTTCTTTATTTAAAGTGGTAACAATAGAATACGTAAATTGTATACAAAGTGAAATAGAAATAAAAAGGAGGGTGTTGATATGTCTAAAAATGAACAAAACGCGGAAATAATTGCTTATGAGAAAATTAAGCGTGCAATTATGTTAAAAAGGCTCTTGCCTGGACAACAATTAGCTGAAGAATGGATTAGTAAAAACTTGAACATGAGTCGAACTCCAGTACGAGCAGCTCTAAAAAAGTTACAGGAAGAAAGGTTAGTTGAAATCATTCCTAGAAGAGGTGCATTTGTTTATGAGCCTAGCATAAAGGAAATTCAAGATGTTTTTGATGTTCGCCTTATTTTAGAATGTTTTGCAGCAAAATCGGCAGCTCCACTCATACAAGATTGTGATATTAAAGAGATGAATAAACTTTTAAAGAGGGAACAAAAAGCGTACAAAGAAAAGAATTTAGAAGGCTTTATAGAAGTCAATAACGCAATCCATATCCTTCCAGCTAAAATTACAAAAAACGAGGTGTTAGTCTATCAGATTAACACGTTATTAGACTGGAGTAATTGTTACGTTGTATTAAGGGATCCTTTTTATAACCGTTCCGTTGAGACTGCTAAGAATATACCTGAACATAAAGACATATTTGAAGCATTATCGAATAAACAATCAAAAGAAGCGGAAGAAGCGGTCCGTATTCATTTGAAATCTACAGCTGATAGTTTAGAAGCACCGCTCAATATTTTTGATGAAATATAAAATACATAAGGAGGATACGAATGGCGAAAGGAAAAGTAACCTATTTTGAATCTGTTTTAGCATTGTTTTTTATGTTTTTCTTTGTATTTGTAGGATATTTACTTTTTGATTTACGTGTTGAATTAATGATGATAGCTGCAGCATCGGGTGCAGGTCTTTTAGCGCTAAGATCAGGACTCAGTTGGAAGGAAATGGAGGATGCTATAAGTACAAGAATTGTAAGTGCAACTCCAGCAATTTTGATTATTTGGGTCATTGGAATTGTAATTGCAACATTCATTTATAGTGGATCGATCCCAATGCTGATTTATTATGGTATTCAAATTGTGAGTCCCGAACATATACTTATATCCGCTTTTGGAATAAGTGCAATATTTTCTTTAGTAACAGGTACTTCATGGGGATCTGTCGGTACAGTTGGGGTAGCTATGATGAGTATTTCAGCAGGTGTCGGTGTCCCGTTACACATAACAGCTGCTGCAACCATTAGTGGAGCAATTTTAGGTGATAAAATGTCACCGCTTTCAGAGACGACAAACTTAGCTTCTGCAACAGCGGGAGTAGGTTTGTATGACCATATAAAATCGATGACTTGGACAACATTTCCAGCTGCAGTAATTACTTTTATTGTGTTTTTTATCACAGGAAGAAGTTTAGATATTTCTGGACAAGCAGAATCAAATACTGCAATAGCAATGTTATCAGAGTTAGATGCAATATTTAATTGGAACTGGTTACTTATCGCACCGTTTATTATTATTTTAATAGGAGCGATAATGAAAAAACCACCCGTTCCTGTCATGTTGTTAGGTTCATTTACAGCTCTTTTAATAGGTGTGTTCTATCAAGGATTCACTATGGAAAATGGTATTACAGCTTCTTATAGTGGTTTTGATATTAGTATGATACCAAACTCAGGAAACACCGAATGGTCGGAAGCAATATTAACTTTGCTAAACCGTGGCGGTATGCTATCCATGGTGAGTGTCATCATCATCATATATTGTGGATATGCATACACTGCTATCATTAGTAAAGCTGGATTTTTAGAAAAAGCTTTAAGTCCTTTAACAAGTAGAGTTAAAAAACGTGGACCACTCATGATTACAACATTATTTACAGAATTAATTATTCTTGTGTTTTCGGGTACGTCTTATACAGTAGCCATTATGATTCCAGAAATGTTCAAGAAACCATTTATCAAAGCTGGTATGTCTGCGAAAGCTTTATCAAGAACTATTGAAGATGTGGGCACGATGATTGCAGGCTTTGTACCATGGGGTACTTCCGGAGCTTTTTATATTGCAACGTTAGGTGTTCCAATATTTGGTGAAGGTGGATATGCAAAATGGACAGTGTTAAGTTACACTACACCAATCATAGCGATTATCTTAGCGTTTACTGGTATTGGTGTATACAAATTGAGCAAGGATGAAATTAAAGAAGAGTTAGAGAAGTATGATAAAGAACATAGATTAAAAGAAGTGTAAGTTGATAAAAAGAATGCTCACTTCAATAAAAATACTTTACTATATAAAACACAAGATTGTTGATTAATGATCTTTATGCTACATACATACACCATGTAGCTCCGATAAAAGATTCGAAACTGCATGGTGTATTGAGATAGCACCTTTGGTAAATTAATAAATCTTTCAACTTCTCAAACCTTCTTAACGACTCTCGTATTATAAACTAACGCATATGGCTCATTCTCTGGGTTTATAAGTACCTCTACAAGTGACTCACTTTGCTTAAAATACACAAGAAATATATTTTCTTCGACAAATTTTGTCTGAAATTTCTCTTCGTCTACAATAAACTCAAGACGATCATCGGTTACCTTTAATTCAATGTGCGCCCCTTCTTCGGAGGCGTATATTCCTTCAAATTTGAATAATTCTTCAGTGGCTACATCGAATTCATCATATGTAATAAAGGAATCGTCTTGATTCCGATTGAAGAATACATTTAAAGACTGATGAAGGTAACTAGCTACTGTTACTCCAATTAGGTTTGTTAAGCATATACCACTTACACCTTTTTCAGGAATGATTGAAAAGTTCGATGAAACAGCTCTTAAACTTCCACCATGTTCGATTAATGTGGAACCATAGTAATCAGGTACGATGCTTAAACCATATCCGTAATATCTTCCTAGCTGGACGCGCATGTGAGGCTTCATCATTTGTTTTACACTTGCTTGTGAAAGTATATAATGTTCACCAACTTTCCCATCATTGATAAAAATTAGTGAGAATTTCATCATGTCTTTTGCAGTAGATTTAATAAAACCAGTTGAACGCATAGGGATACTGTCCATCCAAAAGGTGTCTGCCTTCATAGTTTCTAAAGTGTCTGTACCTGATTTACCATAAGAAGAAGTAATATTTTCATAGGAAGAGTAATCTTCAATAGTAAATTGGGTATGTTCCATTCCGCAAGGGTGAATAATATGATCATACACGTACGTTTTGTACGACTTTCCGCTTGTTCTTTCAATGATTAAGCCTAATAATCCGTATGCTTCATTGGAATAACTAAATAATTGACCAGGTTCAGCAATAAGGTCAACGTCCTTTTCTTTAATAAATTGTAATAAGTCATCATAACTATCGAGAAGTTTTTGATTCCCATCTTCACCTACGTGCTTATATGTAGAAGGATGATCTTCATTCGGTAATTTTATGGCATATTCTAAGGACGACATCGGTGGTAGTCCGGAAGAATGGGTTAAAAAATGGTGAATGGTAATCTTTTTCACCATATTTGTATCCTTTATATGAAACTCTGGAATATGATTCACAACTAAGTCTTCAACTGATAATTTACCTTTTTCTTGAAGTTGCATAATAGCAATAGCTGTAAAGATTTTAGTAATTGATGCAAGACCAAAAACGGTTTCCTCATTTATAGGTAACTGCTTTTCAAGATTGCGGTAACCAAAGCTCTGGCTATTTGTTATTTCCCCATTATGAGCTAGAGTAATGATTCCTCCAGGTACATTGTTTTTCTTTAAATTCTTTTCAATTTGATGAAATGTTTCTTGAATTTGACTCATCTATGTCCTCACCTTTTTATAAAAGATTATAATGTCTATGATAGAAAAGGGATAAAACAGCATAGTTACTTGCTGCTTTATCCCATTGTTATTACATACCATCTATAAACGGTTCTTCTTGTGTAACGCCAAGTTGATAATAATAAATCTTTTCCGCTGGATCGACTGAGTAATTTACAATGCGATTATTAATGGCCATTAATGAAGCGCTAGTTACTGTAGGGAATTCAGGAACTTCATCTACCATTAATTGTTGCCACTCGTTATATACGTCTATGAGCCAATCTGTATCAAATGCTTCAGCTGAACGGCCTTTCTCTAACAGTTCATTCGACTCATCACTTTGGTAACGAGAGAAGTTTAAGTAACTTGTAGGACCTCTATGGTTTGCAGGATCTGGATTTGATCCAACTACAATTTGACCTTGGTAAATGTCGAATTTGTCCCCAGAAGGTGCATACAACATGTCATAGAAAGAGTTTAATTCATGTAAACGTCCATCTAGTAATTGAACATTAAGTCCAATGTCTGCCCATGATTGACGATAAAATTCAACAATAGGTTCTGCTGTATCAGAACCTTGATAAGATGCAAAAATGATTTCTAGTTCTTCGCCATCAGGGTCTGTTCGGTATTTTTCACCTTCAGCCCATTCGTATCCAGCCGCATCTAGTATTTCATTTGCTTTATCAGGATCGTATTCTAAACCAGGATTACTTTCATCATGAAAATCTCTATGATATGGCGGAATTAATGTCGTTCCTCTGTTGACGAGTCCGTGGTAGTATTGATCTGCAACTAATTGAGTATCAAGTGCATGCCACATCGCTTTACGAAGCTCCACATCAGCCATTTTCATATCTGGATCTGGGATGACTTCTCCTGTATCTTCATCTACAGTTCCAAGTCTAAATCCGATAAATGTTGTTGTTGCTCCTGCGTCTGCTAATACTTCTATGTTTGAAAGATTGTCATTATAATGGCTTTAATCGTATCGATTTGTCTTTTAAATATTCCTCCTCTAACGGGAAAATGAACTTTTAAATGATTAACTTCTAATAGTGGCATTTAACTCCTCCTCATGATTAGCATCTTGAAAATGAAATGATTTGTAACATGTACATCTGACGAAGTGTCCCGGGCTGATTTCAGTAAGTACAGGATTCTCTTCGTGTGCTTCATGATCAATCCATGGAATTCTTGGTGCAAAACGACAACCACTTCTAGGCAATAAATCCAGGGATGGAACGATTCCTTGGATGGCTTGTAATTCTGAGCCTGATTCTCCAATACCAGGAAGGGATTGGAAGAGTGAACGGGTGTATGGATGTTTTGCATTTTCAAATAACGTGAACACATCTGCAATTTCAACAATTTGACCTGCATACATGACAGCAACGCGATCAGCCATTTCAGACACAACACCAAGGTCATGCGTAATTAATATAATTCCTGTATTCATTTCATCTTTTAAATCTTTCATTAAATCTAATATTTGCGATTGAATTGTAACGTCTAAAGCAGTAGTAGGCTCATCAGCAATTAACAGGGAAGGACTATTAGCAATTGCCATTGCAATAACAATACGCTGTCTCATTCCTCCTGAAAGTTCATGAGGAAATTGGTTATATACGTATTCAGGACGAGGAATGCCAACTTTATCAAGTAGTTCTAAAACATCTTTCTTTAGTTGTTTGATTTGTCAAATTAAGCGAGACAAAGTCTTTTTATCCACATGTGCCATGAAACACTCAATTGGTGTTTGGTAATTCAGTGATTTTCTTGGAATGTTGTTTCTTCTAGATGTTACATCGGT
>Ga0079226_10003365_pt1 | contig 12272 bp, 9 predicted proteins | sample Poulit2014_FD_76345 | JGI IMG/M metagenome (GOLD analysis project Ga0079226, IMG submission 76345) | Agricultural soil microbial communities from Georgia to study Nitrogen management - Poultry litter 2014 | ecosystem: Environmental > Terrestrial > Soil > Agricultural land | place: USA: Georgia... | reverse complement strand
TGGGAAACATCCATCCCCGAATACTTGTTCTTCCAGGAGTAAAACGTACCCTGACTGATGCCGTGCTCTCGGCAGATGTCAGAAACCGATAACCCGGACTCTTGATGCGACAGAATCTTGATGATCTGTGACTCGCTGAACTTACTTTTTTTCATTGTACCTAAAATATAAAAACTACATTAATAATCGTAGCTAATTTTAGGGAAGATTACAGAGGGACCTCATATAAAGTTCGGAATGAGAATGAAGAAAACAGATGTGTTTTTGGCTCAATTAAATGTGGGGTGGTGGGTAAAGGCAAAAAAAACCGCCTCAAAAGAATGATTTTGAGGCGGTTTTATCAATGTTTATAAATTAAAGCCAACACACTATTTTATGATAATGCTATCAGCTATATGTATCAATTATTGTTGTGGCTGCTGAGGAGCTTGATTTTGTTGTTCCTTTTGCGCTTCTAGCAAAATTTCATCTAACTCACCTTTGACTTTGTCGCTCTTTTGATAGGCATACATAATTTGTTCATAAGTTTGAACATCTATGCCTTCTTTTTTTATTGTTTCTTGAATTTCCCCTCCGATTTCCTCTTGGATTTTCATTATTTTTTCAGAGGCTTTATTAAACATTTCCTGATCTTCAGAACTTTCGTTTTCCAGTCCTTCTTCGCTTTGTTGCGCTTGCGCAATAGTGTTAAATTTTTCTACGGTTAACCCTTCATCTTTAACAGCTTGAGCCATGTTTTCTTGTGCGCCCATCTGTAAAGCTTCTACTTTCGAACTTGCTTTTACAAAAGATTTTAATTCGTCTTTTTTGAAATCTTCTTTCAGTTCCGGCTCTTGCATTGGATTGGGCGCTTGTGCCATAGCACCAAGGCTTCCCAACATCACTACGGCTAATAAAACTACTTTTAGCTTCTGCATTTTAAATTTATTCATATTCATATTTATTAGTTTTTGAAAAACTCTATACATATGTAACGCATAGAGAGAATATTATTGCCCAAACCTGTATTTATAATCGAAACAATTTTGTTACGCATAGAGAGCTCTCTGTTTTTGCAAATACAACAAAGCTGGACATAAGATTCCTATTCACGTTACATTCATGTAAAGGTATAAGTATTTTTATAAAAACCCGGGTATATTCTCTTTTTATTAAAGGAAAAGCAAAATAAAAACTATACAAAAGAGATAAAAAGCAAATATTTATGAAAAATATGGATTAAAAGTCTTCTTTGTTTGCTTTAATTGATAAATTGTAGCGACTTGGCGCAATTTTTGTGCTATTTTTCTATTAAAAAGGATAAAAATTATGAAAAAGACAATTTTATTAGCTCCTATTATGGCGGCTTTTTTGTTTACTGCCTGTAATAATGCAAGTAATAACCAAGAAGCTTCAGATAATGAAAGTGAAACGGAAGAATTAATGGAGGACACCGAAAGTATGGATGAACCCGAAGATGAGGAAATTGCAGACATGCATAATTCTGAAAACTCCTTGGATTGGGCAGGAACGTATGAAGGTACATTGCCTTGTGCAGATTGTCCGGGCATTAAGATGGAATTAAAAATTAACTCTGACGAGACTTACTCTTTATACCAAGAATATTTAGAAAGGGATATGAAAGGTACAGAAACAGGTACATTCAGTTGGGATGAAGATGGAAATATTGTTACCTTAACAAATGAAGATGGACGGGAAGATCTTTATCAAGTTGGGGAAAATCAGCTATTCAGATTAGATCCGGAAGGGAATAGAGTACAAGGCGAATTGGCTGATCAGTACATACTTAAAAAAGTAGAAGACGAATAGGATTATTTTCAAAAGCAGAAAAGCCAAAATGTATCAAAATTATTTTTTGGAAGATTTTGGCTTTTTTTGATACTGTTTTTAAGTAGTCTTTGTTTCTTACAAACATTTTATTCGGAAATTTTAATTGAAAACTCTTCGATTATTTTCCCACGCCATACGGGGATGGCTTTAATGTATTTCAATAATACCCAAGGAGCAGTTTTCGTAGGGGGCAGCTCCTTATATATTACCTAAAGCTATAGCTTACCCAAGTTTATTATGCCTAATCTGTGGGCCAGATGAGAGATTTATCTAATAAAGTGAAAATAGTTTTAGCTTCACAGCTTTCTATTTCCCGCCTTCCCTCAAACATCAATTTTTTTTCATATTTTGCGGCAAAAATTATGTTTGTTTGAAAATGAGAACGCTTTTTTGGTCATTTTGTTTTTCCTTACTTCCTTTTTTCACCTTCGCTCAGGTTATCCCTCCAGGCTTAGGGAAAACCAAAATGGCAGGTTGGCTTGCGGTAGGGATACAACAAGACTTGGATACAGCCGAAAATACAAAATGGCAGTCTGTAACTTATCTTGGCGTGGCGAGGAAAAGCGACCCTGATAATTATAATTTGTTCGCAAAACCTGCAGCTTTTATCTTAAATCAAGAGTTCAAAAATAATTTTTCAGAAAATTGGCAATACTCTCTGGCGCTTAGTTACCGCAGGCAAAACGAATATTCAGACACAGCTCCTTACGATGAGATGGATCCGCCTTTGCGGCAGGAATTTAGAATGTATGGGCGAATTTCTTATGAATTTAAAACACCAATAGTAAGCATTACACCTACACTTAGGCAAGAGTTCAGAAAATTTTACGCTCCGGATTTTGAAAGTTTTCCCGAAAATTTTCAAGTGCGATCCCGTTTTAGATTAAAATTTTCATTTCCCATAAGCTTAGATAAAACACACCGTATATTGGCTTTTTCCGAACAGCTGTTTTCTTCCTCACAAGATAGCAACCCGAAAGAATGGTCCCGATTTAAATATAAAGATAGCCGGTTTGCATTGTATTATGCTTTATCTCCAAAAGAAATGCCTTTTAATTTTAACCTCGGCTATATGAATAATATAATTGCCTCTCAACCTTCATTCTCAGGAAATTATATTGCTCTTGATGTAATATGGAAAAATCCTTTTACTTCTACGGAATAGGCGAGTATATTATATATAAAATATCGAACGGGAAGGTCTATTTTTTCTTTATCATTTTAGTAAAGACAGGCAAAGTCACGATCAATACTATGCTTAATACGACCCATTCAAGATTACTTCTGACCCATGGATTTTCTCCCAATATAAAACCCAAAGACATAATGCTGATTACCCAAATAGCGGCGCCTAATATATTGTAAAAGACAAAAACCCGATAATTCATTTTGACCATTCCGCCAACTATAGGAGCGAAAGTCCTGACCACAGGTAAAAAACGAGCCAATACGATAGCTACTCCCCCTTTTTTTTGATAAAACTGATGAGCAGACTCAATATATTTTCGTTTGAAAAACCAGCTTTCTTTTCGTGTATGTATAGTATGGCTAAACTTTTTACCAAACCAATATCCCAGGAAATTACCGCTTATGGCTGCAATAATAAATAGTAGCATCCAAAAGAAAAGATTCCAAACTTCATTTTGAAAGGGATGTAAAGCATCGTTGGCTCCGGCAATGATCATCCCCGAGATAAATAGAATAGGATCTCCAGGCAGGAAAAATCCAAAAATCACTCCTGTTTCTATAAAAATAATTAGTAAGACTAAGTATAACCCGCCATGCTTCATGATCCAATCCGGATCCATAAAAAGTTCAAATGAGTCGAATAATACATCCATTTGCAAAAAATTTTTTGCAAGATAATTTTATTATCCTTTTTAAGGAAGAAAAGTATTGATTTTATTAGTGTATAAAGTGTAATATTTTTATATGTTTTATGCTTTTGTGTAAAACAACGGTATTCTTTCTTTTTTTAATCAGGGATCTCTTAACTTCATTCGAGAGGGTAAGCAGTAGGATCTGATGAGAACTTTAGTAAGAAACTCAGGTTATTATTTTATTTTTTAACTTGTCCATTGAAAATGTTTATTTTTGTCGCAGTTTACATTCTCATGTTAAAATGAAAAATAAATTATTTTTTCTTCTGCTTTCTTTGGCTGTATTTTTATTTCCCTTGATTTCAAAAGCAGAAGCTCAAAAGATTGCGCTAGATTCCACTGCAATTGAATACGGTTTACCTTCTTCACAACTTATTGAAGCTATAATGGCAAAGCCGAAAGAAAAGAGTCTGGATCTCACATGGCAGATTAAAGATGACGCGTTAATTGCCTATAAGGAGAGAAATTATACTCTCGCTATAGCGTATCGGGAAGCTTCTTTAGCAAAAGACGGCGAAAGCAATAAAGATGAGTATGCATGGGAAAGTATAAAGGATATTGCGCTTGATCAATCAGAGTTTGAAGTTAAAGACTTAAAAGAAAATACAAGCTACCTATTCCGGATAGGTATAAACGACGGAAGTGAGATTCATTGGTCGGATATAAATACAGCCAAAACAGGGGAAAGCTGGGGGCTTTTTAACTTTTTAATCCTTGTAGGGTCTTTGGCTTTATTTCTCTACGGGATGAAAGTGATGAGCGATGGGTTGCAACAAGCCGCAGGATCGAAGCTTCGGAATTTATTAGGTTCTATCACTTCCAATCCCTTCAAAGGCGTATTGACAGGGTTTGGTATTACGGCACTTATCCAGTCTTCGTCTATCACTACAGTTATGACGGTTTCTTTTGTGAATGCCGGTTTGATGACCCTTAAGCAATCCGCTGGCGTGATTATGGGCGCGAATATAGGAACGACGTTTACAGCATGGATTATTGATATTTTTGGTTTTAAAGTAGATATCAGTCCTTATACCCTGATTATGCTTGCCATAGGTTTGCCATTGATGTTTATGCGCGGTTCCCGAGCCAAAGGTTTGGCAAATACGGTTATCGGTTTTGCTTTTTTGTTTATGGGTTTGTCTTTTTTAAAAGATGCTGTGCCGGTATTGGGGCCTGAATCGGCATTGGTACAGTTCTTTATTTCCATAAACAATACGCCTATAATCGGTCTATTGATTTTTGTGATTTTTGTTGCTTTGTTGACGGTAATTATACAGTCTTCCTCAGGCACTATTGCTTTGACCATGGCGTTAATGGCAAATGGTGTCATTCCTTTTGAAGTAGGGGCAGCTATGGTGTTAGGAGAGAATATAGGGACAACTGTTACTGCAGAACTGGCCGCTTCCGTCGGGAATGTTTATGCAAAGAGAACCGCCAGAATACACTCTACTTTTAATGTAGTAGGAGTACTGTGTGTACTGCTTGTTTTTCCGTTTTTTTTAAAAGGAGTCTCTTTTTTAACCGAGCTCATTGATGGAGGAAACCCTATGTTGAATCCAGGTGAACATGGGAGTGCAGGATTAGCGGTATTGCATAGTGCGTTTAATTTGGCGAATGTATTTGTCATGATTTGGTTTATACCTTCTTTAGTGAAATTTGCTGAACGTACTGTAAAACCCCGGGATAAACAAGATGAGCGATTCCAATTGGATTTTATCGGAAAAGGACCTATGAGTACACCAAACCTGTCAATTTTGGAAGCGAAAAAAGAAATTGCGAAGTTTGGAAAAATAACTGGAAAGATGTCCGAATTTGCCCGCGAGCTGCTATTTGGAGAGGATAAAAAGAGAAATCGGGAGTTGATAGAGCGTATCATAAAATATGAAGAAATAACGGATAAAGTAGAGGTAGAGGTAGCAAACTATCTTAACACTATTTCCAGCGGAAATCTAAGTAAGGACTTGGCAGTCCGTATCCGGGGAATGAATAGTACAACAAACGATCTGGAAAGAATCGGCGATATTTTTTATCAAATAGCAAAAGGTGTAGAACGCAAAAATGAAAATAAAATAAATTTTACAGCTCAACAAGAAGAACGGCTGAGAGAAATGTTTGATTTATTAGATGAAGCATTCGCTATAATGTGTGAAAACTTAAACAAACACATAGCAGACGTCACCCTGGATGAAGCGAAAAAAATTGAAGACAAGATTAATCGTAAACGTGACGAAATCAGGCGTGAATATTATGACAGCCTTTCTAACAATGGAGATGTAAATATAGAATCGGGGATTTTATATAACAACATGTTCGCATCTCTCGAGCGTATTGGCGATCACATTATCAATGTGACAGAAGCTGTAGTAGGGAAAGTTTAAACGAACGTTTATCTATTCACCATCTATGCAAGCTTTGATAGAATAGAAAAGAAGCAGGTTGGTTTATTTGAACTCAAAGTAATTTTTAGCATTGTTATAACAAATATCTTCAACCATATGTCCTACCCAGTTGATGTCATGAGGTATTTCTCCTTTGAGAATATCTTCAGCGAGCAGATTACAAAGCACTCTGCGGAAATATTCGTGGCGTGGAAACGACAGGAAACTCCGGGAATCTGTCAGCATACCCACGAACCTGCTTAATAAGCCTATGTTTGACAAAGCATTAAGTTGATCAATTATGCCTTGTTTTTGATCGAGAAACCACCAACCTGATCCAAATTGCATCTTACCGATTATCGAGCCATCGTTAAAATTTCCGGCCATGGAGGCGAATACTTCATTATCCCGGGGATTATTGTTGTAAAGAATAGTTTTGGCCAGTTTGTCTTTTTCATCTAAACGGTCTAAAAATTTGGACAGAGAAGAAGCCTGAGCAAAATCGCCAATAGAATCCCAGCCTGTATCGGGGCCAAGCTTTTTAAGCATTCGGGTATTATTGTTTCGAATGGGACCTAAATGAAATTGTTGAACCCATCCTTTTTCATGATGCCATTCCGCAATTTGCAAAAGCATAAAAGATTTGAAAACGGCTGATTCAGAATTACTAACCTCTTTCCCCCTTCTTATTCTTTCGAATATGAGATGAACCTGATCGTATGTATGCTCTTCCGCGAACATATGGCTCAGACCATGATCAGCAAGCCTGCACCCATTTTCATGGAAATAATCATGTCTCTTTTTTAGAGCCGATAGGTAATCATCTATAGATTCTATATTTATATTTAAAATGTTTTCTAATTTATCTATATAGCTGTTTAACTTTTCTATATTTTCTGAATGGATAGCTTTATCGGGTCGAAATGTAGGGAACATCTGGAATGAAGCGTCTTTGTTCTTAGCGAAACTTTGATGATCTTCCAGAGAGCTTAACGGATCGTCAGTCGTACACACTACTTTTACATTCATCTTTTGCAACAACCCTATAGTTGAGTGGGAAGGTTGTTGTAATTGAGAAGAGGCTTCATTATAAATGCTTTTAGCCGTATTTGCATCCAAAAGAGTATCTATTCCAAAATAACGTTTGAGTTCTAAATGTGTCCAATGATACAAGGGGTTTCTAAGAGTGTAGGGAACCGTTTCCGCCCATTTTTGAAACTTCTCTTCATCGGACGCTGAGCCGGTAATGTATTTTTCATCAATGCCATTGGCCCGCAAAGCCCGCCACTTGTAGTGGTCACCGTGTAACCAAATTGCGGTTAAATTTTTAAAATTAATGTTGTTGGCAACTTCTTCAGGAGGTAAGTGATTATGGTAATCTATAATGGGCATTTTTTGCGCATAGTCGAAATATAATTCCTCGGCGATATTACTGTGTAAAAGAAAGTTGTCTTTTATAAATTTTTCCATCCTGATATTTTATTTATTTCGAAACTTTGTTCTTTAATCAAAAGATGAAAGCTAATAAATATTCGCTAAAGAATAATAAAACTTAAGAAATATAACTGCGAAAACGATTTCGATTATCTCCTTCAGAAAGAGATAAGTACACATTTTATTTTATTTTAGGTTTCGTATTTTTAATTTTGGAGGAATCAGGTCACAAAAGAAAATGGTAATCGAACAACTTTATGATATTTATTTGGATCACCCTGAGGTAACGACGGATAGCCGAAAAGTAAAAAAAGACACCCTGTTTTTTGCGCTTCGAGGCGAAAATTTTAATGGGAATATTTTTGCGGGTGAAGCCCTAGAAAAGGGAGCAAGTTATGCTGTAGTCGATCAGAAGGATCTGCCGCAGAAACCTGGTTTTATCTTTGTTGAAGATGTATTAGAGACTTTGCAAAAATTAGCGGCTATGCATCGCCGATCTTTTGATATTCCATTCATAGCATTGACGGGATCTAATGGAAAAACAACGACTAAAGAGCTTTTGCAGGCAGTACTCAGTCAAAAATATAAAACCCACGCAACCAAGGGTAATTTAAATAATCATATAGGTGTGCCTTTAACCCTATTGGAAACACCCAGAGATACAGAGGTCGCTGTAATAGAAATGGGTGCTAATCATTTAGATGAAATACATTTTTTGTGCCGAATAGCACAACCTACCCATGGTTTGGTGACCAATGTGGGCAAAGCACATCTGGAGGGTTTTGGTTCTTTTGAAGGAGTGCAAAAGGGAAAAAGTGAACTATATGCTTATCTAGCCGAACATGGAGGGGGCGTTTTTGTGCAAGGAGACAACCCCTATTTAGGTAAGATGTTAGCAAACAGAAAGGCTTCTTCCAATATAATAGCGTCTTATGGTACACATTTTAACAATAATATTGTGGGGGAAGCAAGTAAAACCGGCCCCTACTTAGAGGTTATTTGGAAAAATACGGATGTCCGGATAAAGACACAGTTAACCGGGTCGTATAATTTGGATAATGTCCTGGCGTCTATATGCGTAGGCAATTATTTTAAAATAAGTACACGGAAAATAAAAGAGGGAATAGAAGGGTATTTTCCAGCTAATCAACGCTCTCAGATTATCCAAACAGAAAAAAACACAATTATTGCGGATTATTACAATGCAAACCCCAGCAGTATGCAGGCAGCGTTGGATAATTTTAAATTGCTGCAAGCTAAAAACAAGGTTATTATTTTAGGTGATATGTTTGAATTAGGGGAAGACTCATCCGACGAACATCAAAAAATTATTGAAAAAGCACTTCTTTTACAGGCCCATCGTTTAATTTTAGTGGGGAAAAACTTTAAAAGCAATGATAGTCATCAGGGTGAGTTTTATGAAACTGCTGAAGAAGCTAAAACGGTACTGAATGAAAGTCCTATAACTAATAGCACGGTTTTAATGAAAGGATCGAGAGGAGTAGCTCTTGAAAATTTGATTGAAATTCTATAAATATTTATAGAATATATTATTAATTATTTAGTTTTTATTCTATTATATCGAAAAAAGGCGGGATTAATTGTGTATTATTGCTGTAATTATATACGAGTAACAAAATGAATGAAGCTTATAGTGATTTTATCACTAATTTTAAGAAACGATTGCATGAATTGTTTCATATAGAAAATAACATTAACGAATTAAGCTTAGAGAGAGGCTTACCTCCTACGATGTGGAATGGTATTATGGCCAATCAACCTTTGGCAGTAGCGATTCCAGCGGAATATGGAGGCAGAGGAGCTATAGTTAAAGAGTGCTTGGGGCTGCTTTCGGCAGCATCTTATGAATCTTTGGCGCTTTCTTTGACTTTTGGTATCAACATAGCTCTTTTTCTGGAACCTTTGGCGAAATATGCTAAAGAAGAGATCAAAAAGCCGATTTTCGACCGTTTTCTCAATCACCAAGCCATGGGCGGACTGATGATTACAGAGCCGGACTTTGGGAGTGATGCATTGAACATGCAGACACAATATACAGAACTTGAAGAAGGTTACAAAATAGAGGGGAAAAAACATTGGCAAGGACTGACCGGAATGGCAAATTTCTGGATAGTAGCCGCCCGCAAAAATCTAAATGATCAAAAATTAGCCCGGGATATAGAGTTTTTTGTTACGGATAATGATAAAAGCGAACAAAAGATCCATGTGGACAAGTACTTTAATAATATAGGTTTATATGTTATTCCCTATGGGTTAAACTCGATAGACGTCACTATCCCTGAAAATCAAAAATTAGAACAGCACAGTACGGGAATTAAGCTCATGTTGGATGTTCTGCACCGTAGCCGCTTGCAGTTTCCGGGTATGGGGAAAGGCTTCATTGAGCGCATGCTTGACGAATCACTCAAGCACTGCAAAAACCGGATTGTCAGTGGGAAAAGTTTAGCTCATTTAGATTCTGTACAGTTTCAGCTTTCCCGTATTCAAGCGGCTTATACGCTTAGCTCAGGTATGTGTGCACATAGCTCTACGATGAGCGGTATAGAGTATGACGTTTCGGGCAAAGGCCTGGAAGCGAATAGCATGAAAGCTTTAGTGACGGATCTTATGCAGGAATCTGCTCAGATTTGTCTTCAATTAGCAGGCTCGAGCGGATATAAATTAGAACACATCGGAGGAAGAGGAGTGATGGACAGCCGGCCTTTTCAGATTTTTGAAGGATCTAATGAAATGTTGTACACTCAAATTGCCGAATTAACTATGAAAGGTATGAAGAGAAAGAAACAAAGTAATTTTGGGTCTTTTATAGCGGAGTATGAGTTGACAGAGAAAGTAGCAGACAGGTTTAAGAAAATCCTTAATATCCCGCTTCCGGCAGATTTGGCACAAAGACAGATGGTCTTGTTTGGAAAGGTAGTGGCACGATTAGTTTGCTTGCAATATGTCCACGATATGATGGGAAAAGGCTTTCGGGAAGATCTGTATGAAAATAGTTTGAAGCATATGAAAATGGACATCAAAATGCTCATGTCCGACTTTGTAGAGAACAATAACGCAAGCCCTATATGGGATTACAAAGAAAATTCAGATTGGATGGATTTTGTTTAACTTCCGTCCGTTTTCATAAAATCTAATCTTTGCACAAGGAAAGCTTTTGCATTGTCTTGTGCAAAGCGAGGGCGCCTCGTTACTACCTTATCGATCGTGTGGTTTGTAAGGTAATACAATATAATTGAATATAAGAGCTACGACTAAACCGATAACGGCTCCTAACACAAAATTTCCGAAAGTAGCGTCTGCAACTAAAAACAAAATAGCTCCAAAGACTATTCCCATTATAATAACTAAAGCGGGGGCATTTAATTCTGGGTTACTTTTTACTTGATTTTTCATAAATATTATCCTCCTGTTCTTTTGGTTTTAAACATAGTAAATTTATCAATAATCCCTACTTTTTTGCACAAGTAATTCTCTTATGCTCTATTATTACCTTAGATTTTCCAAAAGCAGAGGTAAGAAGATAATGAGAAAAATTTTAACAATTAAACTTTTTTTTCGGAAACTATTATTTTTTTTCAATAAAGATTGTAAATTTGCATTCCGATGAAGCGGTCGGAATTTCCCTCCAGACGTAATTAAAGTTACGAAGCTTTGCACGAGATTTTAGTTTTAATTTTGAACGAAAAAAATGCCAAAAAAAACATCAATCCAATCGGTTTTAATTATCGGTTCGGGACCTATTATCATAGGTCAAGCCTGTGAATTTGATTACTCAGGATCTCAAGCAGCTCTTTCTCTTAAAGAAGAAGGAATAGAGGTGTCGATTATTAACTCCAATCCTGCTACCATAATGACAGATAATGTGATTGGGGATCATATTTACTTGCTTCCTTTGACCGTAGAAAGTATTGAACAGATTTTGCAGGAGCAAAATATCGATGCCGTTCTGCCAACTATGGGCGGACAGACAGCTTTAAATCTTTGTATAGAAGCGGATGAAGTGGGGCTATGGGAGAAATACAATGTAGAAGTCATAGGTGTGGATGTAGAAGCGATAGAACGGGCGGAGAACCGTGAAGTATTCCGTCGGTTGATGTTGGATATTGGAGTAGGCGTTGCCGATTCTTATATTGCTAATTCTTTTTTGGAAGGTAAAGAAGCTGCGCAGAAATTAGGCTTTCCATTGGTTATTCGTCCTTCTTATACGCTGGGCGGAACTGGAGGAGGTTTTGTGCATGACAAAGAGGAGTTTGACGCGGCCCTCAATAGAGGCTTGCACGCTTCGCCTACACATGAGGTATTAGTCGAGCAAGCTGTGTTGGGTTGGAAAGAATTTGAACTCGAACTCCTGAGAGATAGCAATGACAATGTGATCATAGTATGTTGTATCGAAAATTTCGATCCGATGGGAGTACATACTGGTGATTCCATTACAGTAGCACCAGCGATGACACTCAGTGAAACTTGTTATCAGGAGATGAGGGATCAAGCGATACGGATGATGCGATCCATAGGAAATTTTGCCGGAGGATGTAATATTCAGTTTTCTGTGAATCCGAAAACAGAAGAAATTATTACTATCGAAATTAACCCCAGAGTGTCCCGCTCTTCCGCTTTGGCTTCCAAAGCAACGGGATATCCAATAGCCAAAATTGCAGCAAAATTAGCAATAGGTTATAATTTGGATGAACTTCGGAATCAAATTACCGAAAGCACTTCTGCCTTTTTT
>Ga0079226_10003364_pt1 | contig 12276 bp, 9 predicted proteins | sample Poulit2014_FD_76345 | JGI IMG/M metagenome (GOLD analysis project Ga0079226, IMG submission 76345) | Agricultural soil microbial communities from Georgia to study Nitrogen management - Poultry litter 2014 | ecosystem: Environmental > Terrestrial > Soil > Agricultural land | place: USA: Georgia... | reverse complement strand
GTATCAAACAACTTATGTTGAAATCCAACCCCAATTTATGATTTTTCGTTAATAAATAAAATATCGCTTATAAAAACAAAAACGCTGTAACCTTTTGTATATAAGGTATACAGCGTTTATTATAGTTACGACCCAGGCAGACATATTTTATACGCCTTGAACCCTTAATACGACAGCATTTCTAATTTTGTATGTGTTGTTTTTGTGTTGTGTTATATAACGTAAGGTTGAATGCCTTGTATTAATTAACGTAGCGTTTAATATATCTTATAAGGAGGTCTAATTATGAGTGATAATAAATGTATTAAAAATAATAATATTCACATTCCTGAACATATGGTGAAAATTAAAAGTATTATCGTTGAGCCTCAACCTTCTCACCAAAAAACTGAATGGATGATTATGGACGATCTTAAACAAAAAACAAACTATTCCCGTGACTGGTTAGAAAAATATGTTCTAAATGAGCCTTATTTTAAAAAGATTTTAGATGTCAATAATGGTGGATTTGTACATTACCCCAAAACCAAAGGAGACCAGTGGAAATTTGAAAAAAATAAGATGATTAACTTTCTTGATGAATACTTTTCTGAAATCTTTGTTCGGTATAAGTCGAGAAATGATATAAGATAATCCGATCTTATATTTTAATTCCCATTCTTTTACTTCTATTATGAAATCATGCCGTTCTATTTTCAGCATCATATCTAAAATAAGAATGTTTAAATTAATTGAACATAAGATATACTTTATACATTTACTGTAATTAAGGATGTTGAGTCTCTTTTTACACTTGAAGACTTTAAAATAAGTTTGTGAAGCTGCTCCAGCACCATGATATACTTTAAATCTATAAGTTCTTTTCTTCACTCCATTAAATATAGTTAGTTATTATCTGTATTAGTATCAATCAATTTAATTATCCAGTATAATTCAAAGAAAACATCAGTGTTATTTGGAATTATGAACGCTACATTTAATAGCTGTTTAATTTCGTTTATCTCATCTTTTTTATAAGTCGACGATATTCTTGCCGCTTTTCTATAAAACAAATTTCGATCGAATTAAAAGATGTACTATCAACCATTTTAGACGATTAAAACTAAATTATCAAAGCGAATACTAATATTTAATGGAGTGAAGAAATATGAAGTTTGTTTATTTTAATGATACAAAAAGAGTTGTGCATATCCACCCTGCAACTTTTACACATGGTTGCATTGGGTCTGCCGAACAAATACAGCCACTTGAAGAAAGAGAGTTGGAGCTACCTGAAGGTTCTTATCCATGGGTAAAAATGTGGGATTATGGAGCATCGGGCTTAACCATTTTAGTTTGGCCGAAAAAAGAATAGAATATTTTTTTGTTAAATCAACTATATAAGATAACAATGAATTTTTTAAAACTTGAACTACACAGGAAGCACTGTATTATTTAGATTTACCTCCTGCATAGTTAAAAAAGTATTATTTTGCAATAGACTTCTCCTCTTGTATTTTATTACAAACATATCTCTTTTTAATTCATGAATATATACGTGTTTTTCCAATTTAAGCATCTTCTGTACCCCGCATCAGTTATGAATTACTTATTTTTATTTTAACTGATTTTGCGGATTTTTTAGTAACAAAAGTATTCAATCCTATCAAGCAGAATCTGTTAACTTTAGTTTAGCAGTTACAAAAGTGCAGTGTGAACTGAACTGCAGGGTAAAAGCTAAGTGTTCTTACTTACACAGTTCAGTTTATACTACTTAATATTGGTTAATTTACATAATCAAATTCAACTTCATCAATAAACTCTGCTACCTTTTCGGGTGTAGACGGATCTATATACATATCTTCTGCACTATCAAGTACACCTTCTGCTAGTTTATCTAAATAATTAGGTTCTGTTGATTTCATTAATTCAAATTCCGAAGGTTGATGATACACTGTTATATCACCTTTACCATTCATTGAAAATGCAACTGAAATAATATCATGATTACTATATATTTCATTATCCGTTCTTAATGACACTACATCCTCAGGGTATGTTATTTTACCATCTGTAAATATAGGCGTATCTGCATCAATTTTATTGACGTATATAATTGGATTCTCAGGATTAACTCTAGGATAATCTAGCATTAACAAAATTCGAGCATAATCTATTTCGTGTACATTATAACTGTCTAAAAGATTTGATTCTTCTTTATCTTCGTCCTTGTTTTTATTTTCTTTATCATTATTACCATCAGTGTGGAGTTCATCATCTGCATTGGTTTGATTATCTATATCCTGATTGATATTATTATCGTTATCTTCTTTATTCCCCTGTATTACTTCCTCTTGTTTATTTACTGCTGTATCTACACCTAGGTTAAAAGAGATAAAAACAGCTACAATTAAAACTATTAGCCAGACCCACCACTTCTTATAGAAAGGTATTTTCTTTTCAGACAAACGCGAAGTACGAGTTTCTCTATTGTTCTTCATTATACCAGTCCTCTTTTTTCTTTTCATTCACCACGTGAAAATTTTTTTGATAATTTATGTATCATTGAGTACAACGTTTCACTATCTCTATCATAAAGTACCGACTACAAGATATTTAAAGAAGGTGACACTTTTTTCATAGCATCAATTATACTCCATCGTGGTTTACAATAAATATACCTTTTTTACTGTGAGGTGAAATCTACATTGTAAGATTTACAATTATATCAATTGTTCATTTATTTTTAATTGATCAAAGACTCATATAATTATAATTGCTTGTATATATTATTAAATTCTTTTACTGTTTCCTTAAAATCACTTGAAGTTTGTTTTTTAAGAAACCTTATTAAATATCTAGCAAATGTATTTCCTTTAAAGTCATACTTTTTATCGCCTTTTCCCAAAACTTCTATTTCTGAAAAACGTTCAAATTTATCTAATCTATCTGACTTTAATTCTTCTATTAAACTTTCACTATCTTTTCCTAATTTTTCTTTTATTATCTTATTATTTTTATTGATATAGTTACTAATAACTTCTTTTATAAACTCTCGTGGAAATAAATCTTCTAATTCACCTTGCTCCAAGTCGGGTTGCATAATAATTCTAGAATCTTGAACGAAAGAATGGTTTTTAATGTCTTCTTTTATTTCATTTCCTTTATTATCATTATCTAAAATAACTGTGGTATCAGTTCCTATTACTTGTTTTAAAGCAATTAAATTCTGAGTTGCTTTATCTGCTCCTTCTATAGTAAAAAAGGAATATTTTGGTTCGTTTTCATAAAGTCTATTATAAATGTACGTGTGTAATAAAACATCACTATATCCTTCTACAGCAATCAGTTTTTGATTTAAAAATAACGTATCACTTATTTCGAAACCAAGTGAATCTCTTATTTTTTTGAAATTATCAAAACCTAAATTGTCATTATCTACAAATGTTCCTGTTTTTTTATCTCGATCAAGATAATTTATAGAATCCAAATCTAATTCTTTCATGAAAACTGTAGAATGAGTAGAAATAATTACTTGATTTTCTTCACTAAATTCCTTTAATAGATTAAACATTTTCTTTTGTGCTTTAACATGTAAATTTCCTTCGGGTTCATCTATTAACAAGATGTAATTATTAATCCTATTTTTAACTTTAAATAGTGTAATTAAACAAATTATAAGAACTACTCTTTGAATACCACTGCTTTTAAATATTAAATTTGATGTATCAGCATACTTATCAATAACATAAATAGCTTCATCTTTTAAATATATATTGTTCCCAATGCCCATCACATCAGTAAAATCAATATTAATTTGAGAAGCAAAGGTTTCTTTTGCTTGGTTTTCTAATTCGTTGTATTCCTTTATTACCTTCTCAATTAAATTATTATATTGATTTTGTATATCTACATATATTAAATTTATTTTTTCTAATCTTTTAATAAAAGTTTCTTTTGTTTTGTCATCATTTTTAATATAATATTTACCATTTTGACGTTTAAACGTTGACTTTGATGTCTTTAAAGTGAATTCTGGTTTTTTCCTTTCAGTATTATTTATTTTAGAGATGTCATTTTCATTAAATTCACTTTTATTGACTGTTATTCGGTTTAAGATACTTAGAATATTTGATTTACCTGTATTATTCTCGCCTACGATAACATTAAAATTAGCATTGAAATCTATTTTGAAATCCTTTAAGGTTTTAAAGTTTTTTACCTCTAAAGATGTTATATACATACTAGGTCTCCTTAATAGGTTAATATTTATAATGAAATTAATTGTCTAATCTTGTTATCTTAATCAAGATTTATTGCATTTATTTGTTATAAAAAGTTAAATAATAATTTAATTATACTTTCTCTTCAATTTATACACAATTTCAGGCAATTCATTGAATAAAGCCATGTTGTGCTCTAGTAAATTACTCGTTTCAGGATTCTCAATTGATTCATAATCAATACTACTTGTTAAATCATCAATATAAGGTATCTCATCTGGAGTTGTAACCGAATAGGCTTCGACAGCTTTTTCGAATAAGACGTTATCTATTCCCCATGCTGAAGAAACTTGATATATTTCATCTCGCATTTTTTCCTTCTTCCAATTATCAAAAGCTTCATCAAAATTAATATTACTTGACACATTTCCAGGTTCTAGTTCCTCGATTACGAATTGTTTTAATAATTCGGCCTGTTCATAGTCTCCCATGTTACTTAGTTCTTCTATGTTTTGATAGATTAAACGCAATGTTTCCGCGTCTACCGTTTGCACACCTGCTGTTGAAATAGCTTCATCCCCCATTAACTGAATGATATAATGCGCATCAATTGTTTGCGAACCGGCTAATTTAGCTTCTCCAAGCGGTAAAATAGGAGTGTCATCATCCGTATCATCTTTATCATCCCGAGTCACGTTTCTATATGCACCTACATATTGCAACCACTTATGTTCGGTCATCCGAAACGCTTCATCTACCCAACTAAACTCGTAATATTGCTGAATTTTATTTAGTTGTGCATTTGCCTTTTTAAAGGCTTCGACAAAAGCATTTTTTGCTTCTTCATCTCTTTCTAAAGTTTGCCAATCTGTTGGGTCCGGCAATACTTCCACCATTTCTCGGGAATACTGCACAAATAGGTCAACAGCTTCTGGATATGGTACGACAATTGCCTGACTGCTTTCCCCACCACTTCCATATAAAACAAGGGCTTCATTTACCATTTCTTCTGTAATTCTTGGATACTGAAAATTAACAATCGAACCAAATTCTTTTTGTTTTCCGTAGATACGATTCGTGCGTGAATAAGCTTGGATAAGAGTTTGCAAAGCTAAAGTTCGATCAACATATAATGTATTAATAAACTTCGAATCATATCCCGTCAACAATTGGTCTGCCACAATAACAAGGTCAATATTTCGCGGATTCCGTCCACTTCCACCACGTGTTGCTCTTTCTACTACATCATCATAATAGGCTTCTTCACCGCGACGTTTATCTCCGTATGCATATTCAATTCCGGTAAACGAGGCATAATCTTCAAACATGGATTGGATAATCGTTGGGTCAGTTGGATCAACATCTGCATCTGTCCCAAAACTAAATGTCATCGCTACATTAAGGTGAATGTCATCTCGCTCTTTTAGTTGTTTTTGAAACTCTTCATAGTAAGCTATCACCCGATGTTTTAAAGCTACGGTTAAAATCGCATTAAAAAACTTCGCTTGAGATTGTTCTGCCCAATGATCTAAAATCTCTTCTACTACTCTTGGAATATGTGTCTCATCGTGATAAAAGAGCAATTTTTTATTTCTAGCTTCTTTTTCTACGGCTAAATCTGACATTTCATATACTTGGCGCTCTATTTTTCGTCTAAGCGTACTAGGTTGTTCTTCTTGTTCTTCCAATCGAAAATCAATAATCTGCTCTCTTAACGCCTCATAACTTTCAAATTCGCCTGTATTAATATAATCAACATGAAAACCTAAAACATTTTTATCGGCAATAGCTTCATCAATCGTGTATTGATGCAGTAATGGACCAAAAAGCTTCTCCGTTGTATTAATAAGTTCACTTTGTTCATTAATCATGCCAGAAGCTTTGTTTTCATCAAATAATGGCGTACCAGTAAACCCATAAAATAAACCGTTTTTGCGAAAATATTCTTTAATCGTCACCATCATATCACCCATCGTCGTTCGATGCGCTTCGTCAATAATGAAGACGATTTTTTTATCTGCTAATCGGTTATCTCCATCTTCTTTTACATTTTTTACAAGGTTATTTAGTTTAAATGTAGTCGTCACCACAATATTCGACGTGGCGGACATAAGCAGTTGTCGTAACTGATAGGTATGTGCTGTATCATCGACATCTACTGATTCATACTCTGCATACGCCTTAAAATTTTCACTAGTACGACTATCTAGTTCTGTACGGTCTACTAGAAACACGACTTTATCAAACATAAGTTTTGTCGATAGAAATAAAGCTGTTTTAAAACTCGTAATCGTTTTTCCAGACCCTGTCGTATGCCAAATAAAACCACCATGTTCCATCTGTTCATCATTATCCCAGCCAAGTGCGGCTCTTTCAATGGCTTGAAGCGCATGCACTTGATAAGAACGTAACAACATATGTTTTTGGTTTTCCACTTCATTTGCTTCATCAATGACTAAGTAGTCCCCGACCATTTGATGTGCCATCGGAATCATCAAAAACTGCCCGATGACATCTTCCCAATGATTTATTGGTTTATTCGTTTTGTCCGCCCAATGAAACACAAAACTTGGATTAAATGCATCAATCGATTTTGGTGTAGCAAAATACCGCGTCGCTACTTCAGATGTCATCACCATCATTTGCGAAAAAGCCATAAAATTATTGACATACTCGCCATCCGTGTAATAACGCTTAAATTGATTAAATGCTTCCTCTAATGACTTATCTGCACGCTTTTGCTCAATATTAATCAAGGGGAGTCCGTTAATCAGTAAAATAAGATCAAATCGATTTCCATTAGCTGACTCTACTTCACGAGCTATATTATAGCTCGAGTCTCCCCCACGTACTTGTGCTTTTTTAAATATCGTTAAAGTCACTTGTTCTCTTGTCACATCTGGATGATTATCTCGATAAATTCCATCAATTTTTCCAGTTGATTGTTCCATGGCTAAAAGTTTGGCTGCCTCGTAACTATTTTCAATTTGGGATACTTTCGCCATTACTTGAGCAAATTCATCATCAGTGAGAGCCACTCCTTCTAAGACATCTGCGTTAATCCGGTTCAATTCTCCGCGCCAATGATGCACTAAGTCTTGAACCGTCACTCGTTGCTTGTTCCCATCTAAGAAATCAGGAGAACGCCATTTATATTTTTGGAGTTCTTCTACAAATTTATCTTGAAAGGCTCTTTCTGATACACTTTTAGGTTGGTTACTCATCGTTATCCCCCTTCCTAGACAAACATTTCCTCTAAATACGCTTCTTTCATTTTTTGTAATTTATCTAATTTCTTTTTTTCCATTTCAATTTGATTATCAAGGTTTTTGAAAAATTCGCCTATTTTTTGTTGTTCCTCTTTTGACGGTAAATCTATTACAGTTTTTCGTATAAGTTCTCCTGATAAATTACCTTGACCACCTTGAAGTTGCGTTTCAATAATTTTTTGTTTATGCTTTTTTAACCAGTAAACTAAAAAGTGATTATCATTATCATTTTTAGGTTCTATGGCTAAAACAGCTTGATTAATTGCTCCGTTTATTTTTGAAATACTAACCTCACCAGAAGTCGCACCATATAATGCGTACAATATATCTCCTTCATTAACTAATCGTGCTGATGAATTAGTTAATCCTTCTTCTGTAATATGTAAATTAGTAACTTGTTTACCAATTTCTCCTGAACGAATAAAAGGAATATCCCCATTATAAAACAGCTTACTCGTGATGCTAGGTGTTCCACCAGAATATGTTTCAGCAATGTTCATTAGCTTATCTTTTCTCCATTCATCTTCAAACCCTTTAAATCGTCTTTTCGGTACGGTTTCACCTTCTTGTGGGAACATTTCTGTTAAATACGCATCTTTTAATGCTTTCACTTTTGCTAGTTTCCGTTCTTGATTGGTAATACGGTCATCTAAAACCTTGAAAAACGCTCCGATTTTTTGTTGTTCTTCTATAGTTGGGGTAAACAATTTAAATGTTGAATACTCTTGTGCATTGATACCTGGCTGACCAGACCTTTGAGATGTTACATAGACAAACCTTTTATATTCCTTTGTTAATGTATTTTGAAAAATAAACTCAATATCATGTTCCTTTTTGATTCTGGCCTTAATTAAGAATCCTGCATAATAAACTATTCCATCTAGCTTACTATATCTGTAAGTTTTGCCTACGCTTGCACCCGTTCTTGCAAATAAAATATCCCCTTCTGACAAGATATAATCTGACGATATTTCATAATCAATATGAGGTGAAGTTAATTCATTTTTATTAAACTTTCTAGTGATATCATCAATATCAGTTATTCTTAGATACTTATTTTCCCCATCATATTCTATAGCTTCTACGTTTAACCCGTATGTAAAAGACTCACTAATCTCATTTAAACTTTTTTCTATCCACTCGCTCTTGAAACTCTCAAACCTTTTCTTAGGAACTAATTTCTTTTCACTCATCACTCTGTCACCACCAATTCTGACAGCATGTCTTCAAATTGTGCTTCAAGTGTTTGACTTTCTGATTCAATCGTTTCCAACGTATCTGCATATCTTTCTTGTAATTCTTTTAATGTAGTTAACTCATTTTTTAATGGTATTTCAATAAGTTGTGTCATTTTATCTGTTATATCACCAAACCATTTTTGATACATCAGCTGATCTATTTCTTCATCCGTAAGCTCTTCAATTCTTTCTTCTACTTGTTCATTTAATCTTGCTTCTTGTGCTTTTATTTGTTTATTTAACTTCGATTTTTCGTCTAATAATGTCTTAACTTTATCTAATAACTCATACTCATTCGTATCTTTGCTAACTTTTTTCAACTCAGATCTAACAGCTGATATCGTAAAATCATCTTCTCGCGCATTTAACGCATCCCCTAAGGCTGTCTCCTCGTCACTTTCTTCTACTTTTGCTGCTTCGACTAGTTCATTAATTTCATCTGTAATTATTGTTAGAGCTTCTTGTTTTGTTTCCACTTCTTTTATGTCATCCGTATACAGTTCTTGTAAAATAAGTTCATTTGGCACAATGGCACCAACCCAGCCATCTTGTTCGATTCGTTTTGTTTTCCCCGAACCTTTAGTTACCATATTTTCTTCTCTTGTTCTTCCTACTGTATAAAAGTCACTGATCGCAATTTTTTCAGTATCTCTTGCGAGCATCTCTTCCCATAATTCTGCAACAATCTGATAACCTGCATAGGTAGAAACATGTTCAAATTGGGCTAACAACTGTTTGATATCTGATAACATTTCATCTTTTAATGGCTCTATATGATTGACATCTTCTACCGTGATTAATTGATCCCAATACCTTCTTAAATAATTTTCTAATACTTCTTCTAAATCTTGGCTACGCTGTTCTACTGCTTGGCTAGCTAGTACATCCTTTTCTACATCATCAATCGGCTTGGTTAACTCGACATATCCTGGGCGAATCTCTTCTACAGCATTATATAAGACATCTTTTGTCATATTATGCAAGACTGTTAATTGTTCTATTTGATGTAAGGGAATACCACCATACATATGTGCGTCTACATCTTGTGGAATATCCTCATCGATTGCTTCTATATAACGCGGGATATTTAAATTATATTCATTTTCTTGAATGTCTTTTTGACTCGCTAGATGGCTGTACCCTTTCTCTTCTGAGCGTTCAATATATGTATCTACTATTTTAGCAATATCTTTTTCTTGCAAGACATTTTGTTTTCCTTCTTTAACAAAGGCTTTGGAAGCATCAATCATCAAGACAGGTTCGTCTAAGGCACGATTTTTCTTTAATATCATTACCGTCACCGGAATACCAGTATTCGTAAAGAGCTTGTCTGGTAAACCAATGATCGCGTCAATATGATTTTTAGCAAGGAGTCGTTTTCGAATTTCTCCTTCTGCCCCGCCACGAAATAACACTCCATGCGGGAGAACAATCGCCATTGTACCTTCTTGTCCTAAATGAAATAAACCATGTAATAAAAAGGCATAATCCCCTTTAGAATCTGGAGGTAATACACCTGCAATTTCAAACCGAGGATCCGTCACCTTTAATCCTTCTTGATTCCAATTTTTAACGGAGTAAGGTGGATTCATAACAACTGCATCAAATTGTACCCCTTCATTCGGACGTTCAGGATCTTCTGGCCAATCTTGTGCCAAAGTATCTCCATTTTTCACCGTCATTTTTTCTGGACGTACTCCATGTAAGAGTAGGTTCATTCTCGTTAAATTATATGTCGCTGTATTCATTTCTTGTCCGTAGTAGTGTATGTTTTTTCTAGCTTCTTCATGTAAATGCTTTCCAACAGTTAACAGTAAAGAACCCGAACCAACTGTAGGGTCATAGATCGAAGTCACTTCGGTTGTCTTGGCGACAATTTGCGCCATAACTTCACTAACTTGTCTTGGCGTATAGAACTCTCCTGCTTTCTTTCCAGACTCCATCGCAAACTGTCCGATTAAATATTCATAGGCATCGCCTAAAACATCGCCTTTTTGTAGCGAAACCATGTTTAAATCAGAAAACAATTCGATTAACTTTCGAATATTTTTACTACGTGCGTTTAAATTACTTCCCAGTGCAGAATCAGTTAAGTCAATCGTTGAACTAGAAAATAAACCTTTAAAATCATCTACATCTCCCGTAGTAGCAACTGTGCGTTCAAAGCTTTGTAAGCTTTCCGATACTTTTTCCAGTTCAAATGTACCTTCTCGGATATCTTTCAGCCAAGTTTGATACAGGTGTTGTGGTAACACATAATAACCAAGTACATTTTGGATCATCTTAATTAGTTGCTCGCCATAACTTTCATAAGCTTTATGATAGGCTTCTACAATCTCCTCGCTTTTTCCTTTTGCTCCACTTGTTTTGGCAAAAGTTTCAAGCGTTTTATCGCTTAAGAATTTATAGAACATTAACCCGAGCATATAATCTTTATAACGACTTGCATCCATGGATCCTCGAAGATCATTCGCCCCGTCCCATAACCTACTTTTAATCTCTTCTGATGTAATCATTATGTATCCCCCTGTGCTTTCTTAGAACTATGTATGAAATAAATTTTATGCCTATATCCTTTTATTTTAAAAATTTCCTGTTATCAATTTTGATTTTCGTACTCATTATAACATTTGTTTATCATTTTCTCTTATACTTAAATAACGATATAACGTAGCTTTACTAATTTTAATCTTATCTTCTATTTCACCAACACTATATTGCTCAGTATGATATAAACTTATTTCCTGTTCAATATCTTTCCGATTAACTCTCGGTCTACCGCCTTTTCTTCCTTGTGCTCTTGCACTCTTTAATTCTTCTCTTGTTCGTTCCACAATAAGATCTCGTTCGAATTGGCTGAATGCTTGAAAGACGGTCATCATCAATTTACCTTGAGGAGTAGACGTATCAAAATTCTCTTTATTTCTTATTAACTTAATATCATGCTTTTCAAACTAAGTAACTAAATCAATTTGTCTGGATGAATCTTATTCTTTTGGACTTACTATTGCATAACGATGAATATAGAATATAGGTATACATATTTGTATTTTCAATTCGCTCATTTCCATCTTATCATATTCAGTAGCTATAGAATGTAATTTATAAAGAGTATCCGCATTTCTAAAACATGAAAACATCGACATTCTTAAGTAAATCTGTAATAATCAACTCTTCCAAGGCTGATAATAAAAATTACTATTTATGTACACACTTCTTATTTTTTAACTGATTTGTTTGGATTTCAAGTTTAACAAAACGGAAGTTACGTATCTTCTTTCTGATTATTTTAAAGCCATTCAATAGTTTAAAACTTTTCTCACAAATTTATAAATATAAAACAAACAAAAAAGATCAGTAAACTTCGTTAAAAGTTTACTGATCTTTTTAATTAGTGCTAAAAGACTAAAATTATGTAAAAAACATAGTCATTAACGCCTATAAACGACCCAGGCAGGATTCGAACCTGCGACCTACGGCTTAGAAGGCCGTTGCTCTATCCAGCTGAGCTACTGGGTCATAAAAATGGAGCGGGTAGGGGGAATCGAACCCCCGACATCAGCTTGG
>Ga0079226_10003363_pt1 | contig 12278 bp, 7 predicted proteins | sample Poulit2014_FD_76345 | JGI IMG/M metagenome (GOLD analysis project Ga0079226, IMG submission 76345) | Agricultural soil microbial communities from Georgia to study Nitrogen management - Poultry litter 2014 | ecosystem: Environmental > Terrestrial > Soil > Agricultural land | place: USA: Georgia... | reverse complement strand
GGGTCATTTTTCCCCATCACCATGGCTAGTTTGCAACGTGGGTCTCCTACTCCTGATGACCACCATTTGCGGCCGTTAATCACATACTCATCACCATCTCTTTTAATGCTTGCCTTGATATTGGTCGCATCACTTGAAGCAACATCGGGTTCTGTCATGGAAAAACACGATCTAATTTCTCCTGCCAATAGCGGTTCAAGCCACTCTTTTTTTTGCTTTTCTGATCCATATCGTTCCAAAACTTCCATGTTGCCCGTGTCCGGCGCACTGCAGTTAAAAACTTCCGGCCCAATCATGGAGCGACCCATAATTTCACAGAGCGGTGCGTATTCCAGATTCGAAAGCCCTGCTCCATATGTACTGTCAGGCAGAAACAGGTTCCACAAACCTTTTTCTTTGGCTTTTTGTTTTAATTCGTCCATTATCGGCGGAACAGCAGACCATCGATTTTCCTGCTCGTTCAGCTGTTCTTTGTAAACGCGCTCATTCGGATACACATGTTCTTCCATAAATGCTGTTAATTTCTGTTGCCATGCTTTTGTTTTGTCTGTGAATGAAAAATCCACCTTTTATTCCCCCCTTAAATATCTATACCTACTGGATAGTATATTCTGAATATTTGATACTATTATAACAGATAGACAACATTTTTCAAATTGAATTTTAAACAAACCCCTATTGACTTTACCAGGGTAACACTATCACTCTTTTAAAAGAAGAACTACTTGGCAGTATTTTTAACTGAATTTTGTGATTGATAAAATATTTTTAATTACATGACACCTTTTCCCCCTGACATTCGATTGTAATAATAGAAAGCGTCATATCTACTATCGTGTGTGGTAAGAAAAAGGTGTCATTTTGCAGTAAATCATTTTCAGTTTAAAAACTGGTATCGGACATTTTAGGAACTACCATCACCACACTTAAAGGAGCTGTCACATGGACAACAAACTTTCATTTGAAGAAATTTTTGAGCAAAACGAACGGCGGATTCATTACCAAATCCATAAAATGAACATCCGCGATCCGCATCAGGAATTCTTTCAGGAAGGCTTAGTCGCACTGTGGAATGCGTATGAAACCTATCAACCGGACAAAGGTCCCATGGCAACGTACTTCAATTACATGATCCGGAACCGCCTGATTGATTACATGCGCCGGGAAAACCGCCACCATGAGAACCAGCAGCAGGCCATCCAGGCACAAAAAATACAAGACACCGACGGCAATCATCACAGGGGCACAGAAGCCTCCAATCCAATCGTAAACGAGCGATCTTTCCCGTTGGATGATGCCAGTCATTGGAAACATATCAAATCCCAACTGACGGAAAATCAATGGAAATGGGTGTATGGCTATATTATTCAGGAAATGCCCTACAAAGAAATTGCCGAACAAGAAAATACTACTGTTGATGCGGTGAAAAGTTGGGGAAAACAAGTGAGAAAAAAATTGAAGAACACGCAACTACGTGAAATAATGTTGATGGAGGATAGCCGCTTATGATGCCGCTATCCACATCAATTCGTATAAGATTTTAATGCTTTTTTAAACAAATTCCAGAACCTGTCATAGTTTAACTGATAGGCGAAGTTTACATTTGGTGTTCTTTTCGTTACACCGAGTGTATCCACACACGTCATGCCATACGTCAATTCCCCTGTGGTTTCAATATCCACCCGAACATGTTTAACATCAAAAATGGCAGTGTCGATCAAGTATGCCACCGTACAAGCATCATGAATGGGTCCGCCATCCATCCCAAACACATCGTGATTTGTCTTGATAAAAAATTTTAATAAATCGACAACAAAATGCGAAACCGGATTATCGATTTTAGAAAGCTCATTAACTGTTTCTTGTGTCGCAAGGGCTTGGTGTGTCACATCCAAGCCGAACATGGTAATGGGAACGCCACTTTCAAAGACAATTTTAGCTGCTTCAGCATCCACGTAGATATTAAATTCAGCAGCCGGTGTCCAATTGCCGAATGTACCGCCACCCATTAAAACAATTTCGTTGATTTTGGGAATAATGTTTGGCTCCATAATCATCGCCAGGGCAATATTGGTTAGTGGCCCGGTCGGAACTAACGTTAGATCACCATCCGATTCCATCACTTTATTGATAATCAGATCAACCGCATGCTGCTGAGCGGGTTTATTGACGGGTTCACTCGGAAGCACCGGCCCATCCAACCCTGTTTCCCCATGAATTTCCTCAGCTATTTCCCGCTTTTTAAACAGCGGTTTCGGCGACCCCTGTGCTACAGGAACGTCTGTTAACCCGGCGATGTCACATACTCTAAGGGCATTTAACGTATTTTTTTCAACTTCTGCATTCCCTGCCACTGTTGTAATGGCTTCAATCTTGAGCAGACTCACCTTTGAAGCCGCTAAGATAATGGATATCGCGTCGTCGTGTCCCGGGTCGCAGTCTAAAATGACGCGTTTTTCGTTTTGCATCCGTACAACTCCTTAATGCTTCTTGTTAAAAAATTATAATGGCAACTGCCTTTCCGCACAAGGACCATTGCCATTATTTTGAGGAAATGGTGTCTTATTATTCGTCAATGATACTATTTCCGGATTAACCAAGTCATGATAGAACGATCTGTCCCGTGACTACTTAGCGTTCACCTCGCATAATACGGTTTGATAGAAAATCTTTACACTTTGATTTTAATCATTTTTTATTTGATTGGCCAATTTATTGAAATAAAGACTTAACCTTCTCTGATATTAGGATTCCACCCACGGAACCCCAATATCAGAATATTCCCATTCCTATCTCCCTTCCCGTAAACATTTTACTCATACGAAAATCGCGTGATGCGTCTGAATTTCTTCCTATTAACAACACCTGTCAATTTGCCTAGGACTTCTGCTGTTTATTGTTTTTGATCACCTATCTATGAAAAACGGACCAGCACTATCGTAGGAGAAATTTTCATAGATTTTTTACTCACAATTAATACCAGCATCATATCCGGCTGTTACGCTTTAACCAGAAACTAAAAAGGAGGGCTAACATGTTAAAGAAACTTGGTATTGGAGCACTTAGTGTTGGGCTTGTCTTTTCCGGCTTAAGTCTTGGAACGGCAAGTGCAGGACCTCCGAGTTGGGCTGGACCACCGGATTGGGCTGGGCCACCAGACTGGGCAGGGCCGGGAAATGGAAAAGGAAATAATAAGGTCGAAAACGTCATCTATATGATTCCGGATGGGTTCAGTACTGCCTATGCTGCCAATTACCGGGTGTATAAAGGAGAAGAAGCCGTTTGGGACGACCATTTAAAGGGGATGTACACCACTCATTCAGCAAACTCGGACATAACTGACTCTGCTGCAGCTGGGACTGCCATGGCAACCGGTCAAAAAACGAATAACGGTGTGATTGGTCTTGATCCGAAGGGCAATGATCTCGAAACCATTCTGGAAGCTGCTGAAAAAGAAGGCAAAGCGTCGGGGTTGGTTGCGACATCAACCATCACCCATGCGACACCGGCTTCTTTTGCAGCACATGTGGATGACCGCAACAATGAAACTGAGATTGCCAGACAGCTTGTTAACAGCGACGTCGATGTCATGCTTGGCGGCGGCAAAAATAACTTTCTCCCGGCATCTGAAGGCGGCAATCAGGAAGACGCCAATTTAATCAAACAAGCCAAAGAGCAAGGAATGGATTTTGTAGAAAATCCTGAAGAATTAGCAGAAGCTGATGTGGATGTCGAAGAAGGCGAAGGACTCCTTGGTCTGTTTGCCGGTGATGCACTTTCGCCCGAACTGCACCGGGATGAAACGGAAGAGCCAAGTCTCGCTGCCATGACGGAAACAGCCATTGATACACTGGAACAAGACAAAGACGGATTTTTCCTGACTGTTGAAGGCAGCCAGATCGATTGGGCAGGACATGCCAACGATGCTGCTTGGGCTATGTCAGACACGGCGGCTTTTGAAGCGGCTGTACAGGAAGCTGTCGAATTTGCAGAAGAAGACGGTGAGACCCTGGTAGTTGTTGCGCCTGACCATGACACAGGCGGTATGACTGCCGGCACAAACGACTCAATGGAACTGAATGCCGATATCCTGCAAAATGTCACAGCTACAGGTGATCATATGGCATCTCAGCTAAACAACGAACGCTCTAACGCCCGTGAAGTCGTTGAGTCATCTACTGGCATGACCTTAACAGAAGCGGAAGTCCAGAAAATCCAGGAAGCAGACAATGCTGCATTGGCCATTAACAGTGTTATCAGTGACAAAGCACGTGTCGGATGGACAAGCACAAATCACACAGGTGCAGACATCCCGGTCTATGCATACGGACCGAAAGCTGATAAGTTTTCCGGTTTTTACGATAATACGAAACTGCCACAAATTATTGCAGAAGCTATGAAACTGAAATCGGAGAATAAGTTATTTTAAAACACCTGTAATTGAAAGAGACTGTTTCATAAGAATTTCTTGAAAACTTCAGTTCCCATTCAATCATCATAACAGGGTTCGGTCAATAGCCCGTATCACTATTTGATAGCGATACGGGCTTTGTTGTGTGAGTTATAGATCGGACAGTGAGGTTCCGGTCTTTACCCAAAATATAAGAATTCTTGGTTCAAGTGCCTCTGGCAATTGTAAAGAAAAACTTGACAACTGATTCTTTTACCAATCTGCTTTCTAATGAAATTACTTATTAAATAACGGGAGTACTGGCTATTTCGCGCCAGGCATGACAGGCATCTTGTCATGGGTCCCGAAAACGGGATGAGGAGCCTGTCACTCTGCCTTCCTATATGTCTGAATATCAGTGTATCCTTCTTTGGTTTGAACTGACTTTTCCAGGCTACTTCAGCATATCATTTCCCATTGTCCGGCGCTTTTTGAAACAATGCTTCCGGAATCATTTCAAAGCCTTCAATCACCGCATTCTCATCCACTTCCATCATTAAGTAACGCTTTCCGCTGAAATGGACTTGCCGGACATGTCTTAAATCTTGTGGGCTGATGGCGATATTCGCGATTTTCGTCTCGATTTTAATCGACTTTGAATCATATTTCGGGACAATGTTGTTCGCTTTAAACTCGTATTGTTCATCATCAACCACTGTTTTAAACGCGGACGCCACCTTTTCCGTATTAACGTCTTCTATCCCACTGTTTGTTAAAATGCTTTCGACATCCTTGTAATCTAATTTTGGCCGACCTTCCTCTTCATTTTCTTCCACGACTTGATGAATCTCGTCATATACATTCGATAGCGTGGATGTATGGATGGCTTGATCACCGGCTACGTTTTTCACAATTTCCTCGAAAACTAGTTTATCCTGTGCCGCCGTCATGATGTCTTCCGCATTTAAGACGTCTTCGATAAAGTGATAATCCGGTTCATTCTTCTTTCCTGCCGCATAAAGCACATGGTTGACGTCCGATGCATTATCTGTAATCGAAGGAAATAAAAAGCCTGACATCGGCGCTTTCAGATTGATAATCGGATCAACGACGATATTATACTTAAACGCTTTTTCAGTATAGTCAAACAGCAGTTCTTTTTTCGGATCCTGCGTTTTGTTTACGCTGCACAAAATAAAGGGATGGGAATAAACGGTATCCCGTTCACTTTCTTCTGCCTCTTCACGCATGTTCTTCATCGGCTTCATATACTCGCCCCGAATAAAGGTGACGACAATATCCATTTCATATTGCTTATTCGTCAGCATTTTTTCGACGAGCTGAAGCATTTGCCCTTTCCATTCTTCAGTATCGTTGCTTAACAGACCTTGATGAAGAATGAGCTGACTGTTGTTTTCCACATCACGCTGAAACTTTAATTCAAATAACTTTTCATCCAATTGGCCTGACAGCACTTTTTTAAAATTGTCCATAAACAGTTCTTGCTGTTCCTGTTCCAGCATTTCAAACGGCATACTTTGGTGATGGTAAACCTCACTCGATTCTTTCATGATATACACATTAAAAATATCATGTATGGTCAATAAATCATTATCCACTTTAAATTGTTTGCGTATATCTGCTATGTCTTTTTTGTCCAAAGTTGTTCCACTCCTAAGTTGATAATCAGTGTGTAATATTTTCGTACACACATTCTTTTATTCTATCATAGAGAGCGGCTGTCCTGCCTGCTGATTTTCCGGTTCAAATCCGCTTACTATGTTAATAGATCGAAAACGTAGCAGAGTCACGGTATATTATGAGCTCTGGCACTATTTCCAAATGTTCGGGACCTGACCCCGGCCTTGTCTTGCTGTTCCTGATTACGTCCCTGTAAACGCCATTGACGAATTATAGGAACATGCGAAAGCGTTCGACAACCTGATTTGTTTAAAGTACCTGAACGAATGCTTCTATTAACGCTTCAGGTGACACAATACGTTCGCCTCCACCCTGTGCAACTTTAGCATTCCCCCCACCTTTTCCATTGATCAGTGGCAGAACCTGCTTCAGCAGATCATTCATGTTAGCGTGGACAGCTTCTCCACTCGCACAGACGAGCTGCAGCTTTTCGTTAGTTTCGTTGACAAGCACAGCAATCATGTCATCGGATTTTGCCGTAGTCTTTTTTGCCAGCTGCTGCAGTTCCGGCATAGGTCTGCCCACGAAAACTGCTTTGATGATTTTCCGGCCGTCGCTCTCCTCCGCCTTTTCTATATAGGAATCAACCTCATAATCAATCAGTTCCCTTTTCAGTTCGTTTATTGTTTTCGCCTGATCTTTGTTCAACTGTAACGCGCGTATTGCTGTTTCATTCAAATCTTCCTGTGGCGCATTCAGTGTATTGGTTAAACATTGAATCACCTTATGTTTGGCGCCCAGCTTTTTCAATACCCTTCGCCCACAGACAAAATAGACCCGTACCTTTTGCTTTTGTTTTTCCCAATACAGCATTTTAAGCGCGCTCACCTGTCCCGTAGCGTCAGGATGCGTCCCGCCGCAGCCGTTATAATCAAAATCCGGAATGATAACAAGCCGGATATTGTCTGAAACAGAGACTTCTTTTCGGAGCGGATACTGCGAAAGTTCATCCGCTGACACCCATTTCGTCTCGATCGAACGATTTTCCAAAATAATGTCATTCGCCTTGTTCTCCGCCTGCATTAATTCCTCATCCGTCAAATCCGCGGTATCCAGATCAATCGAGCAGATTTTTTGTCCCAAATGAAAGCTGACCGTTTGATAGCCAAACATCTCCTCAAATGCCGCCGACAGAATATGCTGGCCGGCGTGTTGCTGCATATGATCAAACCGCCGCTCCCAGTCGATTTCACCTGTGATCTCATGGTGAATGTCAACAGGTTCTTCTATGTAATGGCGGACTTCTCCATCGGCTTCCTCCACATCATATACATGGATACCGTTCAATGTACCGGTGTCATGCGGCTGCCCGCCACCTGTCGGGTAAAAAGCTGTCCGGTCCAGCACAACGTAGAAACGACCCTGCTCATCCTTGTCAGATGTTAACACCCTGGCAGAAAACGAGCGTAAGTACGGATCCTGGTAAAATAATTTTTTCGTAAACATAGGTTGATGCTCCTTTGTTTGGTTGGAGTTATTATACGTTGGACATATGATTTTTTCAAAAGATAGAATTTGACATATAACGAACTTCAGGTTGAAATGGAATTTGGGGTAGAGGAAAATCCACTGCTTCCATCAAGAATTTCTTCAATTAAATGTGAGAAAGCTCTTTCTAAAAAACGATCATTCGTTTTAGTCAGGTTTGTTGACATTTTCCATCCGTTTTAAGAAATACTTCCATGCTGCTGCGTCCGTTTGCTCTTCAGCTGTCATATCATTGAAAGATTTCTTCGCAAGCGTTTTCTCGTATTCTCCCCCATACTTATCTTCATACATGCCCAGCTGGTTAACTAAAAAAACATACTCCTCTTTATCATTTTTTCTCTCATCAGCATCAGTATCTTGCTCATTGTACATTTCTACAACTTCTTTTACTGAAAGAGACTCTCCAGATGGTGCAATATATTGTGTATTAGCGGATATTCTTGCTTGTTTATTGCGTTCCTTACGTTCCACTCCGATAAAACGACCTTCTTTAATCCAATTATTAATCGTTGTAGTTGAAACGCCAAAAAACTTGGCTAACTGACCCGTTGTATAAGTTGGTGCATATTCCTTCTCTTCTGCTGCAATCGTAGCCATATGTTCAAGAATTTCAGTGAAACGTTCCCTTAACTCATCGGAATCATTAAACTAATAAAAGTAAGCCACCCGGGATCTTCCGGAATGGCCGACCGAAACATTCATATTCACCTATTGAACTAACGTCAGCATCCTTTTATCTTATTTATGAGCTAAAGGATTTTCTGTTGTTTCTTTCTCTTTCGCAAACGGACTTAAATTCATGAATAACGCGTTCAGTTGTTCTTCTTTTACATCATTACGCAACAAATGATCAAGCAAATCTTCCTGCCGCGCCTGACCGAGACTTAAACGATAAAGCGTCAAAATCTTCATCAGACGGTTATACTTCGCGCCATCCCGACTGAGTGGATATAATGGAAAAATGCGTTCAATTCCATTTCCCTTTTCTCCCGGCAATGACCAAAATGGTACAAGTTCCGAAGTAGAATCGTCTCTTTCCATCTCATTTGCCCGGCTGAACATTTCATTCCAGATATCTGTATCAAAAGAGATATCCCCATAACGATTTGCGACAGTTTGTCTGATGGCGTGACATTTATAGCGGTTGATTCTGCCATCCCGCTGCTCCAGGTCAATAGGGTTGGACGGCAGATTCCAGTGCATGATTTTCCGGCAGTAGTAATGAAAATCAAGCCCCTCCTGACCAATGGAGGTTGTTGCCAGCACAAATGGACGAAACGGTGAATTAAAGGCTAATCTGACATTATCTTTACGGTCTTTGGATCTATCAGCATTCCGTTTATCATAAAATCCAACCGCAAAATTCGTTCGCATTTTAATGGATGTATCCTTATTGCCCGATTGACCACTCGAAACACGTTTTTGAAACGATTGATAGGTGTCAACATTTAAACTTGCTGAATGGGACTTCAATGCGGTCGTCATCACATCCATAAGACGCTTATTGCGCTTTTGCGTTTCCATTCTGTTCAGCCCGCCTTCTTCCAGCAGCATATGGGCATATTCATCAAGCATTGCTTGAAAGTTTCCATCCACACAATACTTCAGAACACCTTTCCAATGAGCATCTTTTGCATATTGTAACGCGACAACTGAAGTCATTTCCTGTAAATTGAAGCGATCAATTATCGTTTTTCCAAGTTGAATGACGTGAGGAATGATTTCACTATCGGCATCCTTCATTAAGCGTAATGCACAAACTGCAGGTGAACCTAACACCATTGCCGTTAATACATCAAGCAAATCATCCGGCTGTCTGCCTAGCACCGGTAATGAATCCTCATGAAATACTTCCCGCAGCACTTCAAAATGCCTGGCGATTCCCGCAAGGTCCTCCGCTTTTTTCTGCTCCGCTTCATCATCTGCTGAAAGAAGAACATCCTGCTCGAACCAGTTCTGAATAACTGTCTCGTCCAAATCAAACAGCAGTGGGGCCATATAATACCATCGTTCATCACGCCTTGTGTCATCTGTCTTTACTTCATAGGAAAGTCCATCCAATAATTTAGTCAGTTTTTCTTTAATTTCCCCCTTAATCTCTTCATATGTCAGTCCTCGGTTCAATACATCAATCGGATCAAAAAGCTTTGCAAGTGTGACAGATGGATATAAAAGTGTTAAGTGATTCATGTTGGCGGGTACATTGTCCCTTAATGTAAACGTTAATCTTGGTTGGGGAAATCGTTGCTCTGCAAAATATTTATACGCCTTTGACCGCTTTTTCTTCGGTGTTCTCCGCACTAACTCCCCGACCGTTTTCCGCTCTGCTTCATAAGATAGAAGTGTCGCAATAGAGCGTGGAACCATTTCCCAGCCGGAAAAAACAAGTACTTTGGAAAAGGAATCCATCCCTCTGTAACACCCGTCGAATTCATAATATGGCAGTGACGGCGGAATCCACATCAGCCGCTCGGTACCATCAGATAGTGCAATCTCTTTTAATTTTGACAGTCTCGCATTCGTTTCACGTAATTTGCCATATCTTGCAATGACTTTTGCATCTACCCATAAAAGCGGATTTTTTAGCCTTGCATTGCTGACAGGATGTTTGCTTACTTCATGCGTTATTTTTTCCTTCAGCTTGTAATGATCCATAAACGACATGAGGAACGGTGCAGATTTGACATATTCGACCGGAACCCTGTCCTTTAATCCAACTTCCTGCATTAGTCTATCCATTTCGATATAGGAAGCAACATCATCTTCCGTTATTTGCAATGGTGCTTTATCGACCGTTCTATCACTGATACCTGAAGTCTCCTCTTCCAAAATACGTTCTGTTCTGGCAATTCCTTTATAAAGACTGTCTTCCGCAGCCTGTTTTTTTGCCAAAATCATGGCAAAATCCTGTGTGGAAACTTCGCTTAAAGATGTTGAAAAGTCCTCCCATACACGTTTGAATGTCTGCCTATGTTCTGGGTGTTTTTCAAATAAAAAGTCCGTAACCTGCATGAACTCTTTATAGTGTTCATCACTGCCTGATTCCGATATTTCCTCAAGAGTCGAATAAGGTTTGTATGGCGTAGCAGACAACAGCAGTATTTTTACCTGCGAATGATCTGCCTTGGGGGTATTAAAAAATTTACTGGCAAGCATTGCTGTTTCACTGTCACGTTCTGCATTAATCAGTTCCGGAAAACGCTGGAATTCATCCATAATGACGAGGTCTGCATCGATTAAATCAACACTTGCTTCCGCCATCATTTTTCTCAGCTTTTGAATGACGTGCGTCTGCCCCTCCACTCGTTTTCCTGTATCCCCCTGCTGTTCAAGTATGGCTACGACGTCTATAAATTCTTGTTGAAACCCCGGATCTTCATGAAAAAATTGATCGATTTTCGAATGCATCGTTTTCAGGTACTTGCCGTCAGTTTTTTCATTACATGCTTCGACCCTTTTATCATACAGATCCTTCCAATCCGCCCAGCCTTTGTAAGCAGAATCGGTCATCATCATTTCCAATTCTTTCAGGTAAAGTTTAAAAAATTGATGCCGCTTCAATACAGCAAAAATCAATGCCCTTTCCCTGACACTGCCACAACCCTGTGTCATCTTAAACGAGGTGGACGGTGTTAATGGAATAAGCTGAATATAATTTTCCTGCACCTCCTGACTATATTCATCCTCAAAAATTTTTAAATGCTGCATGGACAGACGTGTATCGGAAAGCCCGTCCAATGTCACCCGATGATCAATTCTTAACTTACTCAGGTTTTGGGAGGCAATATTCTGATTGGAGCACACGTAAACCACTTTAAACAGGTTATCATTCTGCTCCTGATGATAACGGGCGGTTTTAGCGATAACACCTCGTGCCACCATGGTCTTTCCAAGTCCAACTTCATCTGCAACAAGCACCCTGGAATAATTGGTTGTAAACAGCTGATGCACGCGTTCGACCGTTGCTTTTTGAAAATCCTTCAAACCGGACAGTATTTCCTTTTCCTTCTGAGCTAAATCAATCATTGTTTCACCTTCTTTGCCGCTTGAATAAATGTCCGATATAGCTGATTAAATTCAGGAGGGACAATCGAATCATCCTCAATCATGCGGATCATGTTTTCGATATCCTCCAATTTTTCCGGTGAATGTGCCGCTGTCTTAAGCATATTTTCATAAATAACCGGGTGATCACTCTCCTGTGCATCCCACGAACCAAATCCGGAGTGTTGTTTTTCCAGATCTTCCAGTGCAGCCATAATAAAATCATCCGCCAGTAGAAAGGCAATATATCTTAAAAATGTATACGAATCCTTAATGATTGAACGGAAAATGTCATGCTCGCGCTCTTCTGGCACACCGGTTGTATCAATTTTGATAACCCGCTCAATTGATTCACCGTCTTTCGTTGCTGTTATTTTATAGAAATGTCCAAGCTCAAGTATGTTCAACCCGCTAATCAATGTTGTTTTTCGAAGAACTTCAGTTGCTGTGCTGAGCAAAGGCCCAATTGTAAATTCGATATCTTGGTCCCCGTGAAAATCAGCAAAAGTAATTTCTACTGAGTAAGCACCATCTTTCTGTAATACCGTTGCATTCAACTGGGATCTGCACAGCTGTTTAATCCCTTTTTGCAGCTGCTCGATGACATCTGGTTCTTCTGCTTGTTGCTCTGGCATTTCTTCTATTAATTCAAATG
>Ga0079226_10003361_pt1 | contig 12279 bp, 10 predicted proteins | sample Poulit2014_FD_76345 | JGI IMG/M metagenome (GOLD analysis project Ga0079226, IMG submission 76345) | Agricultural soil microbial communities from Georgia to study Nitrogen management - Poultry litter 2014 | ecosystem: Environmental > Terrestrial > Soil > Agricultural land | place: USA: Georgia... | reverse complement strand
GTTATACATTTTTCATGTTGAAGGTTTCTGATTAGTGAGTGTGAACAGGTAACCAATCAAAACAGCAAGGTATATACTCACAGCTGGTGATGACAAAACATGACCCGCTGTAAACGCACTGCCCAAACCTAAACAGACAGATACCCCCACAAAGATGATGGGGACATTTATTTGTTTTAGATGCTTATTAAACAAATTGAAAATAATGCGGTAACCGATATAAATCAGCGGTATTATTAAAAGGACAAATCCAGCAATACCGAAGTTAAAATACCAGTCCCAAAAGTCCATCTCGATTAGCTTTGGTGTGACCGTATAATTTCCCCCATAACCCATACCAAACCATTTTTGTGATAGAGGAGCTTCCTGGTATTGTGCTTTTATACTATGTAAAAAATCCTCCCTGCCGCTTAACAGTCTCTGTCCCGTCTGTTGTTTATTTGTTTCATCGTTCTCAACATCCGCGGGACGATTGCCTTGATTGATGATGTCCGTCCCAAACGTCAGGCCAAGGTTATTTCCGACTGGACTGCTTGGCGTCATCAGGATGGTTGCTGCCAGAAATCCTGAGAGAATGATCGCATTCAGCCAATATCGTTTATGATATATAGCTTTGATGATGAACAGTATAATGGAGATAGCCAGCACAATGATGATTGATCCAAAACTGACCTTCGTGCCCACCGTCAGCATGGCCCAAATGACGAGACCAATAGCAGGCACTAACAAAGCTTTATCCAAAAGCTTTCTTTTTTGAACCATGTATAAAATCATGATACTAACCCCCATGCCCAAAATAATGCTTAATTCGTTTGCCGAAAAAAACCAGCCTGAATGACCTTCTTTCGCCAGAGCATTATAACTTTTGTGACCACTGCCCGTCAGATTCGCAAGCAGCATGACTACCGCTATAAACATCACATTGATCAATACAGATAACTGAATAATTTGTTGCCAATTTTTCTTTTTTGAGAATGACTTTATGACAAAAATATAAACCAATAATAATATGATAAAGAAAACTGTTTTGATCATATATGTCAGTTCAAGTGATATGTTAAATGGCTCTTTTACGATATAATTAGTCACCAAGTGTACCATCATAAAAAGGCCAAGTGTCACGAGGTAAATGAGTGCTGCCTTTTTCCCTCGTCTGTCCGACAGCAGCCATATGTATACAAGCCCAACACCCATGGCCAGTCCTCTTAAAACCGTTGAAATCGGAATATTAAAATAGGCCAATAAATCCAGAGCCGGCTGCAGCAGGAGAAAATAGATGAATGCTTTCTCCATGAGGCCCGTCACAGTATTTTTTTGTAAGTTCGAGGGCATGAAGCTGACCCCTTTCTGACTTTATAAGCAGATTGGCTAATCTCCCTTCTAGTATTTGACATTCCTTGATCATTTTAAACAAGAAAAAAGATGCCTCATAAGACATCACGAATTGCCCGGATAAACCGGTGGACGGCCAATCGAGTGATATTCGATACCGCTATCTTTCATTTTTTCCAACGGGAAGCAGTTTCGCCCGTCAAAGATAATCGGGCTGGCCAAATATTTCTTAAAAGAATCGGGTTGATATTCTTTTACGTCTTTCCAGTCAGTTAAAATGACGGCACAGCTTGCTTGATGAAGTGCCTCTCCGATTGTACCGGCGTAAACAATATCCTTTGGTAAAACGTTTATGGCATTTTTGGCTGCAGCCGGGTCAAACGCTTTAATGTTTGCACCAGCATCGACCATTTTTTTAATCAAGGGAATGGATGGGGCGTTCCGCATATCATCTGTTCCCGGTTTGAATGCAAGACCCAATACTGCAATGGTTTTATTGTTTAAACGGCCGAACCGCTTTGAAATCTTATCTGCCAATAATTCACTTTGCCTGTCATTCACATATTGGACACTCTCCAAAATAGACATCGGATAACCGGCGCTTCTGCCATCGGATATGATAGCACTCAAATCCTTTGGAAAGCAGGAGCCGCCATATCCTGCCCCAGCTTTTAAAAAATGTTTCCCAATACGTCCGTCCATCCCGATGCCTTTTGACACATCATCCACGTTTGCGCCAACGCGTTCACAAAGGTTGGCGAATTCATTAATGAAACTGATTTTCGTTGCCAGGAAAGCGTTCGATGCATACTTGATCATTTCTGCACTTCTCAGATCCGTTTTAACGATCGGAATGTTGAATGGCTGATAAAGTTTTCCGACGGTTTCCAGCGCATCATTGTCTTCAGAACCTATGATGATTCGATCAGCATTGAATGTGTCATGAACCGCCGATCCCTGGCGCAAAAATTCAGGACAGGATACGACTTTTGCGGCCATACTTTTTGGAGAATGCTGTTCGATGTTATGTTTAATGCGTTCATTTGTTCCAATGGGGACCGTACTCTTGGTGACGATGATGGTATCTTCATCCATGTGTTTTGCAATCGCCCTGCAGGCAGCAAACAGTGCTGACAAATCGGCCGATCCATCGTTATTTTGAGGTGTTCCGACCGCTATAACAATAACATCTTTGTCAGCCAGACCCTTTTTATAATCGGAAGTGAAATTTAGTTTTTTCTGGTCAAGGTTCGTCTGTAAGAGTTCCTCAAGACCATCCTCATAAATAGGAGACTGACCGCTTTGCAACTTTCTGATTTTATCTTCATCGATATCAATGCACGTTACGCTACTCCCCATCTGGGCTAAGCACACCCCTGTAACAAGCCCGACATATCCAGTACCGATGACAGCGACATTCATAGTTATCGCACCTCACTTGATGTTTAATGAACCTCTGTTAATGTTTATGATGATGAATGTTTTTTTAGTAATGACAAAAAGCTTCAATCGCCATTATGTTATAGTGAGCTTAAGATGGGAGGCGGAAGTAGTGATTAAACGAATTGTTCTTGGATTTTTTCTAATAACGATTTTTTTCATTGCAAGCAGTAAAAAAACCTTTGCACCAAAGCGGAATGTGAAAATTACAGGAGTGCCGCTCTATTACCAATACCCGGATCTGCCAACAGGGTGTGAGGCGACATCTCTGGCAATGCTTTTGAGCTGGGGCCGTGGTGAGCCGGTTGATAAATATGAGGTGGCAGATGCGCTGCCAAAAGGAGATAAGGTACGAAAGGTCGATGGCGAATGGAAAGGCACCCACCCGAATAAAGCGTTTGTCGGCGATCCGTATACCGACTCGGACGATGGGAGTTACGGCGTTTTTGAAGGGCCGATATTGGAAACGATTGAGACGTTTATGCCCGATTGTGGCATTGACTTAACGGGCCAGCCGTTTAGTTCGCTTCTGGATATTGTCCGTTCGGGAAAGCCGGTCATGGCGTGGACGACGCTTGAGCAGCGCGAGACTTTTTACGGTAAGACGTGGACAGACGACGATGGTGATGTGATTGACTGGTACGAAAATGAACATGCTGTTGTTCTGGTGGGGGTTGCTGGTAATCAGGTAATTGCGTACGATCCGCACACCGGCCAAGCGGAATATTATGAGCGCAAATTATTTGAGCGGAATTGGGAATCCATGGGCGGACGTGCTGTGACACTCTCAACAGATGGATGAATAAGCGAATATTTCCATTCACGTACTCGGGCTATTATGGTAGAATAATAGAGCAAATAGAAAAACGTGTGGGGAGTAAAAGAATATGAAAAAAGTCATAACAGTTGCCGCTATTGCCGCCGTTGTACTGATCGCTATATTTTTCCTGACTAATTACAATGCAGACCAAAGCGCCAATCAGGAATCTGATAACCAGAGTGAAAAAAGTAATCAGGCAGCAAAGGAAGATGACGAAGAAGCCGAACCGGAATATAAATACCCTCCCGAAAAAGCACAAAATCTTCTGGATCAGCAGAAAGAACTGGAATCGGAAATCTTGTCCGAAAGTGAAGGGAGTACGTTGGATGAGCCATATGTGAACCTCGACCCGTATGACAGGAGCCCGTTGGCCGCACTGGTCATTTTTGACACGGAAGAAGCGGCAAAAGTTTCCTTTACGGTTAAAGGTAAAGATGAAGAAACCGATATTTCCAAAACGTTCGCGGACTATAAAACCCACCATGAATTGCCTGTGTTGGGACTGTATCCCGACTATGACAATAAAGTGGAAATAACCGCAGAAACGGAATCCGGAGAAACACTGGAAAAAACCTTAACCATTTCAACGGACGAACTGCCGAATTATATACCGGATATTAACATTAAAACAGCTGACTTAGGGAAAATGGATATTAGTGCTAATGAATTGACTTTTGCCATCCCAAGTACAAAATTTGTATACGGATTCGATATCAACGGTGACATCCGCTGGTATGGATCTGGCTATAACAGCCACGTTTTACAGGAATTAAACAATGGACGCCTGTTATATTTGGGTAAGGATGACAACAGCGGAAGTGCCTATAACCGACTGTTTGAGACCGATTATCTTGGTAAACTCTACAATGCGTTTAAAATCAGTGAAGAGGCGGCCCAGGCTGAGTCAGAGGGTATGGAATCCACACTGATCCACCATGATATTGCTGAGCTGCCATCAGGCAATTTGATCCTGACGGTTAATGACGGCCGTGGTGAGTACATGGAAGATATGATGATAGAAATTGACCGGGAAACCGGTGATGTCGTCAAACAGATTGATTTAAAGGACCTTTTCACCAAGGAACAATACGAGGAACATGACAGCACCGAGCCGAAAGATGGCCTGACAGACTGGTTCCATCAAAATTCTGTCGTGTATGACAAAAGTGATGATAGTATTATCATTTCCGGCCGAAACAGTGACACGGTAATGAAGATTGATTATGAAACCGAAGAAATTAAATGGATGCTCGCTTATCCGTAAGGCTGGGATAAAGATATGCAGGAATACCTGATTGATGGTCAGGGGGAAGACTTCAAATACCCGGCAGGCCAGCATGATGCCAATATCCTGCCTGATTTTGACGATAATCCGGACACACTTGATTTGCTGTTATATGATAATAATACTGTCATAACACGCGGCGATGAAGCATTATCCAAGCAGTTCAGTGCTGCTACCCATTACCGTATCAATGAAAAAACAAAAGAAGCAGAAATCATCTGGACGTACGGTGAAGAACGTGGAGAAGACTATTTCACCAATATCATTGGCAGTGCCCGCTACCTGGAAGATACCGGAAATGTCTTGATTGATTTCGGTCACGTAGATAAAGGTAATCAAAGCAATATTGTTGAAGTGACGCACCATCAGGATGACGACGTAGTATTTGAAGCAGAAATAACCGATTTTCCTAAAGGAGCTTGGGTCTATCGGGGTGTCAGACGAGCTCTATATACGAATACGTGGGAAAACGACTTTTCGTTAACTGAATAAAAGGTGAACGGACATCGCTCTTGAGGGCAAAGGCTTAGACCATGGTGAAATCACTGATGAGCATCTTGAAGAATATGCTGAATATGCAGACTATGTCAATCCGAATAAAATTTTATTGGATCAAGATACAGTAGACAGGATTCATCATAGAGCGTTAAAAACATGGCCATATACAGTTGTTGATGAAGAGTGGGTTGATCTGTTAATGGATTATGGCGTGGATGGGATTATTACAGACTATCCAGAGCTCATGGATTTTCGCTAAAAGAAAAAGTGAGTGTTATTCGAAATCATTATACCGGAATAGGAAACCCGACACGCTTACCAAAAGAGTGGAGATTTTATCTTCACTCTTTTTATGTGAGTTATTAGCGGTTTGAGGTTTCAACATAAAGGAACGTACCACTATGGAACTAATATTTTGAAAAAGTATTAAATATGCTACAATTAACCTAAAACTTCGGAGGGATAGCATGGAAAATATCGTTGATATGATTAATTCCCAGGTCATATCATCTGTCAAACAAGCAGATGATATTGATAAAGCCATCGATTCAAATACTAACGTTACTTTTCTATTAACAGGAGACTTATCCAGTTCGAAAGTATACATAGATCGTTTAAAGGAAGCCGGGAAGATAACCTTTGTTCATATTGATTTTATTGATGGACTTTCCAACACTCCCAGTGCTATTAAATATATTGCAGAACAATGGCAACCTCAAGGTATTATAACAACAAAGAGCAGTCTGATTAATTATGCTAAAGATAAGGGGCTTATGACCATACAGAGGATTTTCCTAATTGACCGCAACGCAGTGAAAAGAGGTATTGACATTGCACATTCATGTAAACCACATGCTATAGAAGTGTTACCAGGCCTGATGCCAAATATAATAGACGAATTGACAAAGTTAACCCACCTGCCAATTATAGCAGGTGGATTAGTGAATAGTAAACAGCAGATACTTGCAGGACTTAAGGCTGGTGCACTGGCCATTTCTGCAGGAAGTCCCGAGTTATGGAATTATAAGTTATGAAACTATAGCGTAACGATCTCCTTCACACTATCAATAATTACTTTCGGTTTATATACTGATTTTTTCAGTGATTTCTCATCTGTAATGCCTGTCAATACGAGCACCGATTGCAAGCCATAATCATTACCCATTTTAATATCGGTTTCCAACCGATCTCCCACCATAAAGCAATTTTCAGGTGGCAATTTTAATAGTTTTGTAACGATAAAATCAGCAGCAAGTTTAGAAGGCTTTCCAAGTATCAATTCAATTTTTTCTCCCGTTGCACCCTCCAGTGCGCCTATCATGGCACCACAATCCGGTACTTGCCCGCCGTAAACCGGGCAAGTTCTGTCCGGATTGGTCGCTACTATTTTTGCACCATTGAACCATGCCTGAAAAGCGGAGTTAAGCTTGTCATACGTGAAATCCCGATCCCAGCCCATAACGACAAAAGCTGCTTTATTATAATCATCAGTAATAACCACCTGTTGATTTATCAATTCATCAATAAGGGGCTGCTCACCAATTGCCAATACTTTTTCGCCTTTTTTTATCTGGGATTTCAAATATCTGGCTGTGAGCAAATTAGAATTGACCACTTCATTATAGCTTGCTTCGATCCCAAGCCCTTTTAATTTTTTGACGTAATTGCCAATGCTTTCGATTGATTTATTTGTGAAGAATATAACCTTATCGCCACGTTCCTTTAATTTTCTTATAGCGTCAGCTGCACCGTCGATTAATTTGTTATCTAAATAAACTGTTCCATCCAAGTCAAAAATAAACCCCTTTTTCACCATGTATCCTCCTTGATACCTGTACTAAGATTCATTATCGGTAAGTCTGTTAGCAATTGCCTGAAATAGCACAACTATGACGACAAGGATAATAGACATTGCTGCAGCAGAATAATATTCCGCTCTCAGTACGTTTTGGAAAATAGCAAGACTCATCGGTGCCCATTCAGCAGGAGCCATCAGGATCGATATACTTGTTTCCTTGATAACTGTTACAAACACCAGTATTGAACCAGCCGCAATACCCGGAAGCATTAATGGACCGACTACAGTTACTGCAGCAGTCAGATTTGATGCACCAAGGTTAATGGCAGCTTCTTCAATGTCGACTTTAATCGCCTTCATAGTACCAATTGTTGATCTTACCATGTACGGCATTCTCCGGATGGAGTAGGCAATAACCAGTATAATAGCTGTACCTGTTAAATTAAGCGGTGCAGTATTGAACGTTTGGATCAACGCAATACCAAATGCAATGCCTGGGACAATCAGCGGCACTGTTGTCATAAAATCCAGTCCGGTAGAATTTTGTCTTACAACGAAATAGGATACAAATGTGGCCACTATCACGCTTAATACCAGTGCTCCAAGGGCTAACACAATGCTGTTTTGAATATTTCCCAAAGAGCCTGTGAATATCTCCTTGTAGTGGTCAAGCGTATATCCTGACGGCAAAGGATCCTTCCCCCATGTTGTAGCAATCGATTGCATAAAGACCGTCAACATACTTAATAAGGGAACCAAAACCACAAACATTGAAAAAGCAGACAACGGAATAGTCAGCAATTTATTATTATTTAATTTGACCTGGTTAGGTTTACCTGATACGGAATCGTAATTTTTTCCCTTTAAGAAGAAATTTTGTAACCAATAAACAACTCCAGCTACAGCAATCATAATCACTGTAAGTATAGCTGCTCCGCCCCAATTAAAGAATCCCGAAATTTCACGATATGCTTCAACTACAATCAAATTCAAATCGCTTGGGGCTAAAATGATTGGTGTTCCAAAATCTGAAAAGCTTACTGCGAATATAACCAAGGCCGTTGATAGCATGCCGGGAATTACCAAAGGGAATGTGATAGTAGAAAAAGTCAGCCAGCCTTTTGCTTCCATATTTCTTGATGCTTCTTCCAATGAAATATCACTAACCTTAAATGCAGCAACCATTGGCCAAAGCGCATAAGGAAAAAAGAAAAAGATTTGAACTAAAGCTATTCCCGTCATTGAATATGGATCAATCAAAAACCCTTCGCCGCCTAATGCCTGGTAGATGTATGTAACCCATCCTGAACGGCCAAACATAATAATAAATGCATAACCGGATATAAATGTAGGAACTACCAATGGTATGGTACAAAGCGCACTAATTGTTTTTTTAAATGGCATTTTGGTTCGTGCTATGCCGTAAGCTATTGGGATGCAGACGAGTAATACAACCACAGACACAAGCACTGAGAGCCATAAACTGTTTTTTAGTGCGTCAAAGTAAGATTTATTGGCCAGTATTGATGTGAAATTATCCAATGTTGCATTCTTGAATTTCTCAATTGTGCTTTGTAAAGTGTCTATACTAATCAAGGACCCAAAAAAGTTGATAGGTTCATTTGTGAAGCTGACCAGAAAGACTGATACTAAGGGTATTATAAGAAACAGCGTGAAAAATGCGTATATTATAATCTTAATAATCCCCAGCCCCGTCAAATTTCGTTTGAGCCAATTCATATTAATAACACCCTCTCAGGTGCAACACCTAATTTTACTTTTGTACCATTTTGTAAAATACTATCTCCAGATTCATAGACAGTATCAGCTAATAAATCGTATTCACCAACTTTAATATCATATCTAACTGTTGACCCGAGATATGTCGCAAACTGAATTTCACCTTCAAAGTAATTATCGTAATATTTGGAATCTCCATCTAAAATATTGATACTTTCCGGTCTGATAACTACTTGTACCTCTTCTTTTTCCGGGGAAGCTAACGATTTAACCTTTTGATCACCAAATTGTATGACCGAACCATTTTCTTCCCGTTTAACCACTTTTCCACCCAAAATATTAGATTTTCCAACAAAATCGGCAATGAACGGGGATTGTGGATTACTGTACAGATCGGTAGGTGTTCCTATTTGAAGGATTTCACCATCTTTCATAACGGCTACACGATCCGCCATGCTCATAGCCTCTTCCTGGTCGTGGGTGACAAAAATTGTCGTGATTTTAAGGTCCTGCTGAATTTGTCGTATTGTATTTCTCATTGAATGTCTAAGTTTTTGGTCTAGGTTGGACAGTGGTTCATCCATCAATAAGACCTCAGGTTCCATAACCAAAGCTCTTGCAAGGGCTACCCTCTGCTGTTGTCCCCCGGAAAGTTCACTTGTCAGTTTTTGAGCATGTTCCTGTAATTCAACATATTCCAAAATATCATTTACCTTATCTTTAATATCTTGCGGATACTTGCCAATCTTGCTGTTCAGCATTCTTGTATAAACACCAATTTTTTTAAGCGGATTACTATTTTTTAGTCGTCTGACATTTAAACTATAGGCAACATTGTCAAACACATTCATATGCGGGAATAGGGCATAGCTTTGAAAGACCATACCGCAGTTTCGATTGTTTGGCGCAATATTATTTACTGTTTCATTTCCTATTTTAATAATGCCATCTGTAGGCTGCTCAAATCCGGCAATACATCTCATCGTTGTCGTTTTACCACAGCCGGATGGACCCAAGAGGGCAAAAAACTCGCCCTCTTCGATATCCAAATTTATATTATGAAGAACAGTGACGCCTGAAAAGTCTTTAACAAGTTGTTCTACTACAACTGCCCCCATGCTATCATCTTCCTTTTACTGAATTTTAGACTTCCATTCATCCCGAATACGATCATAGTTTTCGTTTACCCAATCGATATCCAAGTCAACAGCATTCTCTTTCAAATTATCAACGGATAAAGGTGTTTGTGATTCTACATCCGGATTAATAGGGATATGGTACCATTCGGCTAATATCTCCTGGGCATCTTCGCTCAGCATAAAGTCCATAAATTTCTTGCCACCTTCCGGATTCGGCCCATCCTTTACAAGTGTAGCGGGGTTTACAAGAATTGGTGTTTTTTCCGGAACGATAAAGTCAACTGATTCACCGTTGTTTTTATGTTCATAAGTCATAAAGTCAAATCCGACTGCTACATGAGCCTCCCCTAATGCTGCTCCTTTGGTCGGTCCTGAGCCTGAGTCAGGAATCGAGTTGGCCTGATCCGCTAATTTTTGAAAGTATTCCCAGCCTTCTTCTTCTCCATTTTGCATCATGTAGCTTAATACCATTAGCGTTGCCGTGCCAGATGCTGCAGGATTAGGGAATTGTATTTTTCCTTCCCATTTCGGATCCAGTAAATCGTCCCAAGTTTTTGGTGCCTCTTCTTCGGAGACTAAATCGGTGTTATAGGAAAATCCCAGAACAAACATTTCTGTTCCTACATAGTAACCATCCTGATGCTTCATTTTAATGCCGTCTTCAACCACTTCCCAGTCTTCAGCGCTTTCTGGTATATACGAAGTGATGATATCTTTGTCCACAGCTGCTTCAAATGGAAGTATTCCGCCGCCTCCATACCAAACATCTGCTTGAGGGTTATCTTTTTCCGCCATCATTTGATTGACCAATACATTTGTACCAGCGTAATGTACGTTAACTTCTCCCCCGTGAACTTCCTCAAACTTTCGTGCTAAATCTTTAGACAGGTCTGGCGTTTCAGGAGAATAGAGTGTTATTGATCCAACACCTTCATCACCTCCGCCTTCTGCCTCTCCTGATGATGAATCATCACCAGCACATGCATTAAGTAAAAAAATGATCACAATTAAAGCGATTGCAAGAAAGAATGATCGTTTCTTCATTTCTCCCACCCCTTTTTAATATTAATTGAATTGACTCTAAAAAGGAGAAAAGACCATAAATACATGAACCCTATTGTTATAAACTTAGGGGATTTGATTTATGTTCTCTTCTCCTTAGTCTCTGAGAGTATTCAATTATTTAATTTAATACTAGCAAACGTTTTCATAATTGTAAAGAAAATGTGAAAAATTTTTAAAATCTGTTACGCGGGTTTTTGAATTGCTCAGTGAATTGTCTTTGGATCGTCTTTGTGTGGGAGCTAGTTCTGACCTTTCGGGTTTTGCCCTACTTCTGGTTTGTTGTCCAGCTCAATAGGTTTCTCCTTATCGTCAGATGTCAATGGTTTGTTTTAGTTTGGTGTCAGTGGCTCTGTGTGTTCAGTTCCACGAAAAAGTAATCAAGTACTTTGAAAAATTTGAGTTTAATCTTGTTTCACCTGCATGTCATTCTTTCGGTACCTACGTTTTAGCTCATGTGTTTTCAATATACACTAATAAGCCACCAGACGACAACACAAAATACGTTACATCTCTGAACAATTAAAAGAGGGAGATGTCATGTTATAACCCTTCCTAAAGATGATAAACTTGTCCCTGTGCCTTCTACAAAAACAGTCATAGATTCATAAATAAAAAATTCAAGATTGTAAACATGTGTTAATTTTGCTATTATTTATAATAATATAAATGTAAATTTTAAACTTTATTGATAATTTATGTAATCAAAGTGTACAGAGCAGCTAATAAGGAATGAAAGATTCAATTTGAGGCTATAATTTGATTTTTCCACATTAAGTAACTGGGAGCCAAATTAGAATGATATATAATTTAACAAATTACTATTTCTTCAGGGGGTGATAGATTCATATGAGCATTAAGCACAGCTGTTAAAGGAGTATGGGTGTTGCGAATTGGTAGAGCTGATTTGGATCTGTAACATTAGTAATCTGTTGTTGCTTGTGATTTTGTTCTGAACATAGAGAAACAAATGTTGTCAGTAAAATCGTACAAAAAAGGAGGAATACCAACTATGAAAACATGGCTGAAAAGAGCAGGAATTACCTTTTTCAGTATAGCTATACTCTCCTACTTGGTTATTCCGGGGACATACTTAGCAATGGGAAAGGAGGAAACTCAACTTCATTATCCAGAAGGAAAAATCATAAAAATTCCTCATCGTGGG
>Ga0079226_10003360_pt1 | contig 12281 bp, 6 predicted proteins | sample Poulit2014_FD_76345 | JGI IMG/M metagenome (GOLD analysis project Ga0079226, IMG submission 76345) | Agricultural soil microbial communities from Georgia to study Nitrogen management - Poultry litter 2014 | ecosystem: Environmental > Terrestrial > Soil > Agricultural land | place: USA: Georgia... | reverse complement strand
TTGAAGGTCTTGAAGATGGAACGTTTGGTAAATATGAACCTATTACACGTCAACAAATGGCGACAGTCCTTGTTGGTGCATTAAATCTTTCGAAATATGACACTGGTGAAGATGTTGATATTAATTTAAGAAAAGTGACTGCTCTTCACGAAGACAATGTTCAAATTCTAGCTAACCTTGGAATCACCGATCAATTAGGTGACAAAGAAGATAATCTATACCAAGGTTATGACCCAATTACACGTGCAGCATTCGCTAGTTTCTTACACAGGGCTAATGAAGTTGTTGCCGATGGTGAAAAAGAAGAAGAAGCACGTTTTGAAGTTGAGAGCGTAAATGCAGTGAATGCTCAAGAAATCAAAGTTGAATTCAGCCAGCCTGTAGATGTTGAGAGTGCAACAAATCTTGACAATTACACAGTATCTAAAAACAATGAAGAACTTACTGCAGATGACCTTGAAAATGTTGGGCAAGATGGAAAACATTTAAAAGTTGAATCTGTTTCAGCAGATGGCAAAACAGTTACTTTTCTTTTAGATGATGGAGTAGTACTTGATAACGGTGATAAATATTCAGTCGACGTTAAAGACGGTGTTCTAACTGCTGATAGAGAAACACAAGTAGAGCGTTATGGTGAAGGACAATTACAATTCATCGATAATGATGCACCTGAAATCGTAGAAGTGAACCCTGTTGTTGGTAATGGCAAAGTTGTTGTAAACTTTGACGAACCAATTGCGGAGGCGGCTGATGGGACAGATGATAGAGATAACATGTCAGTTACAGTGAATGGTAAAGAAGTAACTGATTATACTATTAACAATGACATCGACACTTATGAACTTATTCTTGATGTGAATGACGAAGATTTAGAAAACGGAGATCATACTGTAAAAGTTTATAATGTCCGTGACATTGTTTCTAACAATGGTACTGGAGGAAATATCGCTAATAAATTAACAGGAAATTATACTATTGCTGACGTAGCTCCTGTAGTAGAAAGCATTGAACCACTTAACTTCAATGAATTCCTTGTTAAATTTAATAAACCAGTAACAGATGCTAAGGTTAGTGTGCTAAAAGGAACGACTGAATTTTATGGTGCTACCGTGGATACTGGGACTGGGGTTACTGCTACAGTTACACTACCAGTGAACGTTTTAACTCAAGGTGTAACGAAAGGACTAACACCATTATTTGATAAAAATGCTACTTCAACTAACATCTCAGTAACCGTTAGTGATTATAAAGATGCTGACAAATTAATGGGTGTTGAGAAATCATTTAATGAAACACTTAATCGCAGCAATGCTAAGCCTGCACCAAAAGGAACTGGCTATAACACAATCGAAAATGCTAGCGATGATGAAGAGTCGGCAAACAGTGTTGTTTTAAATGTTCCTTTAGCTGAAGGTGGAGATAGAGGTGCTATTGATCTTGTCGAAGAAGATAAAGTTACTGTAACAGACGTTGATGGCGTATCACGTACTGTTAAAGGTGTTAAAGTTGATGGCGATGTTCTACAAGTAACATTAAGTGCTGAAGATGCAGATGGAGAGACACTGCCTGAATATGTAGATGCCAAAATACCTTATACGGTAACTGTTGAAGAAGGTGCACTAAGTGTCGAAACTGACAAAGTGAAACTTGATAACGTTCCAAAGGATAAGGATGGAAAAGCCTATGAAGCGGATGACTTCACTAACAAGCTAGTAAACGACACCTTTACAACTGAAGTGAAAGACTCTAACGTTGAAGATCATTATGCTGTAGAAGGTGTTGATAGCGTAGAGATTTCTAACGATAATGTCATCACAGTAACATATGATCAAAAGATGGACTCTGATTCTGCAACTAACTTAAATAATTATCAGTTGGATGGTCAGTCACTTCCAAGCGGAACAAAAGCAACAATTGATGAGAACAACAAAGTGGTTAAGCTTACTCTACCTAAAGGTCAGTTTGAAGAAACTGTACAACAGCCATTAACCATTACAAAGAATGTTAAAACAGCAACAGGCACTTACATTGTTGGTAATATCCAAGATAAGACAGAGTTTAACTCTGAGCTTCTGACAATTACTGACAACGTTAAGCCAGTACTTGAATCCGGAACATTTGTGGTTGCAAAATCTGGAGATCAAACTACAAACGTTATTGACTTGACATTCAGCGAAAATGTTACAGAAGGAGAAGCAGCAAATCTTGCCGATAACTTTGAAGTAACTGAAGGTTCAACAACCGCTGATATTAAATCTGTTGCCGTAATAACAGACGATGCTGATGAGCCAACTAAAGTACGTATTACTGTAGAATCTATTGAGGGTGAAGATGCATTTAACATTGGTAACGATGTTACTGTAACAGTCAAAGAAGATGACGACGGAAATGTACATCTAACAGATGAAGCAGGTAACGAACTGACAGTAGGTACAAGTGTTAATGTAAATGGTTCCGTAGTTGATAAAAGCATTTCTGGTGAATAATAAACGAAACGTTACTTGATAAGTTCATAGACTGAACGAAACCAAGTGAAGAAAAATGCCTCAAGAAAAATTAGTTTAATAACTTTATTCTTGAGGCTTTTCTTTAACTGTCATGATGATATTTCGGGTGAAAGCCCTGAATATGATAACAACTTTAAAATCAGATGCCTAATCCTCCTGCATCCAATGAGGCACTAACATGCTGAAGGGATGAAGTCAGGTGAAGACGTACTCGGTGAAATTCCGAGGCGGGGTTCTTTAAAAGGTGACTACGGCTAGGTGACGAATCCATATTGATCCAATAGGAGTTAATAAATACTAGGAAAAGCTAAGCTAGGAATTTAGTATTTATCTTTGTATCCGAAATGGTATAAAGGGAATGGAATAATTTATGTTGTTAAACCATTTCTTTTCTTGTTGAATAGTGGAAGTCTAAGGTCATCAAAAATAGGGATAATCATGATGGAACGTTTGAAATCTTATTAGAAGAGGTGTGTTAGCACCATTGAAACTAGTAAGATGGCGGCGGGTTCATATTAGTGTAAATAGCTAGCCATTTGTATTTGTATGGTAACATACGAAGAGGATAAAACTAGCTGGAGCAAAGGAACCCAGTCAGTAGTAGAATATTTAGTGAAATCCGGTTGTAATAAAAGAATGTATGAATAGCCAATCAATAAAGATTGGCTTTCATTTAAAAGTGATATGTCAGAATAGTGGTAATAAAAATATTTTTGCCAATTATAACTAATTAGATTTCACGATTTAACTATTGACGGATCGCCGTGTGCGATGAAAGTCGCATGCACGGTGAAGGCTCGGTTCAAAAGCCGCAGAGTTGCGGTATAAGACGAGAATAGCGATGAACAAATTGATACAGCTTTAGAATTTGTCAATGAGTTACCTAATAGTAATGTGAAAAACGACTTATTAGAACAAATCGAGACGATACAAAAAGATTTGGATGAAAAAGTAGAAGCACGGTATGTGTATTATGAAATTATTGAAGAAGAAACTAGTATGGATCAATTATCGTTTTCAGTTTCTGCAGATTATTGGACAACTTCAACACCGAAGAAACTTGAAGGAAATCCAGTTGTTCGATTTGCGAAAAACAATGACGATACTGTAACAGTTAAGTATTCGAACTATGATTGGAACAACCCGGAGATTGGTGATTCCTTCTCTGTTAATATGAGATTTAACGATGAGGGTTTAAGAAATATCGACATTACTTTTACAAATTTGGGTGATGGAGAATGGGATTTAGAAAGTGAATGGTTTGTAGAAATAGAATAACGATTAAAGAGTAAATATATATGTGGTAAGATTGAATAGTCCATCTGAGGAGGTTAATATGGGAACACCTCAGATGGTTTTTTTATTTTTAAATACATAAAATTGTGTTTTATTTGGAAGTAAAACTAAATGATTTTTGATTTTAATAACTAATTATGGTAATATATATAGATGGGATTATAGAGAAATTCGATGCGAGTCTGGTGTTGTTTTTAGATTTCTCGTACTATCATACATATGTTGAAACACCTAGATAAGCGTAATGAAACAAGAGTATGGAAGGACATACAATAATGAAGGTTTTAGTTTTAGCCACAAGCTATCCTCGGCCCGATGGATATTCAACGTTGCAATATATTCATAGCCGAAATCAGTTATATTTAAAACATAGCATCGATGTTTCTGTCATTGCATTCGATGCTGATACAGATTATAAATTGGATCATATAAGAGTATATACATTACATACTTATGAAAGAAAAATAAAAAATGAACAGTTTGATCTTCTTATCTCACATGCCCCCAACCTTAGGAATCATTATAAATTTATTAAAGAGTACGGTCATCTATACAGAAAGATCATTTTTTTCTTCCACGGTCATGAAGTATTAAATACAGCGAAAACATATCCTAAACCTTATTCTTTTGCAAAAAAAGGGCAAGTGAACACGAATATAAAGAGAAGAGTATATGATCAATTTAAGTTAGGTGTTTGGCGGGCTTTCTTTAAGAAAATTGCTTATAAAAGCCATTTTGTGTTTGTAAGTGAATGGATGCATCAGATGTTTTTAAAGTTTGTTAAGATTGACTCCCAACTAATCGAGGGTCGAACTTCTATCATCTACAATTGTATTGGTAATATTTTTGAAAGTTCCAGCTATGATTATGTTACTCCAAAAAAGTATGATTTTATTACAATTAGAAATAATTTGGATGGATCGAAATACTCTATAGATATCGTTACAGATATTGCAAAAAAAAATCCTTCATATCACTTTTGTGTCATTGGTAAAGGTTTTTTTTATGAGTATAATCATAAACCCAAAAACTTAACATGGATTGATAAAAGCTTACGCCATGAAGAGATTATAGGTTATTTGAATCAATCAAAATGTGCTTTAATTCCAACGAGACTAGATGCTCAAGGAGTTATGGCTTGCGAAATGGCGACATTTGGAATTCCGGTTATTACTTCTAATATCGATGTTAGTACAGAAGTGTTTGATGAATTTCTAAATGTTGGCTTCATTAGTAATCATGAACAGAATGATCACGTAGACTACCTTTTCCATGAACTAGTTAAAGGAGTACCATATAAAAAGAATGATAAATACTTTTCAAGAAACACTACTCTTAAAGAAGTACAATTGTTTGAAAATCTAATAGGTGAAAAAGGGGATAATTAGAGAAGATGCGTATAAGCATCTATAGAGAAGGAGAAAAAAATGAAAATTGGAATTGTGGGGAACTATGGTAATGATAATCAAGGAGATGAATCCATTTTAGAAGGTATTATTACCCAGTTGGAAAATTCATTGCCTATCGAACGAAAGGATATACTAGTATTTTCCAATAATCTTGAACAAACTCGACAAAGATACGGTACAGATGCAGCCCCTTTATTTATAGAACGTAAAACGGATCCTATGAAGTTTTTTGCTACAATTTTTCATCATCGAAAGATTGTTCGGTCACTAGACTTGTTGATTATCGGTGGAGGCGGCATTTTAATGGATCTTTATAAAAGTAATCCATTTGTGTTTGGTATTTACGGCTTGCTTGTTAGAATGACAAGAGTTCCTGCTGCAATATTTGGCCCTGGTGTCGGTCCAATCGAGACTTTTATTGGTAAAAAGTTTATAAAAATGATTGCAAATTCTGCTCAAGTCATTACTGTGCGTGATCAACAGTCAAAGCAGATGCTTCAAGATATAGGTGTGAAAAAGTCTATTCATGTTATTATGGATCCCGCATTTTATTTACCATTCAATGAGGAACAAAAGAAAAATGAAAAACCATTGAAGATAGGTGTAACGGCAATAACTTACTTTCACGGAAGTTATTGGCCCACCCATGACGAAAAAAAATATAATGCTTACATTGAGGGGATGGCAAAAAACCTAGATCAGATTATGGATAAAGAACCTGATGCAAAAATTCAATTTTTTGCTACAAAACATCCGTATGACACTAATACGACAAAAGATATTCGTGAATTAAAGGAACATAAAGACAGAACAATAGTATGTGATCGAATGTTAACACATCGTGAAATAATAGAATTGATATCAAGGCAAGACATAGTAATAGGAACTAGATTACATTCTCTAATTTTGTCGATTGTAGCTAAAACGCCGATTATTGCGGTTGGTTACCATGATAAGGTGATGGATGTTATGAAAGCCGCCCAATGTGAAGACAATACACTTACTATCAAGCAAGTCTCGGAAGATCCCAAATGCATATTACCTATATTTGAACAAATGGCCCACAATTGGGAGAACACTCTTATGAAGTTTAATAAATTAGGTGATCAGATTACTCAAGAGTCACCTAACGGTATGGATCTAATTAAAACAATTAAATCCAAATAAAGTAGTTTTGTCATTTTTTGCGAAACTACTTTATTTAGATTCAAAAGCTTTTAGAGCTGTTAGTGTGGTCACTATACTGAAAAACTAGACAATTTAAACTTAATAAGAGATTAATTGAAATTTTAAATGATGTTTAGGTAGTAAATGACTTTGAAATTACATCGATGAAAACAAAAATGAAACTATTGATGGCATAACCAGGAAATACATTTAAATTCCGTAAGTTTGAAAGGAAAAGAGAGTTATAATGAATAGTGAAACACATAATAGCTTAAAGGAAAAAGCAATGAAAGGTTTCCTTTGGATGTTTTCAGGTGCTGGAATTCAATCTTTAATGCAGTTTGTAGTGTTAATTGTACTTGCCAGATTATTAGACCCGGAAACTTTTGGAATTGCAAGTGCGGCATTAGTTGTTATTTCATTTGTGAAGATTTTTGCAACAATAGGTCTTGGCCCAGCTTTAGTACAAAAAAAGAAGATTAATGATGAACATATTGGTACCAGTTTTGTATTTTCATTATTTATAGCTACATGTCTTAGTGTAATTGTATTTATAGGGTCTCCATATATTGCCAACTTCTTTCACATGGATATATTAAGTACTGTATTAAAAGCTATGTCAGTACTGTTTATTTTAGAAGGTATTACGCAAGTGTCGCAATCTCTTATTCAACGAGAGCTTATGTTTAACTTGCTTGTAAGAATACAAGTGCTATCTTATTTATCATATGGTATTGTTGGAACTGCCTTTGCATTAATGGGTTATGGAGTATGGTCATTGGTTTTTGCCCATATTGTGAAGGAACTAATTAAGGCATCGCTCTCATTGTATTTACAACCGTATAAAATCCAATTTAAATTCGACTTTCTTTCGTTTAAGGAATTAATTTATTTCGGTGGGGGACAATCGCTTACACAAATTAGTGCTGAAATTACCAATGAAGGTGATAATTTTATTGTTGGTAAACTTTTAGGTGCCGATGCTCTAGGACTTTATAGTAGGGCTTATCAACTCATGGTAACCCCGGCAAGTTTGTTAGGAAAAGTTCTTGATAAAATATTATTTCCAGTTGTGTCTAAAATTCAAAATGATCAAGAGAAGGTAGCCAATTTGTATAAAGAGAATGTGCGGATCGCAACCACTTTAATGTTCCCAGGTAGTTTGTTTCTCGCATTAAATGCGAAGAACATTATTTTATTATTATTTGGTGAACAGTGGTTAGGGCTTACGGAACCGTTTCAAATTTTAGCAATAAGTCTTCTTTTTAGGAGCAGTCATAAAATTGGTGATACTGTCGTAAAAGCTAAAGGTGTCGTCTATTATCGGGCTATGATAAATTGGATATATGCAATTATGGTCGTGTTATTTTCTTATATTGGACATTTTTACGGTCTAAAAGGAGTTGCATCAGGTGTCTTAATGGCTACCCTCCTTCATTATATTTTCACCACGATTCTTGCCGTAATTGTTACAAAAGTTCAGATTTCTAAATTATTGCAGGTTCATATAGGAGGTCTAATCATAGCGGCAATAGTTTGGATAAGTTCTATTCCATTTAAGAGCTTTATCAGTCCGCTATTTGACTACTTTATTTCGGAATTAATAGTGTCTATCTTACTCTTTTTGTTTATTTATTTAATTTGTTTTTCATTGTTCCCGTACATATTTATTGGTTCCGAAGGTCAACGTCTAATAAAAAGATTTACAGACACCTATAAAAATCGTAAGAATTAAAAGAATGATTTATGTTTAAGACTTAGACTTTTTCTAGTGAAGATTATGAATTAGTATGAACAAAACAGAAGATTGCTATTGAAAGAAGTTGATATTTATGCGAAAGGAATCCAAAAATAGGTATGTATCTTTAGATTTTGTGGGGGTTGCTGGGGCAGGAAAAACAACATTAGCTAAAGAATTGATATCATTATTAGAAAAAAAGGAAATTCCATTTGTTGATTTAACAATGGGCAATGGGAAATATACAAAAGGAATATGGAATAAATTCAAAAATAGTTTTCAGGGCATACAGAGCTTGTACCTTACTTTTTTATTAAAACCTAATTCCGTATACGATTTTCGAATGTTATTTAAATATATTTTTGGACTTTGTATAGTAAAACGAAAATTAAATAAACCTAATAAAAATGATAAGATTCGGATATTTGATGAAGGGATATTTAAACGAGGTGAGGGGATTGTTAGACACTCCGGAGTCCCTAATCCAATAGTAGTTTTAAATAAACATCTAAGTTTTATTAGAAATCCATACATTATTGTAATACTTGAAGTAGATTACAATAATATTGTTGACAGAAGAATGAATAGGGGGTTAAAAATCGATAAGAGATTTGTTAGAAAGTTTAAAAGTGGAACTGCCAAATATAAATCAGGGGTTCCAAAGGAATTTGACAAAGTTCTAGCGGGGTTAGATGAAACAATTAATGAAAGTATAGAAATAATTAGATTAAAAAATAATGACATAGAAGACACATCGAGAAATGCTCAATTAATTATTGAACTACTTAATAAGAGGATCTAAGAGTGGTCTAACATTGACTTTTTGCTTACATAGGCTTAAAATACGTGTCCTAAAATATTAATTTGGGAGAGTGCTATGTAGCTATAGTTGCTGTTGTTACGTACATAATTTAGAACTAGTGAAAATCTTACATATTGATGTGTAATAAAAAAGACTGTCTGTTATTAATCATGTAGCTAATCTAGTAAACAAGTATAATCAAATTTGTATTAAAGTGTGTAACAACGGATATTCAGCTTGCCTTATTGTAGGGTTAATTCTGATAATGAGTCTAGCAATAATTACACACATGCAGTATAATAATCATAGAATTTAACACGAATTATTAGAATGAGAGGGAGAAAATGAAAAGTAAAAAAAATTTGATTGTAATGACTTTAGTCTTGTTGTTAACATTAAGCTGGAATGCTCCTAGAACTATAGCTGCAAATCAGTTTAAGGATGTTAAGCCGGATGACCCTCATTATGAAGGAATTAATTGGTTAGCTGATAAAGGTATCCAAGGATATGAAGATAATACCTTTGGTAAATATGTTGAATTAAAACGCGAACATGCAGCAGTGATGTTTGCGAAGGCTTTAGGTTTACCTTTGCCACCAAAAAAGGAAGTAGAAAATTATTATTCAGATATTACAGCTGAGCATAGATATGCCGAGTATATTGCCGCAGTTGGTAAAGCAGGGATCTTTAAAGGTAAAGAAGGTAAGGTATTCGCTCCTAAGCAAGTACTGACCCGTCAACAAATGGCTTCAACTATTGTTAGTGCATATGATTTTGAGATGAATGATCTTAATACACCTATTAATTTAAAAAATGTTCATGATATACACAAAAATAGTGTGCAAATATTAGCTAATTTAGATATTACTTCTGAGGTAAATGACTTCCGCCCTAGGAAAGATATCAATCGTGGTCAATTTGCTACATTTCTTTATAGAAGTGATCAAGTTAATGGAAAAGAATTTGAAGTAAAACAGTATAATTATAAGTTTTCTACTATTCTAAATAAACAAATGTCAGCCAATCCCATGCCACAGACAGATAGTAATGGGGTTTGGTATGATGCAAGTGAAAATTTAACGCAATATTATTTAAATCCAAGAAATTTCAAAAAGTACTCTAAGGAATATTATCAATATCTTAAACTATCAGGTAGTTCTAATATGACCGTTGATCAACTAAATAGAAAGGTACTTAATGATAAGGGAATGTTACAAGGATTGGCTGCTGAATTTAAAAAAGCAAGTGAGAAACATAAGGTTAACGATATCTATTTAATATCCCATGCACTACTTGAAACTGGTAATGGTAAATCTGAACTAGCTAATGGTGTTGAAGTTGGCGTCAATGAAGATGGCGTTCCTGTACGGGTTACCAAAAATAATCAAAATAAGTTGAAAAAAATTAAAACTACTTATAACTTTTTTGGAATAGGTGCTAATGACTCATGTGCCATAACTTGTGGATCTGAGCGTGCTTATTTGGAAGGGTGGTTCACCCCTGCTAAAGCGGTTAAGGGTGGAGCTAGTTTCATTAATAATAGTTATATATCTAGGGGACAAGATACTATATATAAAATGCGTTGGAATCCGGATAATCCCGGTACTCAACAATATGCCACGGATGTGGGTTGGGCAACAAAACAAACTAAGAATATTAAAAAAACATATGATTTAGTAAAAGATGTTGAAGGATTAATTCTCAAGTTTGAAGTTCCCGAATATGAGAATCAACCAAAACCTAATGTGAAAGAAACTGGAGCTGGTGTATTTAATATTAATACAAACCATGCTAATGCAGGGAAAAAAGGAACCGTTACAGCTAGTGCACTTAATTTAAGAACTGGTCCAACTACTAATTTCAGTGTTGTACGTGCACTGCCTAAAGGAACATCAGTTGATATTATAGGCGAAAACACTGGTTGGTATAAAGTACGAGTAGGAAAACAAGATGGCTGGGTATCAGCATCTTATATTAATTTTAATAAAGCTAGAACCCTAGAAATGTCTAATATTATTGAACCTATTACGAGGCAAGATGAAGAGTTATTAGCAAAAGAATTGAATTCTAGTCGTATTATTGGTGAAATTACAGTAGATAAAGCGGTCTTGAATAAAGAAGCCTATGAAGGAAGCAAAGTAATAATAGATAATCTAGCTAAAAATACTAAAGTCAATATAATAGATGAAAAAGATGACTGGTTCTACATCACAATTGACGGGCATGAGGGTTGGATTAAAAATGATTATATCTCTATTATAAATACTATGTTTGTAATATCGGAAACAAAATTGAAAGATAAACCTAATGGTAAAACTATTGATACAGTAAATAAGAATGAAACAATTGTTATCATCCCTACTGAAGATTTAGAGTTAACGGAAGACTCTGGTTGGTACAAGCTACATTATAAAGGGCAAGAAGCTTGGATTAAAAAGAATCGAATTAAATAAAAAGAATCAAGTCCAAAACAGGACTTGATTCTTTTTACGTTAATAGTCTACAATTAAAGAGTTTAATAGGGTTTAATTGACAGTAAACTCACAAGTAACTATAATAAGCGTAAGTGCAGTAATGATAGCGCTTACTAAAATTTAAAAGGGGGAAGCTTTTGAATGTGTGAAAAAATATGGCGTAAATTATCAACGTCATTTTTCATTGTATTGTCTTTAGTCCTTATTAGTACGACCGCTGTTTCGGCAGCAGAATGGGATAAGTATGATGATGTATCAGAAGACAATGTTCATTACGAAGCAATTAAAGAATTAACAGAACAAGGTGTATTTAAAGGTAAGAGTGATGATAAGTTTAAACCTTGGGATGACTTGACTCGTCAACAAATGGCTGTTCTTTTGGATAGAATCACTGATTATGATGAACCTGAGAATATTGAAAAGGCCTTGGAAGTGTATAAAGATATTGATAGTCATAGTCGTTATGCAAAAGAAATCGCTACCCTTACAGAAGCAGGCGTATTTAAAGGAAAAGAAAATGGAAACTTTAATCCATATAATAAAATTACCCGTCAACAAATTGCCTCTGCTATAGTAAAAGCGATGAATCTAGAAGATGTGAATAATAGGAAAGTAGAAGATGATGTTAATATTAATTTAGATAATGTAAGTGAACCACATAAAGATCAAGTACAAATTTTAGCAAACTTAGAGGTTACCGATCAACTAGAGGATTTCCGTGCATATGAAAACATAACACGTGCGGCTGTTGCAACATTTTTAAACAAATCACAAAAAGCCGGACAATTTGATTTATCAGTCTTGCATATGAACGATACACATGCACATGCTGAAGAAATGACACATATGGTGACGGCTATTAAAGAACAAAAGTCTGAAAATCCTGAT
>Ga0079226_10003358_pt1 | contig 12284 bp, 10 predicted proteins | sample Poulit2014_FD_76345 | JGI IMG/M metagenome (GOLD analysis project Ga0079226, IMG submission 76345) | Agricultural soil microbial communities from Georgia to study Nitrogen management - Poultry litter 2014 | ecosystem: Environmental > Terrestrial > Soil > Agricultural land | place: USA: Georgia... | reverse complement strand
CGGAAAGGACATGGATGCAGCTTCAGGAGTGGCGCCGAGGTCGTCGCGGTCGACATCGACGCAAAGGCCGGGGCAGAACTTGGCTCCGAACTCGGTACCGGCAGCGCCAACAAGCTGTACTGAGCGTCTTACGGACGTGATCCGTGCAAGACAGGGCGCAGAACCACGACCTCGGTCGGCACCCCAGGATCCGGTACCAGTGGCTGTCCCGGCATGGTTCGACAGGACAGCTGAATATCCACATCGCTGTACTGGGCGCCCTGGTCATCGATTTGGTCCGCGGGGATCCAGCGGCCCAGTTCGTAGGGAAGCGGTCTCAGGTATCGGTGCCGCTGCGCGAATTCGATTCACCGGTACGCGTGCTCAGCAGGTTTCGCGCGGCGGTGATGGTGGGCCACAGCGCCGGTACGGCGAAGAGCAGATGCATGATGATGCCGCCCATGGGGTCCCGGGTGTCGAGTCGCCACAGGAAATGAGCGGCCACGACGAACAGTGCCAGAACGGCGCCTGCCAGGATCGCCCGATCTCCACGTTCTTTGGCGGCGAGGCCGAGTGAGAGACCGATGGCCAGCACGAGCACACAGCTGTAGGCGGCGACACCGGTGGATTTGAAGTCCGAGAACTCATGTAGGGCGGTGAACCCGGACGTCGCGATGTAGGTGGAGATACCGAGGGCCGTGTAACAGATCAGTGCGACAACGGTGGGAAACACACTGACCCGTTCGGGGAGATCCGCGATGTCGGTGTCACCGGGAGCGTTGTCCCAGATCAGTGCTCTTCTGAGTGATGGTCTGCCAGATTCACCGAAAGCAGTGCCGACCATGGCGGTGCACAGTACCGCTGCTGGGAGAAGGGCCCAAGCGGTGTAGAGGCCGAACACGCTCCAAGAAGAGTCCGGCAACAGGCAGGTCGTTGTGCAAGGGGCGAGTGGCACGCTCGAAGCGTGGGCCATCACCAGGACGACAGTGGCAGCTCCCGCACAGCAGGCGAGGGGGATCCCGTTGGAATCGCCCGCCCGAAGCTTCTTCAACGCGGCCCCGAAGGTGAGGGCGGAGACCAGCAGGATGATCGCGGCGAAGGTCAGTGATACTTCCGGGCGTCCCTGGGCGATCGCGAGACCCTGGCCGACGGTGATGGGAACGCCGATGATCAGGAAAAGCCGAGGTGAGGGATGTAAGGAAGAGTGAAGACGAATACATTGGTCTTTTGCTTGGCACGAACAACATCCTCGCAATGGTTCTGGGACGACGAACGTCTATAGATATTTTCCTGCGTGGTACTGAGTTCGTTTGCAGAGTCCACCGTGGCCCCGGTACTACAGTTGCGCTTCCGTTTCACCCTGAACTGATGCACTCTGGTCGATGATGACCACTTGTGGTTGCTCTGACCTGGACGTTTGCCGGACACGGCAACGTCCACCGCCCGCGAAGTCTTCGTCACCCTGCTCGCCCCGCTCATGGCCAAGAATTGCCGGCCCCTGGCCGAAGAAACCGGACACCGAGCCTCTTACCGGATCCAGCGCCTGCTGTCTCGGGCCTGCATGAACGAGACGTCCCTGGCCGGCGCCCTGCGCGGCTACGTCATCGGCCACCTGGACACCCACGACGTGGCCCTGGTGGTCGACGAGACCGGAGACATCAAGAAGGGCCGCCACACCGTCGGTGTGGCCCACCAGTACACGGGCATGACCAGCCAGGTCGAGAACCGCCAGGTTGCGGTCCACCTCGCCTACACCACACTCGTTGCCCACACCCTGATCAACCACCGGCCCCGACATCTCCAAGGAAGTGTCGGGGCCGGTCGATCCCTTCTCGATCTGAGTCACACACGGACCCATCAAGCCCTCTCAAAGACCTGAACAGTCATGTGCACCCAAGAACATCAACCTTCGGTCGGGGTAACCGGTTTGCCCATCACTTCGGCCACCAGGTCGAGCAGGGCTGCGGACCTCGCCGCGTAGAAGGCTTCGAAGTCGTTCTTTCGCAGGTGTACCGGATCGATCAGATGTGCTTCGAGGAGACGATCCATCTCCTCCCCACCGACCTTTGTGACCATTTCCAATTGGTCCAGGTATTTATCGGGTGCGTGTCCACCGATAGCTCTGTTGGTCTTGGCCGACAAAGGTGTCTTGTTGACGATACTGTCGTACCACTTCCGTTCCACCCCTTGTGCCACGCACCACTTCTGGGGGAAGACATGATGGATATCGACCGCGTGATCGAAGTAAGTGCTCTCCTTGATCTTCTCACCGGTACGCAGATCGGTCACATCATGTTGGAGGAGAAGGGCGTAGAGGCCCTTGTAAGCAGCACTGTTGCGAGTACGCAGGGTGTCCAACCGCCCAGGGGTGAACTGTGCCTCCTCCACCGTTCTTGGCTGGGTGCTGCTCCCCTTCGCCCAGGCAACGACCTCGGGAAGGTCTCGGGCGAACCGTGTTTCGGTACTGCCCCCGTACATTTCGCCAAGGATTCCGCACCAGAACCACCGTGAAATGGCTTTGCGCGCCGTGTGGCTTTTCGCGTCTTCGCCCAGGGTGGCGAAGATGGCGGCCAAGGGAATGAGTTGAGTACCGTAAGGTAGGAATTTCGTGTCGTACACGCATTGGCTGTGGAGGAATTGAGCGGCGGCCAACAGAGCGTCGACCGCCCTGTCCGCCCATTTTCGGTAATCTTCCAAGGAAAGGCGGAGCATTTCTGTACGTCGACACCCGATTCGGGGGGCTCGCTCGGGGTCGCGTCCTTCTTGGATCCAACGGTGGCGCCTGTCCTGAGTCACCAGCAGGGTGACGATCTGCAGGAAGTCGGTATCGCGCACATCGTGCAGTACACGATAGAGCGGGTTCTCGCTCCAGGCCCGGTGGCGTTCGGCCCAGTCGGTGCGCAATTCGAACTCGTCGGTGGCGAAGGTGGCCGTGAGGAGCTCGAAGACCGTGAGTGGTTCCCCACCGGTGTTGACCTTCTCGAAGACTTGACACACTGCTTCGCGTGGGGTCCCCTTGCCGAGCTCGATGATCGGGAACTGGTACTTCTCGAAACGGTCGACGACTTCCTTGTCGAACCGGGTCCACAGTTCTCGTTTCGGTTTGGCGTAGTCGTGGTGTTCGCGAAAGCCGTCCGCCCAGTCACTGGCGTCCATGACGTGGGACAGCGGAAAGAGACCGGCCTCGTACTCTTTCTCCGGTGTGGAACAGTCCCGGATCACCTGCTTGTCGAAGCCCTGCTCGATCCGGTTCTTGGGCAGGAATCGGACTGCTTCTTCTCGGTCCACCTCGGGGTCGACCGCCGCCTCCATGTCCAGGTAGAACCAACCGGACACCCTACGCCCTCGCTCGTCGCGGGTACGTACTGCTTCTCCCAGACAGATCGCTTGGTAGAGCGAGGTCATGCGCTGCTGTCCGTCGAGGATGAGCGCTTCGGCGGCGTTCTCTGCCACACCCACACCCTCGATCGTGCGTTCTCGGAACTTGGTGTCTCCCCCGGTACCCAGGAACATGAGGGTGCCGACCGGATACCCCAGTGAGATCGAGGCAAGCAGGCTGGAGATCCCTTCTTGTGACCACACCCAACCCCGTTGGAAGTCGGGGAGTTGGATGCGTCCGTCGTCGACTCTGCGCAGCAATTCGACGAGGAACTCTTTCGTGCTGCTGAAGGTGTCTATGGCCATGGGGGGTCCTTTGGTCGTAGGTACCAGAATGTGTGAGGCTCACAGCTTCACGAAGCGGAGGGGCTTCGCAGGCAGGGCTCTCGTGCCCCTCCACGTCGGCCGGCCTCATTGACAGGGTAGTTTCGACCAAGTGCTTGGGGCGCGCTGTGTTTGATTTCAGGCCGTCCAGGGCGCGGGTGAACACCTCGGGGGATGCGATGTGCTTCCGAACCGCCTTCTTGGCCGGATGTGGCCATACACATGCACGCCACCTTCACCAGGTCTTTTACGGTCACGTCTCCACAGGCACCCGATTTTTCCGAATCCAGACAAGCATCTGACCCATAATGTCGGACATGAAGGCATTTGTCGGCGTCACTGACAAGGCCTGGGCCGACTTTCTCGCTCAGCGCCCCCACTTGGACGAGATCAACTTCTGGCGTCCCTCCGGGACAAGCTTCAAAGCACTCTCCCCCGGTGAGCTGTTCCTCTTCAAGACCCACAAGCCGCATGATCGGATCGTGGGTGGAGCCCTCTTCAGCCATTTCGTTCTCGCCCCTCTGTCAGAGGTCTGGTCAGCCTTCGGACAGGGCAACGGGCGAAAGGATCTGGCTGAAGTACGCAAGGCGATCAACGGCTATCGCGCGACGAACAAGATGCCGCTCATCCACCCCGAAGAGGATCCCCTCATCGGCTGCATCATGTTGCGTGACCCGGTGTTCCTCCCCGAGGAGGAGACCTTCCCCCCGCCCCCGAACTGGCCCTACAGCGCAGTCCAGGGCAAGACCTACCAGGACATCACCAAGCACGAACACGCTGACTACTTCGCCCCTGTCGTCGAGCGCATCCTCCACCGCGCACCCATGGAAATCCTCGCCGAGGAGGAGAGCGCCGTGGCAGCCACCTGGGAACATCGGGGAGCGATGTTCGGCGATGCTGTCCCCACCCAGCACCGTCTGGGCCAGAAAGCATTCAAACTGAAGTTACTGGACGCCTACGAAGGCCAGTGCGCCATCACCCGTCGAAGCATCCGCCCTGCACTGGAGGCAGCACACATCCACCCGGTGACCAAGGGAGGCCTGCACCGCCTCGACAACGGTCTACTTCTTCGCGCGGATGTGCACAAGCTCTTCGACCTGGGTTACCTGTCGGTCTCTCCAAGACTGAGAGTCCAGGTCAGCCCCCGTCTGCACAAGGAATTCCCCGACACAGAGGAGTACCGTGCACTGGACGGCCAAGAGGTGACCGTCCCGGCGAAGAAGGTGGACCGTCCGTCCCCGAGCGCCTTGGACTGGCACATGAGCGAGGTATTCAGAGCAGAATGACCCCGGCAAAAGAAAACCACCGAACCCGGCCGGGCTCTCTTGACTCCTGAAAGCCATGGGGGGCGGTGATGCTCACCGCCGGCCGAATGCAGCACAGACGACCACCTCGAAGAACATCAACGGGCATTGTCGATGTCCGAGCCGTACGGCACCGTGCCCACCATGGACACTCCCCGGTTCGGCCCTGACGCCATTCTGATCGCCTCCAGCAAGAAAGCTCACCGGCCCGGCCACAACAATGACACGATGATCCGCTCCGGAAAGCACACGGGCTGGGGTGGACCCCGGAAGCCGGCCCCGAACAATGGTTGCGCATCAACGAAACATATCTGTTCAGGGCCACCCACGGCGATACCTCACAGGTGGCGCTCCAACGGTGCTGGTACTGCTCGCGTACCTGTCCCCTGCCCCGCTCAAGGTGTTGGCGGCCCCGAACATGACCGTGGTTCGGCCACCTGAGCGTATGCAAGCTGTGCTTTGTGGAATACGTCCGCGGCACGGACCGGAACACCTTCGAAGCGGTGATCGGCCTGGCCGACAACTCCAGGGAGGACACTCAGGTCACCTGTCGTATGTACGTCGACTCCCTGCTCGTCCACGATCACACCCTGTCCCGCGACGAGACCGAGGAGATCTCCATCGACGTGGAAGGGGTACGGCCCCTGAAGCCCGGCACTTGAAGTTGGAGGCCGAGCGGCTCGACTCACGCGGAGGCACCGCCGTGTGGGCCGCACCCGCCCTGCTTCACTGATCGCGCCACCCGTCCGGATGCTCACTCATCGTGGCACCCGTCCAGTCTCTCGAAGGAACACGTCAGCGGGTGAGGGCCTCGCGGACCTTGGCCACGTACTCGGGAACCAGTTCGGTCGGATCACCGACCACCGTGTCCAACCGCCGGGTGAGCAGGTCGGTGTCGGCGCGGCCCAGCTGGACCAGGGGGCGTCGGATCCGCACCGCCCAGGCACCCGGTCGGGTGTCGGGGAAGACCTCCAGCTCCGGCACCAGCGGCGCCACCTCCACACCAGTGCGGTAGGGCGTCACCCGCTCCACCTTCAGGTCACAACCCCGGGTGAAGTCGCGCCCGGCGATGGTCACCGGTTCGTCCAAGGCACGCACGGGCGAGGTCACCTCGGCCGTACCGATGAGCCGAGTCCGGTCCCGGGTGGGGTTGTGCCAGCATCCCCGGGTGGTGAGCAGGATCAGCCGGTCCCCTACCGCGAGTCGGTCCACCTCGGCACGCCGTCTGGCGGGGAAGGCCATGCGTTCCTTCTCCAGTACCCAGGCGACGGCCTCGCGCTCGCTGAGGATCAACAGGTAGGTGGCGGCGGGTTCGGTGTGCGTTTCCTGGCTCATATCTGCACCAGGATCCCACAATCCTCCCACTCACCGGAATCGAACGACAGGGCTTCGGCTCCGCCGTGCGCTCTTATGATGCGACCGGTGGAAGAGGGCTCAGGAGGCGGTGCGGTTCTCGGCTTGTCGGTCGGGTGTCCCGGCCCGACCAGGGCCGAGGCATCCGACGAAGGTTTCCGCGCATGGGCTCGTCCGAAAAGGCAGCCGTGATCAGCGTGGCTCCTTCCAGAGCCATTCGGGCTCGACCTCGACCCCGAGGTATTCACCCAGGATGTCGGTGGCCAGGGGACGAAGACAGCCCCGTGCCACATATAGGTGGGCCCCCGGGTCCGGGCAGATGAGGATCGCCAGGACACGCAAGTACAGGGCTGCGGTCTTCGGGTCGGCCCCCAAGACCTGTTGAACACTCTTCCAAAGCAGGTTCAGCGCCTCCCCCGCGAGCTCGGTGCGTGTCGGCCCCCAGTCGGCCGCGTCCTCGTGCTCCAGTACCGCGTCCTTGAGTCCTTCGGGGAGCCTGTTGATCAGCTTCGCGCCCCGGTCCAAGACATCGGCGATCTGGGCGAGCAGGGTGCACCAGAAATGGCCCACGACCATGTGCCCGTAGTCTTTGAAGCTCAGGGGCTTCTCTTCGACCGACTGTTCGGCGTACCGCCACAACCGGTCGGCGAATATTTCCTCGTTGAGCACGGTACCGAGCTTCTCGACCCGTTCGACACCGGTCCGATGTTCAGCCAACCAGGCGATCGTTCCGGACACCACCACGGCGCCACCGGCTCTACGCAGGTACTTGGTCGGTGTTCGGCTCCTGCTCTCCTCGAAGTATCGCCGTTGCTCTCGCCACCGTGTTTCCGCAGGCTCTCGCAGCTCCTCGACACCCGCTTCCCCGCGACGGGCCCGTTCCAGATGGCCGGTCCACCCGTGCAGACTGCCTCCACAGACAGAACACACGCACACGGGCCGGAGAGCTTGCTCGCATCGCTTGCTGTGTTCGGGGACGTGCTGCACAGAACCTCCGGAATCAGGGAAAGAGCGCTCAGGTCGAACGAGTCGCTCTTCCACCCTTCCTGGGAAGACCCTGGGACGGTATGCCGTGCAAAGCCACTTTCCTGTGGCCGGCGGGGCATGGCCCCCTTGCCTGTGCTGCCGGCGGGATCCGCCCCTACGCTTTCGGACAACTTTCCGAACCTCGGCGGTGGAGTTCCGAACTCATCCACCGCATACCTCGCTCCCGTGCACACAAAACCCACCCAAGAACAGAATCAGCACCATTACATAGAAATAGCATTAATAACCCTTGTGAGCTACGCTGTCAGTATGCCTCGAATCGATGTGTCGCCTGAGACCGATCAACAGCTGAGCCTGCTCGCCTCCTGGGAGGGCACGAGCAAAGGAGAGGTGGTCGCCCGCCTCCTGGCCAAACTGTCCAGTGCCGAGACCGAACCGGACAACGTGGTCGCGGTCCACAAGATCTACGAGAAGGAGCGGATCGAAGGCTTCTACGATCCCGCCTCCAGCACTTTGACCATCACTTCCCCGCCCTGGTCCGGCGAGGTCTTCAGCAAGCCCAGCAGCGCTGCGATCGCAGTGGTTCAGCACTTCAAGCCGGATACGAACCCCAACCGCAACGGGTGGGACTTTTGGCGCGTGACCGAGACCGGAGCCACCCTTCAGTCACTGCGCACTCATCGGTGAAAATAGCCATGGAGGGCTATTAACTCTTGGACGTGTAGGAACAATGCGTCTCCCCGGTCGAGAACGATGGCAAGACCTTCGGGAGGATCCGTGAACCCTGACGGCTCAGCGTTGACCGGAGTGAGCTTCACAGACCTTCTCGACGTATCCCCGGTGGGGCAGTTCGGTCAGGGCACTGCGGACCACCGAGATCACATACGAGAGAGGGCATCTCGGCCGTGCCGATGAGACGGGACCGGTCTCGAGTGGGATTGTGTCGGCAGCTCCGGTCGAAGAGCAAGATCCACTGGTTTCTTACCGGCCGACCCACGGCCCTGCGGGCCGGCCGGTCCAAGAGCGACCGGAAGGGTCCTACCCGGGCCGTTCTGGGCGTCAACCCGCTCGTCGAAGGCCGAGCGCGAGCCACGACTCGACGCGATCTCGGCCCTCGGACGAACGATCGACTCCGGTCAGCCACCTGTCCTAGATCAAGGTGCCGGGGGGCTTGAACAGGCCGCCGTCCTCAAAGCCCTCGCCCTCAGGACCTGTACCCTCCGGTTCGGCCACCTCCGTCACCGCTTTCTTCGGCAGCAACGGGCTGGGGTCCCCGTGCCAGGAAATCCTGAGGGAATCCCGGGCCCGGGTGGCCGCGACGAACAGCGTGGACCTCGCCTTCTGTACCTCCTGCCGGTACCGTGCCGGATCACTCTTGCGCACCCTGTCCAGCTCGACGCGGGGCACCAGCCCTTCGCTCACAGCCGCGATGGCCATGTGCTGGTACTCCAGCCCCTTGAACCTGTGCAGGGTACCCACGTGCACCGCCTGCTCGAACCCGGCGGGCGGCCCTTCCCTCCCCAGGGGAGCGGCACGCACCTCCGCCTTGTTCAGCGCGAACTGCACCGCGTTCACTTCCTCCTTGGTGGGCGCAGCCACCGCGATGGAGGGCACCGCGTCGTCCCCGGCGTTGGCGATCAGTTTCTGGGCCCAGTCGACGATGGCGTCGCACTCGGCCACCCAGGTGGGTGAGCCCCGAAAGACGGGACGAGGTCCGCGCAGCACCGACCGATATCCGGACAGGGTGTCGGTGCCGTCGTCCAAGTCGTCCCACTCCTCCTCCCCCAACAGCCCGAGCGCCGAGCCCAGGATCTCTCGGGTGGTGCGGTAGCTGAGGGTCAGTCGGGAGGACCGTCCTCGGATGTTGATGCCGAGTGAGCTCAGGGAGACCCTGTTGTCGTAGATACGTTGGTGGGTGTCACCGGTCAAGAAGATGTCGTTCTCGCCGTGGTCGACCACGGAGCGCAGCAGGGTCCAGTGTGCCGCGCTCAGGTCTTGGGCCTCGTCCACGACCACGTGTTCGTAACGGAAGCGCAGACGAGTGAAGGACTCGTCGGCCCGGTGTAGGAATGGACCTCCTTCTCGGGCCTCGCGTTCACGGTGGGCGACGACCTTGGCTGCCCGTTCGGCTTCGACCTGGGCGGCGGCCTGGGCCACCTGTTGGAAGGTCCACACTCCCTTCTCTTCCAGGCGCATGGTGAACCGTTCCACCAACTGCCAGATCTCGGCGCGCTGAGCGCGGCTGATGCGTTGGCCGCGCCCGGCCCGGCGGGCCCGGAAGTAGTCCGAGCGGGAGCGGATGCCCTGGCCGAGGATCACCTGGTTCCACTCGTCCTCGAGGAATTCGGGGGTCCAGCGCTGTTCACCGAGTTCGGTGACCATGCTCCGCCACTCGCGGCCGACCTGGGTGTCGAAGATGGGTCTGCGGCCGTGTCCGCCCTGTCCGCTCTCGTTGACCACGCGAAAGCTCAGTTTGTCGATGTTGACGATGTCGACCCGGTCCACGACCTCCTGACCGGCCAGGTCCAGCAGCCGGTGACGCAGATCGACAGCCAGGTTGGTGTTGTAGGTGGTGAGCAGGACCGCCTTGCTCCGTCCCGGGGGAAGGTTCTCCACCAGGTGTTTGACTCGGTGCAGGGCCACGATGGTCTTTCCGGTGCCGGGACCGCCGCTGACCCGGGCGGGGCCACGGTAGGTGCGTTTGACGAGCTTTTCCTGGGTGGGGTGCAAGAACACCTTCCAGGCGGAGAAGTCGTCCTCCAGGACCTCACGCAGGTCGGTGTCGGAGGTGGTGACTCGGGTGGTCCGTCGGGCCAGTGCGGCGGAGATGTCGGTGGTGTCGACCGGGTCGGTGGCTGTGACCGGGCCGGTGATGTCCTTGAGGACCTCGTCGTAGTCACGACCGTCGACGAGGGCGAGCAGGACCTCCTCGGTGTGGGCGGGGGCGCCGTAGACCAGTTCCAGGAGTTGGCTCTCGGTGCGTACCGCAAGGGCCTCGTCGATCAGGCCTTCGGCGACGCCGAGCGCACGGAGCCGCTCAGGGGTTTGGTCGGCGAACAGCGGTGTGGCCGGGGGCTCACTGCCTTCGGGGATCGAAGGCTCCGGTCCGGGTTCCGGTGCGACGACGGGCTCGGGCGTGGCCTCCTCGACGCCTTGGTCCGGGGTCTGCTCGACGGCCGGTGCTTCCTCGGTGCTTTCGTGCGACTGCACGATCCCGAAGATCTCCAGCGCACCGGTGACCTGGTTGACTTCGTACCGGAACCGGTCGAGGTGGTCGTAGACGTGCTGGCGTTTACGCACCCCTACCAGGATGTAGTCGCCGCCGCCCACATGGAACAGCAACGCCCGGTAGTCGGCGTTGATCCGTGCCGAGAACAGTTTGTCGTGCCCTTTGAGCTGTTGGAACTTCAGCCCGGTGGCGTTGGGGTTCTCCCGGAACTTGTACTGGAAGTCGTACAGGGCGCCCTTGACGTTCTGGGGGAGTTTGCGGATCTGCTTGTCCGCCTTGTCCAGCAGCCGCAGGGTGGTCTTGGTGGGCACACTCATCCCTTCGTCTTTTCCCCGTCACGAGCGGGCCGTTCGGGCTGCTCCTGGGGGTGATCGATGGTCACGGTCACGAGGTCGACCAGTTCGGTGACGTTCCAATCACAGGCTTCTCGAACGTGCCAGCCGGCCGCAGTGTAGGCGTCCACGCAGCGGTCGCGTTCCTCCACGCCACCTTGGAGTTCGGCGGGCAGCACCACGGCCACGCCTTGGTCGGGCCAGGCCAGTTCGGCGACCCACATCCCGGAGGCATCCAGTTCGTGACCGACCTCGGGAACGGGGACGCTGCGTCGGGACAGTTCCTCGGCCAGGGCGGTCAGTGCGGGGTCCTCGATCTCCATCAGCTCCCAGACCTGTTCCCAGGCGGGGTCGCTGACGGCGGTGTCCGCCGCCATGAGCGGTTGCGTGGTCTCGCCGAGCCCCGTCGAGTCCACCACTTCGTCCGTGGTCGGTGCCGGCCCGCTCGGGGTCGCTTCGGTGGGGTCCGGTTCCACCCAGTCCACCTCGACACGGTCCGTTTCCGCCCTGGGGGCGGAGGACACCGAACGCAGGAGTGTGTCTCCCAGCAGTTCATCGATCTCCGTATCCGCCGGTGGGCGTTGGGCCACGCTCTCGTCGAGGCCGTGTCCACCGAAGGCGGCCAGGGACGCGGCGTCGAAGGTGTCCAGAGTGCTCAGCGCCAACTGCGCGCCGTCCCCGCCCTGGGCGGGCAGGAACTGCACGAGGTTGCCCCAGTACAGCCAGGCCTTCCACCGGCGTTTGTGTGCGTCGACGTCGGCGGTGATGGTTTCGGTGCGGTCGTCCAGTACCACCACGGCGCTGAAGGCCTTCTGCACCAGTCGGAGGATGACCATGACCGGCAGGCCCGAGGCATCGTTCCCGCGAACGAGCAGGCAGTCCCCTTGCCGGTCCCGGTCGGGCAGCACCCGCCCCTCCAGTACGGAGGTGAACCGGGGCACCATCGCGATGCCCCGCGACTGGGTCCGGTCGGTGCCCTGGAGCCCTCCCACCCCGGCCACCAGGGCGGCGGCGCGCACGGCCCACACCTTGTCGTCGGGGTCGGTGAGGTAGGCGAAGAGAGCCTGCGCCGGGTTGATCCAGGTGTACCGTTCCAGTTCCTTGGGGTCAGCACCGGTGAACGCCTTTTGGGCGGCCATACGCCCGCCCGTTCCGTAGGGCGCCCAGACCGGGGCACCTTTCTTCATGAAGGCCGCGCCCTCACCCTTCTCCAGGAACTCCACGTCGTCCCAGGTGAGTTGGAAGACGGTGATGTCCTGTGAGCGCAGCCAGGCGCGTTTGGCGGCGTCGTCGGCGATCCGGTTCTTGTCCGGGGCGGCGTGGTAGCGGTACCCGTCCAAGTACACGGCGACCTGGTGGCGGGCCGAGTCCAGGCGACGGAACACCACGTCGGGGCGG
>Ga0079226_10003357_pt1 | contig 12284 bp, 11 predicted proteins | sample Poulit2014_FD_76345 | JGI IMG/M metagenome (GOLD analysis project Ga0079226, IMG submission 76345) | Agricultural soil microbial communities from Georgia to study Nitrogen management - Poultry litter 2014 | ecosystem: Environmental > Terrestrial > Soil > Agricultural land | place: USA: Georgia... | reverse complement strand
CCCGGCCGAACAGCGCACCACCCGCATGGGTTTCGCCGGCGGGATCCTCACCTGGTTCGCCGTGGGCTGCCCGGTGTGCAACAAGATCGCGCTGCTCGCCCTCGGCTACTCCGGCGCGATCACCTGGTTCGCCCCGATCCAGCCTGTGCTCGCCATCGGCGCGCTCATCCTCACCGGGCTCGCGCTCCTGTGGCGACTACCCGCCCAAATCTCCTGCCCACTTCCCGCGAACGCTCCGACGCCGCAGGAGAAGGTGGAGACGGCGCCATGACGCGCAGCACGTCTCGCCGCAGGCGCAACGATACGGCGAGCAAAGCGATCCGCCTGGGCGACCTCGAGGCACAGGTGATGGACCTGCTGTGGGAGGGCAACGCCCTGACGGTGCGCGCGATCATCGATCAGCTCGCTTCCCAGCACGCGTACACCACGATCGCCACCGTGCTGAACAACCTGCGCAAGAAGCAGCTCGTATGCACCCAGAAGGAGGGTCACACAACGCTCTACGGTGCGTGCGTGAGCCGAGAGGAGCACGCAACGAGCCTCATGGAGCACGCGCTCGACACCAGCGGCGACAGGACCGCCTCGATCCTCCATTTCGTCAACAACATGCCCGAAAGTGACCTGCGCCTACTCCGGGAGCACCTCTTGTCCAAGGGGGAAGGCGAGGCCTGATGGATGTAACGGCCGTGACGCTTCTGCTCTCCACCGCGCTTCTGCTCGCGGCGCTAAGCGGGCCGGTGCTGCTGCGCCGTTCCGCCCCCGCACTCGCGTCGATCCCACGGGTCGCTGCCCTCACCCTCACCCTGTCCGCGTTGCTGTGGATCGCTGCGCTCGTCGCCCTTGGACCGGTGGTCGCCTGGATCAGCACCGGCCCCTCGTGGCTTCCCCAGCAAGCGGCGGAGGTCTGCGGCAGGTGCCTGAGCGCCTCCTCCCCCTTCACCCAGGGCGCGGTCTCCCTGGGGATCCCCGCGATCGTGCCCCTCGCCCTTCCTGCCCTCGGGCTCGCCGCAGCGCTCATCGGGCTCATCGGCGAAGTCGTGCGACTCAAGCGTTCCCATGCCGCGCTCGCACGGGCACTGCAGGATTCCAGCACGCAGAAGGTGCTGCACGGCCACCGGGTGCACATCACCCCCGACGCCCGGCCGGTGGCGTTCTCCTTCCCGCACCGCCACGGCGGGATCTTCGTCTCCCGAGGCACGCTCGCGACACTGACCCCCAACGAACTCGCCGCGGTTCTCCAGCACGAGCACGCCCATCTGAGTCAGCGCCATCACCTGTACCTGGCGATCCTCAACGGCACTACCCGCTATTTCCGGTGGATCCCGTTCATCCGCGCCGTGCGCGCTGCAGTTCCCCACTACTTGGAGATCGCCGCCGACCGCGCTGCCAGGAACGTCACCGGCACCGCGGCGCTCGCCGGGGCGTTGCTCCACCTCGGCCAACCGGCACTGCCGGAGACCGCTGCGCACCTACCCGAGCATGCGGTGTTACACGCGGCGGGCTCGGAGCGGATCCGCCACCTCACCGGCCAACCTCGGCCACCGGCCAGCACCGCGATGGCGGCAGGAGTGGGCGCATACGCGTTCATGCTCGCGGCAGCGATCGCTGCCGTGCACTGGCCCTACCTGCTGGCGATCCTCACCGGCTGTTAGCCAGCGCGCGTTCCACGCGTTCGGCGGCGGACAGTCCGGCGAGGAGGGCCCCTTCCATGTGCCCGCCGAAGGCCGGGGCGGTTTCCGTCGAGGCCCAGTAGAGCCGTTCGTGCACCGGTGCTTGAAATTCCGGGCCGCCGAAGGAGGCGCGCCCCGAGGCGGGAGCAGCGGCGGGTTGGGTGTACCGCTCCCGACTCCAATCGGTGACGTGGAGTTCTCGGGGGCGCGCGGCGTCGTCACCGAACAGGCGACGGAGCTGGCCGCGGAACGCCTCGCCGATCTCCTCGGGGTCTGCGTGGGCGAAGATCTCCGCCGGCGCGAAGCCGAAGATCGCGGCCGGGCTCCCCTCCGGGCCGCTGTGGTCGTGAAACTCCCGGAACGGCCCGGCGTAGCTAATCGCCGCGCCCGCGAGCCCTTGTGGGTGCCAGAAGTCAGCGTCGTAGACGGCGATCGCCTTGACCATTCCGGCCATCCACACCGGGACGCGCCGTGCAGTCTCCCGCATGCTGGCGGGCAGGTCGGGGTGGAAGGACAGCTGTTCGACGGCGAGGGCCGGGGGCACGGCGAGGATCCCCTGTGCTGCGCGCAGGCGCCGGCCCGCGACGTCCACCTCGAGCCCGTCGGAGGTGAAGGTCACCGACGAGGCCGGGCTGCCAAGGCGCAACGTCCCGGCGGGCAGTTGCGCAGCGAGCGCCTCGGCCAATCCTTGCGCGCCGCCGGCGAGGCGGAAGGCGGGGCCGTCGATCGGGTTGCCGCCGAGGCGCTGGGCGCCCCCGTCGGCGGTTTCAAAGAGGGCGTCCCCGTCGATATTCTGGGAGTAGATCTCCAACCCGAGGTCGGTGGCCGCGGCCCGGATGACCGGTTCGTTCGCCCAGAACCACGTGGCCCCTGCCTCGATCGCTCCCCCACCCGCGGGCACGGACTGTACCCGGCCGCCGACCCGAGAGCGGGCCTCCACGAGGGCAACACGGCGGGTGCGGCTGAGTTGGTGGGCGGCGGTCAGTCCGGCGAGGCCCGCGCCGATGACGATGGCGTCGAGGGCCTCAGTGGTCGCTGTCATCGGGGATCTGCCTCTCCGTGGGAGTGAGGGAAACGGGCCGGAACCGCGCGGTGAGCACGGCAAGGGGGACGAGGACGGCGATCGCGATGATCGACAGCACCGAGAAGCTGCTCACTGCGAGCAAGGGTCCCGCCGCGAAAGCCGCGGTCGCGCCGAAGAGGTTGGCCAGGGCATCCACCCCGCCCTGGGAGGAGGCGCGGGTCTCGTTGGAGATCACCGCGCTGAACAACGCCGAGCCGGCAACGTTAATGAAGGACCAGCCCACCCCGAGCAGGATGAGCGAGGCGATGAGCCAGCCGATGTCCGTGGGCCAGAGCCCGCCGATGACGAGCGAGGCGAGGAAGACGACAATGCCCATGACGATGGCCCACCGGTGCCCGAGCCGGTCGGCGATGATTCCCACGAGCGGGGCGAGCGCGTACATCCCGACGATGTGCAGGCTGATGGTGATCCCCACGAGCGTGACCGAATCTCCCTGCTGGGCCATGTGCACCGGGGTCATCGTCATGATGGAGACCATCACCACCTGCGCAGTCAGGATCGCGATCAGGGCATAACGAGCCGCGTAGTTCGTTCGCAGCTCCGCGACGATCAGGCGGATGCGCCCCTGGCGCGGGCCGGTGGCGGCGGGCGGGGCCGCGACGGTCTCCTGCAGCACCTGCAGCGGGTCGGGCCGCAGCCACACGAACACGAGCACGCCGGCAAGCGCGAGGCAGACTCCTGCGATGAGGAAGGCTCCGGCGAACACCGTGAGCCCGGTGTGACGGCTGAGCACCTCACCGGGGACGCCGAGGTTCGGGCCGAGGACGGAGCCGAGGGTGCCGAACCATACGATCAGGGCGAGCGAGCGGCCTTTTCGGTGGTGCGGCGCGAGGTCGGTGGCGGCGAATCGGGCCTGCAGGCTCACCGCCGAGCCGGCCCCGATGAGCAGCAGGCCGATGAAGAGCGGGACGATCAGGCTGTACTGCGCGGCACCGACGAGGATGATGCTGCCCACGGCCGCCGTCCACCAGCCCGATGACAACGCGAAGCGCCGACCGAACCGGGCGGCGAGGGTCCCCAGCGGCAGGCCCATGAGCGCCGCGCCGAGGGTGCTCGCGGTCCGGGCGAGTCCGGCCCAGGTCTCGCTGCTGGTGACCTCGCTCGCGAGGAGGATTCCGATCGAGGGCGCGATCCCCACCCCGATCGTGCCGATCACTTGGGTGATGATCAGGACGAACATGGTCCGCCGTTGCACCTGTTCGTGAGCTCCGATGGGCTCGCCGTAGCGATTCTCGCCGGGGGCGGCGGGGGCGCGGTTCAGCATGCTGTTCTTCGGTCTCCGGATACGCGGGGGTTGGCTTCTTCTGCGGGGGTGTCTTCTTCGCCCGGGCGGCCTGCGGCCTCGAGCACCATTCGGAACCTCGCCTCGCCGGCGCGCAGGTGTTCCACCGCGGACTGGGCGTCGGTGAGGGGCAGCCGCTCGATCCACGGACGCACCCCGTTGACCACCGCGAATCGCATCGTCTCCTCGATCTGCACTGGGCTGCCCGTCAGGTGGCCGGTGATGCTGAGGGCGTTCATCACAAGTGGTGCCACCGGGAACTCCAGCTTCGAGGAGTCCACTCCGAGCAGCACCATCTGTCCGCGTGGGCGCAGGCCCCGCATGAGTTCCTTCAGCGGCGGCGGAGCGGGGATGGTGCTGATGATGAGGTCTACTCCCCCGAGGGCGGAAAGCGCCTGCGCGGGTGGCACCGATTCCAGATCGAAGTAGTGGTCTGCGCCGAGGTCCGCGGCCGCCTGTGCCCGCTGGGATCCGCGTGCCATCGCGACGACCTCGTAGCCCATGGCCGCAGAAAACTGCACGGCTAAGTGCCCCAGGCCGCCGATTCCGAAGATCGCCACGCGCCCACCGGCGCGGACTCCGGCGCCGCGCACGGCGTTGAACGTCGTCACCCCGGCGCACCCGAGGGGTGCTGCGTGGGCGAAGTCGAGCTCCTCGGGGATTCGGGCGAGCGCGTCGGCGGGCACCGTGATGGATTCGGCCCAGCCGCCAGGGTAGTTGATCCCCGGAACCTTCCGCTGCGCGCAATGGACCACGTCTCCGCGGCGGCAAAACTCGCACGTTCCGCAACTGCCGCCGAACCACCCGACCGCGACCCGGTCCCCGACCTGCCATCCGCGCACGCCCTCACCCAGCGCGGCGATCCGCCCGGCCACCTCGTGGCCCGGGGTCGCCGGCAGCGCCGCCGGGTCCGTCGTCGCTACCGTGCCCAGGTCAGCCCCGCATACGCCGGTGGCGACGACCTCAACGCGCACCCACCCCGCCTCCAACGACGGAGGCGAGACCGATGCTACTTCGACACGACCGCCGGGCTGTTGCACCTGCATTGCTCGGGTCTGCACACCAACCGCCTCACACTCGATAAGTTCCCTTGCCACGGGCGAGCCTACGTCCCCGCGCGTTCTCCCACTAGGGGCCCTCGCCGAATCGGGACCAAGGGAATGCTTATGACTCCCGACCCTTCCCATAATGGAGGCTAATGACCACATTCGCACCCGTGGACTACACGCGGGGCGGGGGAGGTTCCTACCGTGGAGATGCACCTCAGGTGCCGAAGAATTTACCACGTACCGAAGGAGAAGGACCATGGCGTACCTACAAGTCACCCTACAGGTGAACGAAGCCGACCGCCCGGCTGCAGCAAGCGTGTACACCAAGTACAAGCAACCCTTCCTCGACTCGATCACCGGGGCAACGAGTAAAGACCTTCTTGTTCGCGACGAGGACGTGCAGGTGCTCCACGGCTTCAACAGCGTCGCGGACGCCGAGGCGTACCTGGAATCAGAGTTGTTCACACGCGATGTGGTCACCGAACTCTCCCCACTGTTGCAGGCCGAACCGGAGATTCGGATCTACGACGTCGCCTAGTACTGCTCCCAGCAGTGCCGGCAGCGCGGGTGGTAGAATTTAGGGCGTGGAAACACGCCTGAGTCCTGAAGGGCTTCGATACGCACAAACGGTGGCGAGAGTCGGCTCTTTTGGCGCTGCCGCCCGCGCGCACCACGTCACCCAACCCGCCCTCTCCAACAGCATTGCCACCCTCGAGCGGCAGCTGGGCGGGCCCCTGTTCGTGCGCTCGCCAACGGGCACCACCACCACGGCGCTGGGAACGCGCATGATGCCGGTCATCGACGAGGCGGTCGCCGCGCTGGACGGCGTGATCGCCGAAGCGCACCGGTGGTCCTCGCCCCCGCCCGACGAGGTTCGGATCGGGGTATCGCCGTTGATCGACTTCACCCTCGTGAACCGGATCTACGAAACGATCTCTGACCACTTTGAGGTGGTTATCCGGGAGGCAGACCTCGCCGATCTGCGGCATTCGCTGGCTACGGACACGCTCGACCTGATCGTCGTGCCCTCCGTCGCCCCGATGCCACGTTATGAGCGGCACGTGGTGTATTCCGAGCCGATCGTGTTTGTCGGCGCGAAGGACTCGGCTGCTGAACGGGTGGAGCTCTCTGAGCTCACCGACCGTCAGCTGATCCTCGTGCCCGATAGCTGCGGATTGACGGTATTCACCCGGGATCTTCTGGAAGGCAACGGGCTCCCCTTGACCCCCTACCCGGGGGAGGCGGCGAGTTACCGCGTGCTGGAAGACTGGTCACGAATGGGCTTGGGGTCGGCGCTCCTACCGCATTCGAAACTCTCGGCTCACACGTCGCAGGCACGCCCGGTCTACGATGAGGGGGTGCCGGTGGAAATCTTCTACGAGGTGATCTGGGATCCCACCTCGGTACTTGCCGAAGACTTCCGGGCGCTCGTCACGAAACTGGCAGACCTCACGACCGAAGGGGCGTAACGCTCACGAACGGCGACGCCCGCCGGTTTCTATCAGGATTAGGGAATTCACGGGCGTGACCCGGTAAAGGAAAGTTGTCGCCGCACATTGGGCGCGGAAAGGGCCGGTTTGCGGAAATTTACGTCAACGAGTGAGTTGCAGGATCTACCGCACAGATCGCCGTTGTCTCCCGGGAGTGCGCCGCTGCTGTCCCTCCCCATCGCCCTTCTTGCCGCGTTGGCCGGAGGGTTGAGTCTGAACGCGGCCTTTCCGGGCCTCGGCTGGTGGCCGTTGGCCTTCCTCGCCATCGTTCTGGCCCTGCTTTCGCTTGAGGGGCGCAGCCTTCCTGAGTCCGTCCTCGTCGGTGCTGCCTTCGGCGCAGGGTTCTACTTTCCCCACGTCTCCTGGGCCGGTTCGTTCCTTGGGGACCATCCCTGGAGCTGGGTGCCCTGGGTGGCACTCGCTTCAGCTGAGACGCTCCTCATGGCCGCGCTCTCACCGTTGATCACGCTCGCCTACCGATGGTTCCCAGCAAACCTTCGTGGTCGCGCTGGTGGAATTGCCGCGCTCTCCGCCCTTGTTGCCGGCGCGTGGCTGGTGCGAGAGATCGTTCTCGGATCGTGGCCATATGGGGGGTTCCCCTGGGGGCGCCTGGGGATGAGTCAATCGTCGAGCCCGTTCGCGCAGATCGCTTCTTGGGTGGGCATCTCCGGGTTGGGATTCATCATGGTGATGCTCTGCGCGAGTCTGCTCGAGCTCACCAAGATCTCATTGCGTAGGGATCCTCGCGGCGTCGCGACCAGCCGGGATCTCCTCGCACACATACCAACGCGACAATCGGTTGTGCTCCTCGTTGGGATCGCCATCCTGGCCCTCGTGCCGCAGTACCCCACCGAGAATGCGGGTTCCCTTCGCGTTGGTGCGGTCCAGGGAAACGGACCCGCCGCCTATGCCGACACCCGTCGAGCCGGGGAGGTGCTGGCAGCGCAACTCGCGGCCTCCCAAGAATTGGAAGACGACGACGTCGACCTCGTGCTCTGGCCGGAGGGAGGCGTAGACATCGATCCGATCGAGGACCCGGGCACCGCGCTCCAGTTGACCTCAGCGGCGCGCGCCTATGGTGCGCCGATCCTGGTGAACGCCGCTGTCGAAACTGACGACGAGGTCTACAACCGCTCACTGCTTTGGAGCGAGACCGGGCCGCTCGGAAGCCACGCGAAGCGCCACCCCGTGCCGTTTGGGGAATATGTTCCCGATCGATGGCTATATGAGAAGATCGCACCCGGGCTCGTGGGTATGTTGCAGCGCGAATACCTTCCCGGGGACGAGCCCCCTCTCCTCGAGACCGACGGCGTCGAGGCCGGTTTGGCGATCTGCTTCGACGTCGTTTTCGACGAGGTCATCACCGAGAGCGTAGTAGGGGGTTCGCAGGTGCATTTATTCCAGACCAACAACGCCGACTTCCGCGGCACCGACGAACATCTCCAACAGCTGGCCTTCGCGCGGATGCGGGGCATCGAGACGGGGCGCAGCGTCGTCAACCTGTCGACCACCGGATCGAGCCAGGTATTCGACCCAGCAGGCAACGTCGTAGCCGAGTTGGCCGCAGACACCGCGGGGGCGATGGTCGTCGACGTGGAACTTCGCGACGGCATCACCGCCGGCGTCGCGCTCGGTCCTTGGGTGCACCGGGCCCTCCTGTGGGGCACTCCCGCAGTTTTGGCCGGGCTCGGCGCCCTATTGAGGGCAAGGCGCCGCGGCACTCCCGCTTGAGGCGCGCACCACGCCCGCGCCGTCGCGCCACGTGATCCTGCCGCGCGGGCCGGTCACCGGTTCTTGCGCGTTTTTTCCTCGTTAGCGTGTTGGATCGCATCGACGAGTTGGTCCTTGTTCATCGTGGATCTGCCGGAAATGTCCAGGCGCTTCGCTACGTCGTAAAGGTGTTGCTTCGAGGCGTTCGCGTCGACGCCACCGGCGCTTTTGCCGCTGCGTCCGCGGGTGCTTTTCGCCTTCGAGTCCGAGGGGCCTTTCGAGTCTTTTGGTTCCCAACGGTCCCCGACCTTCTCGAAGGAATGCTTCAGCGCCGAATAGGCGGTGCGGTTCGCGCGTTCGCCCTCGCCGTATTCCTCCACCGCCGAGTCATGCGCCTTCGCGAAGGTACGTTGGGCCTTTGCCGAGGACTTCTTCAAAGTGCTCGGCAGCTCACTCTGGTTGGGTTTCCCGCTCTTGTTCATCTTCGGCATGGTTCCTGCCTCTCATCGACTCCAGACACCACGCTAGGCTTCGAAGGCAGTTCTCCTCTAGGGGTTGCCTTCACTCCCGCAGACGATAAGGTTCCCTTTCGCGCGCCGGGTGTCTTGGCCGGATGGACAGCCCCCGTCCCGATACCTCGGATCGTGTCGTGACCGGGGAGCGGTACGGGCAAGAAAACACCGGGGCGCCGCGCACTGCGCGAAGCACCCCGGTGCCTCTACCGCGGCGAAGGGATCCTAGGTGGTCCGGCGCATCGTGAAGATGAGTCCACCTGCGGTGAGGAGAAGACCCGCGACGGCCAGCAGCCCGAGTTGGCCGGCTGCTCCCGTTTCCGGCATGTCCTCCTGATCCGCTCCCGCCTCGGGCTCGGTCTCCGGGTCGGGTTCGGTGTCTACGTCGGGATCCGATTCCGGCTCAGGATCTGGGTCCGGCTCCGGGTTCGGGTCTGGCTCCGGTTCCGGGTCGGGCGCGGGGTCCGGGTCCGGTTCGGCCCCCTGCTCACCGATCGTGAACTGCGCCAGGACCGCTTTGTGGTCCGTGGGCCAATTCGCCTCCGGCTCGAAGATCGGATCCTCGCTGTCCTCCGGTACACGCTCGTTGCGAACGATGGAGTTCTTCGGGCCCACGACGGTGGCGTCGTTGAGGCGAAGCCGCTCATCGGGCATGAAGAACACATAGTCGATCCGATCGCGTTCATCCGCGTTGGGGGCCCAGGTGAGCTCGGTGGTCTCCGCTTGCGGGTTGTCCGAGGGCCAGGTGATCCCCGGGTGGGTCACCGGGTTCGGGAAAATCTCCCGGTAGGCATCAACGAAACCTCCATTGACGAGGTTCTCGGTCGTCTGCCACGGAATCACCGTTCCGTTGTGGTCGAAGAGGTCTTTGGTCTCCTCCACCCAGTCCTGATGCGAGGGCTCATTGAGGTCCCCGCCCATGATGACGAGGCGGCCGGCCTCCTTCTCCTCCTGCGCGTCTGCAACGAGAGTCTCCGCTTGGGCGGGACGGCCCGATTTTTCGTTGAGGTCCAAGATGAGCTCGACGTCCGTGATGGGCTCGGGCATCTCGTTCCAGTCATACTCCGACGTCTCGTGAGGGGGCGGGGTGCCTCCGCCGTACCCACGAGGCAGGTAGTTCACGTAGTACCGGTACTCGAGGTGGCCACCGTATGCGGCAACTTCATACCCGTTGATGTCGACGACGGCCTTGTGCCAGGCGTTACCCTCGAGGCTCGCCCCCTCGATGATGGGGTATTTCGAGATCACCCCGGCGTCGATCGTATTCCCGTGCGGGTCTGTGCCTCGGTGGTCGTAGAAACTGTAGCCCAGCTCACGGGCGACCTTGGCGATTCCGTCCTGCCCCTCGGGGAGGAACACGAGTTCAGCGCCCGCCTCTTCGATCACCTTGGCGATCTCGTCGATCCCGTTCGGGATCGACGTGCCCTGGAGCCAAATGTTGAGGGCGAGGACATCGAGGTCAATGGGCTCGTCCGTCCCCTCCGGCTCGGTGCCGGTGGAGTAGGCAACGCTCTCGTAGCCGGCCAGGACTCGCGAGTAGTCACCGGCTTCGAACAGCGCGACGTGCAATTCACCGGATGCTAGGGAGGAGACATCCCCCTCCCAGGCCGGATCGTCGGCGCCTTCCCACGTCACTACCCCGGTGGGGCCGTCAACGTCGAGGCGCAGGTCCGGGACGTTGACGACCCCGGGCACGTCCTGGGGCCGGGTGTAGATCCCGATCTCCAGCGGTACGTCCGACTCGGTTGCGTAGGTGATCTCCAGTACGTCGCCGTCGTCGATCTCCGACGTGTCCAGCGAGATCGAGCTGGTGCTCGGCGCTTCTTCGATCGTGACGGGCGCGGATTCGCCGATGGGCTCGTACCCGTCGTCGGCGAGGAGGTACACCTCGTAGTCGCCGGGGCGCAGCGGTGAGTTGACCGTCCACCCCTCGTTGGAGGCGGTGTTTAAGGTGAGGGTGTCCGATTCTTCCGGAGCGTATCGCCATACGCTCGAGGCACCGTCATCCCGGGGGTCCTGCCCCGCCGGGTAGAACCCGATCCAGTTGGTGTCGCTCTTGTTCTCGGTCGCATACGTGATCGCGAGCTCTTCCCCCAACGCGATGGCGTCGTCGGAAAGCTCAATCCCTTCGCCCTCGATCGCGGCTCGCGCCGGCAGAGAAGTAACGAATATACCTAGAAGCAGAGTCAGCACGAACAGTGCGCTGCTCATCCGCCTAGAACTTAGGCTCATTTAGCAGTACCTTTTAACCTTTCTTTTGTTGTAGCGCTGCTTATGTTAGCCAGAACAGCCCGTTGCTCTTCCTATCCTCAGGTCTAGGTATGACGTCAGTAATCGTGGAGGCGATAGTTAAGGTAAGTGCATGAGCATTCCCAAGCTTTCCCTCAGTGACGGCTCCCGCGTCCCCGCCCTCGGCCAGGGCACGTGGCATATCGGCGACGATCCGGATGCCCGGTCGACGGAGATCGCGTCCTTGCGCGCGGGCATCGAGGCGGGGATGACACTGATCGACACCGCTGAGATGTACGGCGACGGCGCGAGCGAGTTCGTCGTCGGGGAGGCGATCGCGCCCGTGCGCGAGCAGGTGTACCTCGTCGATAAGGTACTCCCCCACCACGCCTCCCGCAGCGGCACGACGGCGGCGTGCGAAGAGTCACTAGAAATTCTCGGCACCGACTGGATCGACCTGTACCTGCTGCACTGGCCCGGGCCCCACCCGATCGAGGAAACGATCGAGGCATTCGAGTCGTTGAAGGATCGGGGCCTCATCGGCGCGTGGGGCGTGAGCAATTTCGATCCCTACGACCTAGCTGCCCTGCCGGCCACCCCGGTCGTCAACCAAGTGCTGTACAACCCGAGCCGCCGGGGCATCGAATTCGACCTGCTGCCGATGCAACGCGCGAACACCCCGCCGATTCCGGCGATGGCCTACTCCCCCATCGAGCAGGGCCGGCTGCTCGATCACGCCCTCCTCCGGTCGATCGCCGAGCACCATGACGCCTCGGTCGCCCAAGTGCTCCTCGCGTGGGCGATCCGCTCGGGCGACGTCATCGCGATCCCCAAGACCGCCAACCCCGGGCGCGCCGTCGAAAATGCCACGAGCGCGAGGATCGCCTTGACGGCCGAGGACCTCGCGGCGATCGACGCCGTCTTCCCCGCTCCCCCGGCGGCGATCCCGCTCGAGGTGCTGTGACCTCGCTCTCCGCACACGCCCCGAAACACCCCCGTGTGAGCCATACCACTGAAATGCCACCTTCCGCCTCCGCGAGGGGCCGGGGGCGACTTCCGCTTTGCGTTGACACATTAACGAAAGCCCCCGGTGGGCACCTCGGCACCGGGATGGTAAAGCCAACGCAAAATCGGGGAGCGTTTCATGGCTGAATCTTGACTCGCGATCTCATCCTGTTACGGTAAACACCGATGCCTACACAAAGCGCAGATACCGTGACTATTACTGAAAAGACAAATTCCACCCTTACCAGCACGT
>Ga0079226_10003356_pt1 | contig 12284 bp, 25 predicted proteins | sample Poulit2014_FD_76345 | JGI IMG/M metagenome (GOLD analysis project Ga0079226, IMG submission 76345) | Agricultural soil microbial communities from Georgia to study Nitrogen management - Poultry litter 2014 | ecosystem: Environmental > Terrestrial > Soil > Agricultural land | place: USA: Georgia... | reverse complement strand
TGTTTATTATGACTACGTGCCCACTTCATGCGTGATTCAAGGTATTCCTGCTCATGTTCTGCATGTTGCTTACAATAATGCAATGGCAACTCACACATTGCATGGCAGCCATTGAATCGACACCGTCTAACTCTTGGCATTGCTGTTCACTCCAATAAAAAAAGCGGTAGCATTTCGCTATCGCTTATCTGTATTTTTCAACACTATCATAATACAATGGTTTGAGTCTGATTGGAGTCTACAAAAAGTCTAATAAAAGTCTGATTTTATTTATGAATCAATTTAACGATAAGGTTGCCAATCAAGTATCCAACACCAACTAATCCAAGAACAAACAAACCATACTTAAGCAATTGAATTGCAACCACACCCACAGTTGATATTAATACGACATATATAACTACGTACAATATCAAAAACAACAATGCCAATCCTAAAACATATAACATTATTTATCACTTCAATTCTTTGCGCCGTTTATCAATTAATACAGAGAGTTCATCTAAATCATCCACAGTTGATAATTGATTAATAAACGTTTTGGTATACGAACGATAACGCAAGTATTTCATACGTTCTTTATTTTTATTGTTCCATTTCTTATTAGCTTTTTTTCTAGCTTCAGATATTGCCATTCTATTTCACCAACTTAATAATAATATTCACAATCGTTAATCCAATTAACACGATTAACAACCAATCTAATCTATTTAGTTTCTTCATATCGCTGCGCCTTTATGATACACTGAAATAGGAGTTCAGCTTGATTGCTTTGCTCCTATTGTTTGATTACTTAATCAAACTGATTATTATGCTGACAATTTGAAGAACGATTTGAATGATGACCAGTTTTTCTTCAAACGTCAGCTTTTTTCGTGGTTTCATAAAAGCTTACCTCCTTCCTACAATTATTATAATACACTTAATTAAGTGCAAAGTCAACACTTTTTCAATAAAAAAAGAATTAGTTTTTAAACTAATTCTTCTTCGTAAATATGCAAATCAGGACATCCTTTTTGCATCTCTAATCTATCTGCAAACTCATTGAATGCTTCATCTTTTAACTGAAAATATCTCGCCTTAGAATACCCCATATTTTGCGATATTTGCCAATCTGTTAACTCTTTAATGTATTTACCTTCAAGAATAATAAAGGCCGTCTGAGAGCAATTATTGAGTGCTAATGAAATACCATTAATAATATCTTTAGCAGCAATGTATCTAATCAATTTTTCTTCATTATGATTTTCTCCACTGTCGTGATTAACCGGCATATCTGAGATAACAGGTGACTTCAAACTCGCTGGGCTCTCATTAACCATTCTTAATAGTCGTGGCAATTTATTATCCAAGTAATCACGTACATTATTTGCGGTCCGTTTATAGTCAATATCTGGAAATAAGTCCACAATGCGTCATCTCCATCTGTTATAATAATATTGTCGATATTATTGTAGTGACGCCGATTGTGGCGTTATTTTTTTATACTGATTATAGCAACGAATAGAATAAATTCAATCACGATTGAAATCACTAATGCCATGACAACCAGTCCCAGATATAATTCCACGTTTCACGATCGACACGGCACTCAACGTCGTCTAAAGTAATTCGATAATCGTTCTTAGCAACATCTTTATATCCAAGATCTTTAACACTACGGTTGATTTTCTTCACTTGATTATCAAGCGTAATGAAGTAGAGTGTTGTTTCATTCAAGACGTTCGCACTCCTTTGCTTGCGGTTTTGCCCCATTATCAAGTAACAAACAGCCATGTTTTAGCAAAGCAACAACTTTATATTTCATTCCTTGCCATTGAACTAAATTACCCGGTTTAATACCGTTGTAGTTCATTTTCCGTTTACGTTTCTTCAATACGCTACGTTTTTTATTTCTTTTGCTCACGTTTTTTCTCCCTTTCGTAATAATCTGCTTCAAATTCCAGCATATTCGAACATTCGTGAAGTACGACCTTTGCCATGCTATCCAGTTCGATATTTCCTGTCTTGCCAATTTCGGCAAGTTCAATCAAATCACCGACGCTTAGTTGCATAATGATTTGCTCCTTTCGTTATCATTGCCCAATAAAAGAAATTACAGTCATGAAAATAATTAGATTAAACGGAAGTATGATAATTGATATAAAACTTAAATCATCATCGCCATTTTTATTTAACTTAACTGCTGCTATCAATTCACCGAGTAAAACTATGGTTGCAAAAGCAACAACAGTACAGAACATTATTGTTTTATGCATAGTTCTTCACTCCTTTTCTGAAACTCGGTGTGGCATAACAAAGATAGTCTTTGCGTGATACTTCAACAGGAAACATACACTCTGAATTCCCTACCATAACTTCTGTGTTGATCACATAACTTTTATTTCCGGCATAAGTTTTTGAACTGATCAAATTGTTTTTATTTGCCCATTTTCTCCACCGGTTGTTCATTTTTCTACCTCATCTCTGATTTTCTGATTCTTACGCCTTAACTTTTCAAAGTCTTCATCAAACTTTTTATTCCATTCTCTTTCTTTTTCTAAATCATCATCTTTTAACCATTTGTAAAATCGTGAAAAAGCAATAATAAAGATAACCGTTGAAATGATTACACCAATTCCAATTCCGATTATGAATTGCATTATTCTTCACTCGCTTTCAAAATGTTGTCGACGTCTGTTTTAGTGATGGTTATATTCATTGGAGAACTATATCCAACCGATATAATTGCCACAAAATCATCATCGCTGGTTTCGCAATCTTTGTTTCCATATAAATATTCGTATTGTTGAGGTGCAATGTTGATTATTTTGTCAATGTTGACATAGTCTCCTTTTTCCAACTTCACAAATTTAGCCATTTTCTTCACTTCCTTAATTTTATTTATCCGGATAACAGCCGCTCACGGAGTCGAACCACTCCCGACACCACGACTAGATAACTTTGCGATATTCGATAACCTTTGGATCAGATTCATCAACATACATCATTGACCCATATTTATCTTCGCAATAATGAACGAACTCTAAAACCTTATTACGATATTCTGTCGCAGCTTTTTTGTCTCTGAATGTAATTACACCTTCATTTAATTGAACGAGCTCACAAGCGTTTTTATGGGCTAATTTACGCACATACAATTCATTAGTTCGATACTCAGGAGTATTTTTGAATGATTTTTGAACATCAAATAACGTGTAAAAACATTCTTCCGTACCATCTTCATGGATCAACTTCCAGTGATATGATTTTTCAGATGGTTGTGTGTATGTTTGACACCCCAGATTTTCGATTTGATTGTTGCGAAAATCACCATCGAGATGAACAACCTTTTTATTCTTATTCAATTCCTCCGTTCCGAATGCTTGATAAACTATTCGTGGCAATGAAACACGATGTTGGTGATGATTGCGATACAATCCAATATAAATTGTTCGATTGCTTTTATCGTAATAAAGTTTGAGAATATTCTTTGTTTTTCGATTACGACATCTTCCACAGTCTGAGACTTGATAATCAGGATATTCTTCAACGGTTTGCCAACGTTCAGTCATCAATATCCACCACCAAACCATTAATGATTTTGTGCGCGTCTGATTTGCTAAATGGAGTAGCAGCCTCTTGGTAATCACTTACGCCAATTGTGTCGCTTGTGATGTATTCAACATACTTATTAGCGATTTTCAATCGCACTGGATCATTACTCAACTCAATGAGATACCACAATGAATCAGCAATCACATCACGTAAATTATCTTTTGGATCATAGCTATCCCGAATTTCATTTGCATATTTTTCTAACCGATCAGCAATTTCGTTTTTCATCCTTTTCCAACTCCTTTAATTGATCTAAATAAACGGATGCCTTTTCTAAATCTTCAATACCATTTTTCTCACGATAACGTGTGAGATATTTCATAATGTTTCCAAGATAAAAACCCGATAGCTGCTCACGATTTAATAAGCCGTCTTTGAAATGCGAGAATAAATCCTTACCGCGTTTGTCTTTGTAATAGTTTGGTCTTAACGTTGTTTTATCCATTCATGCTAGTCCTTTCTGAAATAATCTAAACTGACATCCAGTGCGTCAGCAATTTTGCATATTAGTTCAAAACTAGGTTTTTTAATTTTTCCGTCGCGTAAATTTCTAAGAACGGAATCACTGACGTCCATTGTTTTTCCTAATCTCCAAACAGTCATATTCTTTTTATCTAATAGCCTTTGAATTTTATTCCATATTTTGTGTTCCATCATATTGATACCCCCTATATATAGTGGTATAATTTAAATAAATATTTTAATAAGGAGTGATTTTATGAATAAATCTTTAGAAAAGTCACGATTATTTAGTTTTGGTTTTGACATTGCATCACAAGTAATCAGAAACTTAAAACCTGTATGGAAAGCCGAAATTATTTGGAATTTAAACGGTAAATTAATTACCTGCCTACCTTATAAAGTTGATAGAAAAGGAAAACCTCTAATTTTTAATCAACAATATTCAGCTCCTGAACTTGTTGATTTTCGCTTCTCTAATAGAGAAGCTTCTATTAAGTTAAGATCAAACTTTATTAAGTTAACAAAGTTTGATTCCGATTTTCGAGATACTCCTATATTTTATGCAAACCATTTAGACGTTTTATTTGACGCTCTTGTTGCCTTTACCAATCTAGAGGGAGTTAAAAATAATCCATTGAACTTAGGAAAAAGCATATACAATGTTAAATTTTTAGCTAATCCTAAAAAGAAATTAGAATTTTATACTCTAGATGACTCTGATATTATCAAACCAATTAGTATTCAGTTAATCTAATTTTAAAAAGTTAGATTCATATTTTAATTTGTCATAAACATATTGAAGACTAGCGTACGCTTGACTATACGTGATGTCTTCTTTTTTTAATTCATCAATAATATGGTCACCTATTTTTAGAATTTTCTTTCCAAATAAATCTGTTACTACTTCTTCTTCCATAGGAAAATTTTTTAAATACGCCTCTTTATTCATATCTGCGTTTCTCATAATTACCGTTCCTTTATCCATCTGATTTGCTCCTTTCGTGTAAACAGAAATCTACGATAACGTTTATGTTTAATCATTTGTTTAAGGTCAATCATATTTCTCGAAACCATAACCAACTAACTCCTTATTAATAATTTTCAATGCGTCATCCACACTGCGTGCAATTCCATGAATGATATTGTGTTTTTGCAATAGTCTATGGAATTTAATCTGCACATCACGTGGTTTTCCTGTTTCGTTTTTGCATTCAATAAAAAATATTTTTCCATTGTCATACTTGCATCCGGTTAGATCTGGCCATCCAGGTGGTGGTCCAGCATTGAACCAACGTCCGTCAATTGTTTTACGTTTACCCACATTAGTTCGAGCAATCAAACAATTGTGTTTGGAAACCGCAAGCATGATTTTTGATTGAATTTCATGTTCAGCTGTCATTTAATCCTCCCGAATTTTAAAGGTGACATCTACTAAAACTGATGCAGCTACGTTTTTCAATTGGTTAAGATCTACATCAGGAGCTAATAATTCAATTGTTGTCGGAGTATTATATTTTTCTTCGGAACAGTTATATATATCACCTTTAGTTGTTTTAAAATTTTCAATAGTGATTCCTTCAATTTTTAATTCTTTCATGTGTGTTTTCTCCTCCACAATGCATACCTTTAATGCACACCTACACAATTGATGCAAGCCTTTCAAATAAAGGATTTAGTCTATTTTTCTTCCACAATGTACACTTTGTTCAAAACTATCTTCTATATATATATTTATTTTTTCTTTTTTTATAATCTTTTTAAAGTAAGGTATACATTATTAAAAAATAAGGCTTTAAATCAGTGTTGCCAAAGGTTTGAACAATTTGTAAGGTATACATTCAAGGTATACACTCTTAGCTATTGCTTACGAATTGCAGCCTTGAATCTGGCTTAATTCTCAATCCAAGATATATATTTCCTGCTGATATACGTTTTCTTTCAAATTTCTTCTTCATTTCTTCGCCAAACTTGTTCTTTGACATCACATATTCGTTGTTCGTGGATGCCCATGCTTTGTACAATTGATATAACTGTGCGGCAGGTGCCTGATAATCAGAACCAACTTCACAATTATCTGAAACAAACAGTTCAATGATGTCCATTTCTTTCCGGTAACCATTAGTTGCATCAGCAACACTCTGTGGAAGATTTAGCCCTTCCGTTTGCCAATCAATTGCACCTTGAACAGCCCAATTTAAAATTCCTGGTAATTCACGTTTTAATTTTGATTCAAGTTTCTTATCAACTTTCTCTTTTGGAATTTGAACTTTGAATGGAATTAAAATGATACGTCTCCAAATACCATCATCAGTTCCACGAATTAAAGGCTTGTGGTTAGTAGCCATCCATAATTTGAACTTTGGATTAAATTCAAATTCACTACCATATTGATAACGAGCAACAACTGTATCTCCACCAGTAATTTGTTTAATCAATGATTCATCTAATCGACTGCCTTCGTTAGCTTCACTTGAAATGACTAACCGCGCGCCTTCTAGACGTGCAATATCTGAGTTAGCACCACCTGAATTGTTTCGGATCATGACTGATGAAACATTCATTGTTTTTGCATAACTGCCAAACATTGAATTCAACGTGTTAATGAATACTGACTTACCATTCCGACCATTTCCAAGTAGAATAAACATTACTTGTTCTTCAACCGAACCAGTCAACGAATATCCAACTGCTTTTTGAATGAAATGGATCATTTCTTCATCGTGGTTAAATATCTGATCAAGAAATTTAGTCCATTCAGGACAATCGATATTGTCGGTGTATTCTGAATTTGTTTCTTTTGAAAACATCTTCTCTCTGTCGTGGTCATGAAGAACACCAGTTGTTAAATCAACATATCCTGATTTTGTGTTAAGTAACATATCTTCGTGGTCGAATTCGTCATGCAACACATCAATATGGTGTTGAATTTCTTTTTCCAAGTTGTCTTTGCTGCGATGACTACGTGATGTTTTCTTGAATTTTTCCCATTCTTTAATGTATTTTTCTTCATCGTCTACATCATCGGGAATGACGATTTTTTCGTTTTTCATATCCTGAATAACTGCGTCAATCAATTTATAGATCTCGCCAGTCGTATCCATTTCCCAATAACTTCCGTTGTAGAGATACCATTTCTTATCAATGTATGAATACTTAGCAATTTTCCCGTATCTATCAAGAAACCGTTCAGCATTTCCTGTGTCGTCCCAAGAATGTGGTTTGTGTTCTTGCTTATCGTCTTTCAAAAAAGCAAAATCATACTTCAATTCTTGCTTGTGACCAGGGTTATAAGTTTCAGTTGTTTCATTAATGGCTTTATTTAATAAACCAATTCCATAAGTTGTTTTTCCGTGTTTCTCATCATATTTTGGACGAATCAAACTTGAATTTCTGAAAATGGTATCCATTTTTTGAAAATCACGTCCAGTCCAAAAAGCTAAGTCATTAGCAAACGCTAGATCGGCTTCGGAATGACTAGGATAAAATTGTTCCCAACCGCCTTTCATGAAAACTCTGAAACGTTCTCCAGTTGATGAATTCTCTGCTCTCTCGATGATCTCTGAGATTGATAGATCATTCTTAAAATCAGATGTTTGTTGAGTTGGCAATGGAATCTCTTTATCAGAACCAAGATAGTGCTTGTATAGCTTTTGCATTTCTTCTTGATTTAATGATTTGATTTCAGGCTTTTTGTTTAACGTATGACCTGTTAAAGCAAAGAAACGTCCTGATTCATACATTTCATAACTGCCTTTTCGTCTACGTTTGCCTGGAATCTTACCTTTGAAAATGCAATGAATACCTTCACCTGATAGTGAAACCTCCATATAGGTTTTCTTAGTCAATTCACGAGCTTTCATGACAAAGTTTTCAGGGTCACGGTCACCTAAGCGAACCTTTTCAAGCTCATCACCGATATGGTCGATGTCTAAGCCAACATAACCATTAGCGAAGTAGAATGCTAAACCATCGGCATTGTCATATTTATCTAACGCTCTTAATGCTGTTTTAAAATCAGACCACGTAGATGAATCAGTTGAACTTCCTGAACGTCCGTCCCATGGGCTTAATGGAATCTTGGTATATTTTTTACGCTTTGGAACCCATACTTTATGGAAAATTCCCCATTGATTTAACTTCTGTAATTCTTCAGGAATTTTTTCGTAAGCCATTAATGCGCCTCCTTTCAATTATTAACGGGCATCTCACCCGTCTGGTGGTTTAAAGTCACTGCTCTACATTGTTTCTAGAATGGTAAATCTTCGTTTGAAATAGTTGGTCCATTACTTTGTTCTTTGAATGGATCATCGTCATTGCTCTTTGACTTCTTCCATTGATGTGCAACTTGTGGGAATTGTGTCTTTTTCCAGTCCCAAGGAGCAGCTGAGTTACGTTCTTGCTTTTTACCTTGATATTCAGATTCATCAACACTGAGTTTGATTTTTACTGGTTTGTGATACATCAATTGGCAAAATTGTTCGATTGATGTGATTTGCGTTCCTTCTGGAATACCTGCGGCTTCAGCAAAGTATTGAATGTTTCCCTTATCATATCGATTGGTTGTACGCCGTTTCCATTCATCTAACCAAATATGTTGATTATGATGTTTGCCGTTGGTTTCAGGCATTGCTTGGTCTAAATCGTTACGGACGACCAAATCAAAATGAATTGATTCTGCTCCACGTGGGGTTGCTTGTTCAGCGACTGAATTAATCACACATTCATATTCACCTGCTGGCAATACACTGTTTCCACCGTTGTTGTTTGAATAATCTGTTGTAAAGTTAAAATCTGACATTTTATATTCCTCCTGTTAATTAAAATTTAATTCGATATAATCTTTCGGCATTTCTAAGCCATTCTCTTTAAAATATTTTTCTCTAAAATCTAAGGCTTCTTGGAGAGTGTTAAAATATTTGCTGATTTTATAATCTTTTTTGTTTAAATTGAAACAATATTTCTTATAATGTTTGCTGATATTTTTATACCCAGTACTATTTCGTGTTTGAATTTTAATGGTTTTTCCTAAAGCGGCTTGTCGCGCAATTTCCTCCTTTTTCTTTTGTGCTTCACTATAAGTTTTGAAAGTTCCTATATGATAGTGACGATTATTAAGCCCTAAAATTACATCATATGTTCCGAATTTATTTTTTTTGATGGTCCCTCGATTTCTGCATTTTCTTTTATTTCTGATTTGTTCACTCGTTACTAAACGATAGACTTTAGATTGTTTATCAAAAGCGATATATAAGTTTTTGTCACTTTGATTTTTTAAACCAGAAAAGGATATATCAGTAAAGATTTCATTTTCTCGAGGAAGTCTTTTTATTTCTTGCGGATGTATTTTACGAATTTCTTCCAACCACTTTTTTGCATCATTTAGTTCTCTAAAAGTTCTTTCATATTTTACTTTTTGGCTTTGATAAATAGCTCGATAATACGTTTTCCCATTCCTTTCTCTAATACTTATCCCTTTCATTTAATCCACCCCCTGTTTTTAGCTTGAAAATATACCCACTGTGGTTTATATTTCTTGATTTTTGCGTATTCCCGCAATTCATTCATTGTTTTTAACTCACTTGGCTTTTTCGTTGCTAGCTTATTTACGGTTAAATTAAAACCACCGACCTGTTCTAATTCAGCTTTCTCATCTATTTTTACTTTCTTCTCTTCAACCTTTAGCTTTGCTCCGCAAACTGGACATTCAATACACTGCGCCGGAATAACTGCAAAACACTCATCGCACGTTCTAATTGCCGGCCCAACTGATTTACCTGATTTTTTCTTTTTTTTGCGGTCTTTCAAAGACCACTGTCGGTCAGCATCTGGCAAACCAAAGTTCTTATAGTTTTCAACTTGATCAATGATGACCGCTGTTTTTCCCTCAACGTATCTCATTGAACGCATTGATTGTTGAATGTAGAGAACTAACGACTGTGTTGGTCTTAACATAATTACGCAGCTACAATCTGGAACGTTAAACCCTTCACTTACAAGGTCTACATTGCAAAGCACTTTGATTTTTCCTTCACGGAATTTATCCATGATCTCATCTCGTTCTTTTGCCGGCGTTTTACTATCAGCATGTTTAGCCGGGATGCCTGCATCATTGAACCATTGAGCAACCTTTTTGCTAAATTCGATTGAATGACAATAAACAATTGTTTTTCTTCCGTTGGCTTTATCTTTCCAATTTCGGATGATATCGCCGTGGATAATCTTGCTAGTCATGTCATCCATTGACTTCTTGGTATAATCTCCAGTTGATGATTTTTTCAAATCACTGGTATCAGCCTTGAAACCATACATTTTAAAAGGCGCTAAATAGTGATTTTCAATTAACCATTTAACTGACGGACCAACAACCATATCGTCATAGACGTCTTTTAGACCCTTACCCGATAATCTCCACGGTGTGGCAGAAAAACCAAGTCTGGGAACATCTGAGTAATATTCATAGATTGTTTGATATGTCTTAGCTAAACTATGATGTGTTTCGTCTGTGATGATTAATGTTGGTTTTGGCAACTTGCCTAACCGATTTTTGATTCTTCCAACCGTCATGATTGTGGTATGTGATAAGTCAATTTCATCTTTCAAAAACGTCTCTTTAATTTGTTCAACTAATTCTTTACGATGAACCATAAACATCACATGACCACCTTTATTGATTGCTAACCGTGCAATTTCAGCAATGACAATTGATTTTCCTGAGCCTGCTGGAGAGACAATCAAAACCGATTGATTTCCCTTAGCTAAACTATTTCTAGCTTTATCAATCAATTCCTGTTGATATGGATATGGCTTGAACATTATTTATCACCGAATTCAAATAATTCCGATGTTAAGCACCCTTTGCGATTATCTAGCCGATTCTTAGCAAATACACTGTCATTGCCTTCAAGAATCACTCCACGTTCGTGAGTTTCTGGTTTAACAACTACCCTACCAACTACATCACTAAGTCCCATTAATGTGCTCCGTACACTATCTCTAAGCATTGGCGCATATTGCATGAATTGCTGACCCGTTTCAGTTGTCACTTCAACCTGCTGTTCCCAACATGTTGTCAGGATATTGATTGGCATGCTGTATAGCTTTGAAATGAAACGTAGAAAGTAATTAGTCCATTGCGAATAGTGTTGTAATTCATTGCTAATTCCGTTTTTGCTCTCTCGTCCTTTTTCTTGAAACCACACTTTTTCAAAATTTGAAATATCATCGAGAATTAAAGTGTCATAATCATTAGGATTGAAATCATTGAAAAAATCTTTCAAATCTTCAATCGGCTTTTCTTGGTCTAATTCCCAAAGTCCCCAGTCATCGTGTTCGCCTAACACTTTGTACGAATCATTGAATCCAAGCAGGTAAACACGTCCTGTTAATTGATTAGCTGTGGAGGTTTTTCCAACCCCTGGTTTTCCATAAAGTAAGATCTTCCAGTTTTGATTGCGAGTGACAGTTTTAAAATCTTTCTTCGGCATTACTCTTCATCCCCTTTATGTTCGACAATTTCTACATTTTTAATTCCCCAACGTAAGAACTTGTCAACAATTTTTCCAATTGGAACTCCAGTATCAGCTTTAAGCTGTGAAATTTTATACCAAGTATCGATATTTACATATACAGGCTTTGTTGTTTGAATTAACTTTTCTTTTTCTAATGTTAATTTTTCCATTACTTAATCACCGTCTTTCGATTAGGTTTTAATTCAGCACCGCGAACTGTTTCGCCGTTTTTAAGCAGCTCATAAATCGCCTTTTTATCAATGGTTTCAACTGCTTTGAATTTTACAAATTCACTTGGAATATCTTTCTCGTTACTGATGTAAACTGATGCTCGATAGTTCCGTGGTTTAAGAATATGGTTTTCTGTCTTGAGTTCTTTCAAACCAGAATCATCAATTGCTGTTGTCATGTATTCCATCAATGACTTAGTTCGATTGACTAATGATTTCTTATCAGCTTGTAGTTGCTTAATTTTTTTATCCAAGAAATCAATATCTGCTTGGTTGTTCTCAACCCAATTCGCGATGTTGTCGAGCTTAACTTCACGGCTATCGTTGATCGAATCTAATGTATCTTTCAAAGTTTCAGGATCTAAATCATCACGTTGTTCTAGTTCGCGATATTTTTCGTTAAGTTCAAATAAATTCATTGTTCTTCAACTCCTTTTAACAGTTTATTCACGACCATTAATTCATCACTATCTGTAGATGTATTCTT
>Ga0079226_10003355_pt1 | contig 12285 bp, 7 predicted proteins | sample Poulit2014_FD_76345 | JGI IMG/M metagenome (GOLD analysis project Ga0079226, IMG submission 76345) | Agricultural soil microbial communities from Georgia to study Nitrogen management - Poultry litter 2014 | ecosystem: Environmental > Terrestrial > Soil > Agricultural land | place: USA: Georgia... | reverse complement strand
TGTTAGAAAGTATGCAATTTATCGGCGAACGATTAACGAACACTTTCAGTGCGATTATCCAAGGATTAGGAAATGGCTTATATATCGTTATTTCAAAATTACCGAACTTCGCGACGATCTTTATCATCTCATTACTAGCTACATTTTTTATTGGTAAAGATTGGGAACGTATCATTTTACAAATGCGTGGTAAAATTCCTGCAAAAGTACGCATTCGTATTAATCAAATTTACGAAGGGTTACAACGGGCACTATTAGGTTTTTTAAAGGCTGAGTTAAAGTTAACTTTTATTACAGCATGTATCGTATTTGTCGGTTTATTAATTTTGCGCGTTGAACATGCCCTTTCGATTGCCTTAATCGTTTGGATTGTTGACTTTTTACCGTATATTGGTGCCATTTTAGTTTTCTTACCATGGGCCTTGTATAGCTTTTTTACTGGAGATATTTTTCTCGGAACGGGTTTGTCCATTTTATACGGTTTAATCGTCTTACAAAGGCAATTAATTAAGCCGAAAATTTTATCATCCAGTATCGGAATTAGTCCATTGCTAACACTATTTACGATGTATGTTGGCTTTAAGTTAGTTGGATTAATCGGTATCGTAATCGGACCTTTAACCTTTATCTTCATCAAAATATTAAATGAAACCGGAATCCTCGGGGAAGTATGGAGCTTTATTATTGGTGAAAAAGAAAAAACAAACTAACCTTACAGTAAATGTCAAGACAAGTTGTTGAAAATATAGTATAATTAATAATCGTCCGGCCTGTACAAGTTGGCCGGTTATTTAAAGCTAGAATTTATTACTTTTTTTGTTGATGAAAGCCTTGTCTTTATCCCTATTAGCACAAATGTAAACGTAACTAATTTATTGTTTTCTAAATAAATTTACGTTATCATTTTTGAATGAACAATCACTCATTAGGAAGGATCGATACAACATGAATTTACCACAATCTGTCTACGAACGAGCGATGAATCAGTCGGAAAAACCAGCCTACGTATTTTTGAACGAAGAAGTATCGTACGGTGAGTTGGAACAATCCGTCGCAATGTTTGCCGGTGCGTTAAAAAAGCTCGGTATTAAAAAGGGAGATCACATCGTTTTACTCTTAGGAAATACGCCTCACTATTTAATTTCTTTATATGCTAGTTGGCGTTTAGGGGCGGTCGCCGTACCAGTGAACCCTACATACACGCCAAATGAGTTATCCTACATTATTCAAAATAGTGATGCAAAATTAATTATCGGTTTAGACAAATTAGCTCCTTTATTTGCTAAAACGAAAGGTTTATTTCCTAACGTTGAAAACGTTATCGCCTGTGAAACAGATGAAGAATCTGTAAAACAGTGCATGCAATTAGAAGAACCACCATATTTTTTCAAAAGTATAATTCAAGAAGCAGAACCAGTTACAGAAATTACCGAACTCGATAAGGACGATAATGCAATTATTTTATACACATCTGGAACAACTGGCTTACCTAAAGGCGCCATGTTAACACATGAAAACGTCTACTCCAACGCACGAGACGTAGGAACCTACTTACGTATGAACGATAAAGACCGTGTCGTTGCGACATTACCAGTATTCCACGTGTTCGCTTTAACCGTTGTTGTAAACGCCCCATTATATCGTGGCGCGACGATTTTATTAGAACCGAAGTTTAGCCCTGCTGGAGTAATGAAGACGATTCGCGAACATAAAGCAACCGTTTTCGCCGGTGTACCGACCATGTACAACTTCATTTATCAATATGAAGATGGTAAGCGTGAAGACTATGAATCTATTCGTCTTTCAATCTCTGGTGGTGCATCTTTACCAGTTTCCTTGCTGAAAAATTTTGAAGAAAAGTTTGACACAAGAATCCAAGAAGGTTATGGATTGTCCGAGGCTTCACCCGTAACCTGCTTTAACCCTATCGACCGTGAGCGAGTCCCAGGATCAATCGGTATGTCGATTGTTAATGTAGAAAATAAAGTCGTCGATAAAGATGGCAATGAAGTACCAAAAGGCGAAGTAGGAGAATTAATCGTCCGTGGACCAAACGTAATGAAAGGCTACTATAAAATGCCGGAAGAAACTGCGAAGACAATTAAAGATGGTTGGCTATACACTGGAGATATGGCAAAAGAAGATGAAAACGGCTACTTCTACATTGTCGACCGTAAGAAAGATATGATTATCGTCGGTGGCTTCAATGTCTTTCCAAGAGAAGTTGAAGAAGTATTGTATGGTCATCCAGACGTTGTAGAAAGTGCTGTAGTAGGTAAGCCTGATGATGAACAAGGTGAAGTAGTCCATGCATACGTCACAGTAAAAAACGGAAGTACTGTTACAGAAACAGATTTAATCGAATACTGCACACAAAATCTAGCAAAATATAAAGTACCTGTTGCCATTCACTTTATGGATGAATTACCGAAAAACTCTACCGGGAAAATTTTACGAAAAGAATTACGTTAGATTCAAATAAATCTAGCTATGTAAAATTAACAATGAATCATTTCCTAGATTCATGGGATTTCTTGAGTGAATGAAATACATTTTCACCTATCGTATATTTTAGAAGAAAAGAGTCCCTCATAATAAGAAACAGTTTATTCTTTAGATGTAACGGAATAAACTGTTTCTTTTATTTTTCTATAAAATGATTAGTTTAACATAACTTTAACTTCATACATTACTTCAATGTTTCTTATAACTTTTGAGCGTTTTACTTATTATCAACTCCTCTTTATTCTCACCAAAGAATAATAATCACCTTTTATTTAACTAGGCATATGCATACTATCAAGTGTTAAAATACTGTTTGAATAGGTGATTTCATGGATAAAAGGAATAGAGAAAACAAGGGTAAATTTAAGGATAAAAAACAACAGCAAATGGATCAGTTTAAACGACAAAATACAGGACCAGGAAAAGAATTAACGGATGATGCTGGTAAAAAAATTTCCAATAACGATTGGTCATTACGGGCTGGAAAACGTGGCCCAACTTTATTACAAGATTTTCACTTTTATCGAAAACAGTCCCATTTTAACCGGGAACGGATTCCTGAGAAAGTAGTTCATGCTCGGGGTGACGGTGTGTATGGAGAGTTTGAATTGTATAAGTCGATGCGCCATGTTACAAAGGCTCACTTTCTCCAAGAACCCGGTCAAAAAACTCCCGTGTTTGTCAGGTTTTCAAATTTTATCGGTAGTAAGGGTTCTAAGGATACGGCTATTGATATTCGTGGATTTGCGACGAAGTTTTATACCGAAGAAGGAAACTATGATATGTTAGCCTTATCCTTTTCTATTTTTGCAATGATGGATGCGATGAAATTTGCTGACTTTGTTCATGCGGTAAAACCTGAACCTCAAACAGACGTACCTCAGGCTACCATTGCCCATGATAATGCGTGGGATTATATTGCAAATAACCAAGAGGTAGCTCATTTTGTTATGTGGCTTATGTCAGGTAGGGGGCGGCCTCGTAGTTGGCGCATGATGGAAGGTTGGCCGGTAAATACCTTCCGCTTTATCAATGAACACGGTAAGTCAACGTTCGTTCGCTTTGTATGGAAACCCGTCCTCGGGGTACATTCTTTATTATTAGATGAGGCGAATATAATCGGTGGGGTAGATCCTGACTACCATCGCCGTGATTTACATGAAGCAATTAAAAAAGGCGCCTACCCAGAATATGAACTCGGTGTACAATTAATTGACGAAGGTGAACAGTTTAATTATGACTTCGATATTTTAGATGATACGAAATTTTGGCCAGAAGAAGTAATCCCTGTCGAAATCATCGGAAAGATGACGCTCAATCGTCTTGTAGATAATCATTTTGCTGAAGAAGAACAGTCATCCTTTGACCCAGCTACTATTGTACCGGGAATTGATTTTACGAATGATCCTGTTTTACAAGGAAGGGCGTTCGCCTATCGTGATACTGATTATCATCGTCTTGGAACAGGCAATATCAATGATATTCCGATTAATCGTCCGATCGCTGAAGTGAATTACAATCAGCGTAAAAGTTACTCTCGCTATCGAATCGATGTCGATAAAGTGAACTATAAAGATAACTCATTAGCCGGAAATACTCCAAAAGTGGTTCCAGCAGAAGAAGGTGGATACACTCACTATCCCGAAAAGGTAAAAGGCCATGTAACTCGCGAACGACCGAGCGAATCATTTTTCGACTTTTTCTCACAACCGCGACTCTTTTGGAATAGTATGTCTCCAATCGAGAAAGAGCATATTATTGAAACCTTCATCTTCCACCTTGGCTATGTAAAAAGTAAATCGGTTCGTCAACAAGTCGTCAACATGTTCGGTAATGTCGATACGAAAATGGCCACGATTATTGCGGAAGGAATCGGGGTTAATCCACCAGATTCAAAACAAGTAAAGGTGAGTGGAAGCTCTCCTGTATTAAGTTTAGAAAATCAACCTCTTTATGCATACACACAGAAAGTCGGCGTTCTTATTGGCAATGAATTTGATGACGAAGAAGTAAAGCAAACTCTTCAGAAACTCGAAGACCAAGGGGTGTTTATTGAAGTTATTAGTGAGAAGTTAGGAACTGTTATCGGAAAGCAAGGTACTAAAATAAAAGTCGACAAACCCTTCCTCTCTACCTATGAAGTATTGTACGATTCATTATATATTGTAGGTGGTACAACTGAAAATAAGGAGCGCTTCAACGATGATGTCATGACATTTTTAGTTCATGCCTATAAGCATTATAAACCGATTGGAGTCGCCACAACAGGCACTCATTATTTTCACAAAGATGATATAAACAAATTACCAGGTGTTGTTTTTGCAACCGATAGCAAACAGTTTGAAAAAGACTTCTTAAAAGCAATTGCACAACAACGTTTTTGGAATCGAAAGTAAAATCGCCCACGTAATCTACAATAAACCGAAGTAACATGTAGGATAGACGACTTTGAGTATTCAGTAACCTTTTCAATTCTTTCGATAAAAAGTACCAATTTATAACCAAAAGAGTTTTATACTTCGCTTCAAAGGTATATAAATGTAAACCGTGTGCAATAATCTTTCTACTGCACACGGTTTGTTTTATTCATTCGTCGTATGTTGCTGAGACTTATTGTTTTCTTTATAGAGTGTCGTTTTATTTCTGCCCGTTTGTTTCGATTCATAAAGGGCTATGTCGGCTTTTTCAATTACTTGTTGTACTGTTTTATCTGTTTTTTTTCGTTCTGTCACTCCGAGGGATATATTGATCGGTTCACCGGTTGGACTTTTTGTCTTAGCGACGATCTTGCGTAATCGTTCAGCTATTTCATAAGCTTCTTCCTCCGATGTTTGTTTTAAAATAACTGCAAATTCTTCTCCCCCGTAACGGAAGCAGAGATGGTCTTTTCCAACGACACGTTCCATCGTTTGAGCTAAGTAGTAAAGCACTTCATCACCGACGATATGGCCGTACGTGTCATTTACTTTTTTGAAAAAGTCGATATCTAATAAAATTAAGGAAAACTGCGTCTCTTTTTCGAAAAGACGTTCAATAATTAAGTTAAATTTCCTTCGATTAAATATCTTTGTTAAGCCATCGATGGCTGCTTCTTTACTTAACATTGAAACATGTTTCACTACTTGTTTGTACAACTGTCTCACTTCATAGACGAACGTATTTATTTTTAATTCTTTAAAATCTGATGCAGCCTCTGCACCTTCTAATGAACGCTCGGTAAATGCCGCCAAGCGATTCAGCGGTTTTGTAATGCGTGAGACGATAAAGGAACTAATGAGCAAAATAACAATTAAAAAAGGTACAGTTAATGTCGCAATTCTCCAAAAAAGATTTTTCAACGGTTGTTGAATTATTTCTGTAGGGGTTTGGACGACGATACCCCAATCCGCGACTTTAAGATAGGCATAACTTGCAAAAAACTCCTTATTACGCGAGTTTATTACCTTTTGGGATCCGTTTTGCTTTGCTAGTACTTTTTGGACAACTTCATTATCTGTGACATCCTCTCCGAGGCGTTCTTCTTCTGGATGATAGATTAACTTTCCGTTTGAATCGACTACAAAAACATAGGACTGGTCTTCATATTGATGATTTCCTAAAATACATTTTAATACATTATCACTTTCTAAATGAATCGTACCACCGACGATTCCTTTAAACTCCCCTGTTTCATTATCAAAAATAGGAGCTGTAATTAACGTAATAAATTCACCGCTTAAAGAATAATCCGGCTCCGAAATAAACGTCTCCCGCTTCCGTAACGCCTTCTGTATCGTTTCACTTTCTAGCTTTACCCCTTGTTTAAGGATTACTTCATCATTCAAAGAGCCCCGGGCTGGACTGACTAGTTCTATACTACCAGTTTCATCGGTAATAAAAAGCGAATTAAAATGTCCGCTATTTGCTTCAAACCATTCATCTAAATCTTCTTGTGTATATGTATGTTTACCGATATCTTTTCCAATAGCAGTTACATTACGACTCATATAATTTAATTGATGCGTCGCTGTCGTTCGTAACTTTTGCACATAATTATAATTACTATTTAGGTGGTGTTCGGATAACGTTTTTTCATACGATTTCATCGATATATACCAATCGATCATCGCTGTACTTGCGATGACAAACAATAAAAGCACACTAATAAGTAGCTGTAGCTTTATTCCTCTTTTCCTAAACATTTGTCACCACCTTACTTTCAAATACAAACTTATTCCTCACCTCTATTTTATCATAGTTAGATAGACGTTACGGTACTACGTTATTGTTTGTCGTTTTTTTGCATTAATTTTGCAACAAATCGTTAATAATCGGAGGATTTTGATTGATTTATAAAATTATTAAACTTGTAATTTCAAAAACTTGTGAAACTTACTCAAATAACTTCTTTCTTCGCCAGCCACCGAACAAATAATAAAGCGCGGAAACAGCACTACTAATAACAAAGCTCGTCCCCATCCCATAAGCGATTCCTTGCGAACCGAACCAACTCGCAAAAAGAGCCGTTAACGGATACCTTAATACCCAGAAAGAAATAATATTTAAAATTAAAATTTGATACATCGCACCAGAGGCACGAACGACTCCATTTAAGACAAAATTAATCCCTAAAAACGGAAAGAAAAAAGCCATCGTCCTTAAGTAAGTTGTAGCAAAATCTACCGCCCCAGCATCGCGAATAAATAATTTCACACTGAACTCGGCAAATAAAAAGACGAGTAACCCGACAGAAAACATAACGAGTAAATTAAAGGTTAAGGCATAGCGGGTAATCGTATGTACCCTACGCCAATTACGCACCCCGATATTTTGCCCAGTCATACTACTTACTGCCGTACCAAGGGCCCCTGCTGGTAACATAATTAAACTATCGATCCGTTGTGCTGCACCAAAGCCCCCGACAACATCTTCACCAAAGGAAGTAACGACACTCATAATCGCTGCAATACCGGCTGAGATTACCGCCATTTGTAAGCCAGACGGAATACCAACGTGCAAAATTAACTTTACCTCTTCTAACTTCGGCAACTTCGGTAATGTAAAGGGAACGAGTCGATTTCTAAGGACATAAATGACCCCATAAATAAAAGCAATCCCTTGGGAAAGTATTGTCGCATACGCAGCTCCAGCAATCCCAAAATTAAAACCAGCAATAAAAAGCGGATCGAGAAATATATTTAACACGACCGCAATCGCAACGAATCTTAAAGGCGTACGACTATCTCCAACAGCACGTAAAACTGCACTAATAAAGTTATAACCGACCAGAAATATTATTCCTATAAAATTAATTTGTAAATATGTCTTCGCTCCCGCTAACATCGATTCCGGTGTCCCGAGCAGTCGTAATAAACTTTCGGAAAAAATAATTCCACCGATCATAAGCAGAATAACTAAGACAGATAATATAACGACAAAAGCATTTAAATAGTTCTTTAACCCTTCCCGGTCGCCTCGGCCTTTTTGTTGAGATAAAATTGCTAACGTCGCATTGTTTAAACCTATTACGAAAGATAAAACCGTAAAAACAAGTGCAGCCGAAACAGCGACTGCACCTAATGCATTAGCTCCAAGTAAATTACCAATCCATAAACTATCGACAATTTGATAAGAAGTTTGTAATAAGTCTGTTAATATAATCGGACTAGAGAAGACGATTAATTGACGCCAAATATTTCCTTCCGTAAAATCCTGTTGCTTCCCCATAAATATATACAACATCCTTTACCTTATCATTGATTGTATGATTACTTTTCGTTTATATATAAATTGTAATTGATAATGTATTGTAATGTCTATCCTAATCTTTGAAAAAATTACGACATATAAGGCTAGGACGGCTTCGATAGATAAGTCGCAAACTCCATCAACTCTTCTTCATCAGTAATGTCGTGGGCAAAGAACGGAACGTACCACTTTCTTTGGTTTATAAAAGTTGTTTCAATCTCCTCGATATATTTCCGTTCGAGTTCCTTTCGTTTTTTAAAAAATTCTCCTTCAACTTTTTCAGGCAACACCCGATTAACGATGATCGTCCGAACGTGTAAATCGTATTGACCTAAAAGTTCAATCGCTTCTTTCGTCTCGATAATTGAAAGAGGTTCAGGATTTAAAACAAACAAAAAGCCCGTCTTCTCAGGGTTTAACATATATTCCCGAGCTTGCCGAAACCGGCGTTGGCGCTCCCGTAATACGTCATAAATCGGGTCATCAATCGGCTCCCCATCGTGTAACAATTGGGAATAAGTTTCTTTCGTTTTACGTCTTTTTTGAAGCAAGCCTTCAATCCAAACTCCGAGCAATTCCGGTAATGTCAAAAGACGTATCGTATGCCCAGTCGGTGCTGTATCGAAGATTAGCCGGTCAAAATCTTCCGCTTCCTCTAATATAATAGATATTAATTTATCGAACATCGCCGCTTCATCCGCACCGGGAGAAGCTTTTGCCGTATCTAATTGACGATGGACTTCTTCCATCATCGTCGCTTGTACTACACCTTTAATATTATCCTTTACTGTTTGGATATATGTTTCCGTTTCATAGGCGGGGTCGACTTCGATACAGTATAAGTTTTTTCTTACTTTCGTCGTTTTCCCGCCGATTTTCATACCAAAGATATGACCGATATTATGCGCAGGGTCTGTCGATATAAGTAACGTTTTCTTACCATTAGAGGCACTTTGTAAAGCTAAGGCTGCCGAGGTCGTCGATTTTCCCACCCCTCCCTTTCCTCCGACAAAAATTATTTTTTCCTTCAATTTCTTTCGCCCTTTCTTTATTTAATATATACTCTTTTAATACTTAATAAATCGATGTAACGAGTAGCAATTAACAACAACGGATTCCGGATAAAGGCGACTTCTCCATCCCCATCCGTAAATGCCATTCATGGAACGATTCAATCATATGCGGATACAGTTCTAAAGAATAGTAAAATACTGGATTAGGAATGCCAATCATCTCAGAATACAAAAGGAGTAAAAAAAGATCGTCCTCATTCCGTAATTCCCGGGCAATCTCGCCTTTATGAGGTAAACTAATTACTTCTTCATAGTAGCGAATTGCTTTTTTTAATTTATCTAACATCTTTGTCCTCCTAACCTAATAGTAAGTCCTAACCACCTACAAAACACGATAAAAAAGAGGGCACACGTTATGTTTCGTCGCTCCACTTCGCTTTTATGCCTCGTTCTTTTAGTCTTTGCGAACGAACTACGTATACGTTTGCCCCCTTTTAAATTCGTGACGTATTCTTTTGTAAAATTACATCAAACGATTGTATTAACCTACCTTTGAATCATCATCGATGGACGGGCCATCCTTTTTCTTCGTTAATTCGACGAAGGCCGTAAGCGAAATCCAAAAGGCAAAGACGAAAATAATCGCTCCGAAAATAAAGAGTAAATTGTTTTGCTCGGAACCGAACCACGACCATTCGAAGACGACTTGCTTGAACATTGCTAACAATGTCGTTCCTAAGACGAAAAACATCGGTATTAATACAGGTACATAATTTCGTCCAAGTCGGCGTAACCAGACAGCAATTAAAAGTAAACTAATAGCTGCTAGTAGCTGGTTCGACGTTCCAAATAACGGCCAGAGTAAATAACCACCGGAACCGAAGCCCTGGGGTCCTTCCGGTAATAAGACGAGCGCCGCACTAGACAATACTGCAATAGAAGTGGCGACGTGTTTTCTTTCTAAGGCAGGAACGTTATATTCCATCCCTAATTCAGAAATAATATAACGCATTAGACGTACTGAAGAATCAAGCGTCGTCGCAGCAAAACTTACGACGATAATCGATACGATTGTCACTGCTACATCGTTCGGAATGAGTAGTCCTTCTGCTAGTTTAGAAGCTCCTTGCACGAAATTACCCAATCCTGAAGCATTTGCTTCACCGAAACTACTATACGTTCCTAAAAACTCCTCCCTCGAACTAAATAAGGTAACGACAGCTAAAATTGAAATTAAAGCTAAAATCCCTTCACCCACCGCACCTAAATAACCAACAAAACGGGCATCCGTTTCTTTATCTAATTGCTTCGATGACGTCCCAGAAGATACTAAACCATGGAAACCAGAAATCGCTCCACAAGCAATCGTAATAAATAGTAATGGGAACCAAGATACGTCTTGCACCGAATTAGTCGCTGGTGCTGTAATTGTCGGATTCGTTAAAAATAATCCTAAATATAAAATAACAAGACCGACAACTAATTGATGCGAGTTAATGAAGTCTCTCGGCTGTAACAATTTCCAGACGGGTAATGTCGAGGCAATATAGACATACACCATTAAGATCATAATCCAGATGAAAAAGGCTGTCCCTACCGTCGTTAAACCGAATAAGCTAGCCCCATCTTCCCCACCCATATAACGGACTAAATCAATCTGTAAAAATTCATACTTACTAGCAAGAATCGCTGCTCCATACATAATGACAAGTCCGATTAAAGATGGTATTAACATCTTTTGCTTATGCTTGTATACGATATGTCCAATCCAAATCGCGATTGGGATTTGAATAAATACTGGAAATACACTCGATGGAAATGTAATAAATAAGTTCGAAATTACCCAGGCGAAGACGGCATTTACCATTAATACTAAAATTAAAATAATAAATAAAAACAATATTTTCGCCCTTTGACCGATTAAACGGTCGGCAATTGTCCCTACCGACTGTCCCCGATTTCGTACCGATAGAACAAGTGTACCGAAATCATGAACTCCTGCTGCAAAGACCGTTCCTAAAATAACCCATAAAAACGCAGGCAACCAACCCCAATACACCGCAATCGCCGGACCTAAAATTGGTGCCGCCCCTGCCACCGACGTGAAATGATGACCCCAAAGGACGAACTTATTCGTCGGAACAAAGTCGACACCATCTTCATACCGGTGGGCTGGTGTTTCATAATTAGGATCGAGTCGGAAAATTTTCTCCGCAATAAACTTAGAATAATAACGATAACCCAAGGCTAAAATAACCATCCCAATAAGAGCAACAACAATTGCATTCATATAAATTCCCCCTTTTTCTTAAACCTTAGTAAACGCTTACATTTTGTCTGTGTAAAAAAGTAAGGCGTTACTTTACTTATACATCAAAGTGAAGAAAAATACAAGTTGTTTTTATCGACAAATTTTATTCAACAAATCGTCGTTTCTTTTGTAAAGTTGTTCATTATATAATAAGAATAAGGGAAAAGTTTACGAGAGGAGCTTTTCTATGGATTTAGTAATACGAAATGCAAGATTAAGACACCGGGATACACCGGTCGATATCGGTATAAAAAATGGCACCTTCCTTCAAATCTCACCGAACATTACAGAAACAGCAAAGGACGAAATTGATGCAAAAGGCAAGCTCGTCAGTCCGCCTTTTGTCGAGTCTCACGTCCATTTAGACGATGCCTTAAGTGCGGGAAACCCCCGACCGAATAAAAGCGGTACCTTACAAGAAGCAATCGCTATCGCTGCGGAAAGAAAGCGTTCTTTAACGACGGATGAAGTTGTTCAAAGTGCGAAGAAAGTCGTCACCTGGCTTGTGGCCAACGGTGTGCAAGCGATCCGTGCTCACACGGATTATTCTCCCGATTTTAAAAAATTAGATGCCATTGTACAAGTGAAAGAAGCGATGAAAGATCTCGTCGATATTCAAATCGTCGCCTTTCCTCAAGAGGGAGTGTTCTTACGCAATGGTGAAAAAGAGCTCCTCGAAGAAGCCGTAAAACGAGGAGTCGATGCAATTGGTGGACTACCTCAAGCAGA
>Ga0079226_10003354_pt1 | contig 12286 bp, 13 predicted proteins | sample Poulit2014_FD_76345 | JGI IMG/M metagenome (GOLD analysis project Ga0079226, IMG submission 76345) | Agricultural soil microbial communities from Georgia to study Nitrogen management - Poultry litter 2014 | ecosystem: Environmental > Terrestrial > Soil > Agricultural land | place: USA: Georgia... | reverse complement strand
GTTCCAGATTCACTTGTATTAATTGGTGTTGAGCTGTGAGTAATAAAGGCGTGGGCAATGGCGATATGGCGGGCGTTTTGATCCAAATCGTCGGTGATGTTATCGATCAGATATTTCATCGCATCGTCATGACTTTTAATGGAATCATCTTTTACGCGCGTGCGAAGTTGCGAGGGCTCGATATAAGGAATCGGGTGAAAATGCACCTCGCCAAATGCGTCGCTGAGCACAATCGGTTCTAGCGGGAATTTGAGCTCGCCCACCATATGGAGGCCCTCATTTTTCATAAAGGCACTGCCAAAATCGATCCGCGTACTACTATCATGATTCCCACTAATCGCAATGACCGGCGTGTTTAGCTCCAAAATAATGGTGTTGAGCGTCTCGTTAAAGAGGGTAATGGCGTCACTTGGCGGAATGGCACGGTCGTAAATATCGCCGGCAATAATGACGACATCGGGCTTTTCGCGCCGAATATGTTCAATAAATTCCTGCAAAATAACGCGCTGATCATCGGTCATATAGACGCCGTGAACGAGCTTTCCTAAGTGCCAATCGGCGGTGTGAAAGAGTTTCAAATTAGGTTCCACCTTGTTGAAAATAAGATCGATTCGATCCATTTAGTGTAACGAACCTTGCGGGGGAATTAAATGGTCGCGCTTTTTTTGATGAAAAATAGAAAAGAATTTACATTGTGAGTGGTAAAATAATGATCATAAAAGGTCAATTCTCGATCAAATCTGGGTTGAAAAAGGAGGCTATGATGAAGGAATATACCCGCGGACGGATTGTCCTCTCTTACTATTTTCAATTCCCCATTATGGGGCTTGTGTTGCTCGCGCTCTATATTGTGGTGACGGCGATGCTTTCGGAGAATCCATTTCTCTATGAACTTCGCGTTTTCCGCACGGTGCCGATGCTCATTGGCTCGCTCTTTGTGCTGATTCCGCTCGCGCTGTTGATCGGGTTTTGGGTCGGCAGCGATTACGATGGCAATAATCTCAATGCGCTTATAAAACCGAGCCTTTGGAAGGCGGCGGTGGTGACGGCGATCTACAGCGGAATTTTATTAACGCTTAATTTTATTTTCCGCGCGGAAGGCTCGTATCTTTGGGTGATTCTCTGCACCGGCTTTGCCACGGTACTCGGCACACTCTTTTCGGGATTGATCATTAAAAACATTGCCCGCAAAGGGGTAAAGGAATTGAGCCGTGAGTTCTAATAAAGATGAATTAATTGAGGCGATTGAAGCGATCGATCTGAATGATCGTAACGAGATTCTCGACGATTTAATCGCGCTCTGGGAGCGTTCCGTTCGGGCAAGTCACACCTTTTTAACAGAGCGTAATATTGCTGAGATTAAGCCCCAAGTTGCGCCGGCGATCGTTGCGATTAGCCACTTTTTAGTGATTCGTGAAGCGGGTAACATCGTGGCATTTATGGGCGTTGAAGAGGATTCCATTGAGATGCTCTTTATCGATCCTCTAGCGTGGAAAAAGGGCTATGGACGAGCGTTAATTCAATATGCCATTGATGAACTTGATGCCGTTTATGTGGATGTTAATGAGGATAATCACGGCGCGCGGGCTTTTTATGAGGCGTTAGGCTTTGCGATGTTTGATTATTCGGAGACCGATGGTGCCGGCAATCCATTTCCGATTATGCACCTTAAATACTCATAAGTGTAAAGAGTGTAAAACTCGTGCTTGTTTTATTAAAAATGGTTAATAATTCTTTGATTTAATAGGTTTTTATAGATTTAGATCAATAACACGCTTGCCTAATCAGTGAGTTATTGAAATCGCCCTTCGGTTTTGGCATGATTTTTGACGTTAAATCGTTTAACTTCAATCAATTAAAATAAATCAGCTCAAAAGGAGGGCTGATGACCGCTCAAACGGCAACCGCCAATCAAGTCTCAACGGAGACGACTGTTAAAAAAGGGATGATTCCCGCCATTATTGGGAGCGTTGCAGGATTACTCGCGATTTTTACAATCGGGATTATCTTCTTCCCCATCGCGCTTGTTTGCACCATTATCGCGTTTATTCTCTCGTTCAAAAGTAAAAATGGTGCTGGCATCGGGGTGAGCTGTTTATCCCTGGTATTAGCCATCTGCGGCTTTGCCACATCGCCCACATTATTGCTACTTTTTATGGGCGCAACCGACTCTGAATTTCGCGCATCAGTGCAAGAGATCGGCAATGAAGCGCAAGAGCTTCGTGAATTAATGAAAGGCAACACCGGCGCAGCACTCGATCAATTTAATTTTATGATTGATTTTGATGCAGCGTATGAAATCATCGGATAATTGAGGATTAACTGGCTCTATTTCATAGAGTTATGGGTGAGAAAAGATCGCAAATGGGCGGTCTTTTTTTATGCTATTTGAATTATATTTTCCCTATGTTCTTGTTTTGTAGTTTTAGATGGGCTATAGATATTTTAAGCGTTAAGTTTACGTTTCTAATTTTTTGGACTTAACGTGATTATTTATTTGAACCAATAAAATTTAGGAGTAAATTTATTATGTCTAATCAGAACTGGAGTTTTGATACCCTTCAAGTCCACGCAGGACAAACCGTTGATAACGATACTAAATCAAGAGCGGTTCCAATCTACCAAACCACAAGTTATGTTTTTGATGATTCCCAGCACGGTGCGGACCTTTTCAGTCTCGCAAAACCGGGGAATATCTATACCCGTTTAATGAATCCCACTACTGATGTGTTAGAAAAACGCATGGCAGCGCTCGAAGGGGGCGTTGGTGCACTCTGTACCAGTTCTGGAATGGCGGCGATTTTATACTCGATCCAAAATTTGGCCGTGCCCGGTGATGAAATTATTACACTCAGCACTGTTTATGGCGGGACCTACACGCTCTTTAACGATCGTTTAGAATCACAATATGGCATTAAAGCGCATTTTGTTGAGCCCGAAGATTTTGCCGGATTAGAAGCGGCGATTAATGAAAAAACCCGCGCGATCTATTTCGAAAGTATCGGGAATCCAGACATCAACATTCCCCATATTGAAAAAATCGTTGAAATTGCGAAAAAACACAATGTTCCGACGGTTGTCGATAACACCTTTGGAACGCCGTACCTCATTCAATTGAAAGATTATGGGGTGAACTTTATTGTCCATTCATTGACGAAATATTTAGGCGGACACGGCACCTCCATTGGCGGAGTGATTGTGGATCTTGGCACCTATGATTTCAAAGACAATCCTCGTTTCCCGCAATACAATACGCCCGATTCAGCCTATCACGGGCTGAAATATGCTGATTTAGGGGAAGCGGCTTATATTTTACGAGCGCGGGTGACTTTTCTACGAGATTCAGGCGCAGTCATCAGCCCCTTTAACTCATTTTTAATTTTGCTTGGCATTGAAACGCTTAGCCTTCGGGTTGAGCGCATGACTCAAAGTGCGCTTAAAATCGCGGAGCATTTAGCGAATCATCCGGCGGTAGCCTGGGTGAAACATCCGGCGCTTCCCGGAAGTGAGTATAAAGCGCGTCAAGAGAAATATTTCCCGAAAGGGGTGGGTGCAATTTTCACCTTTGGTGTGAAAGGCGGGCGCGAAGCGAGCATTAAATTTATCGATAATTTAGAGATTTTCTCACTGCTTGCAAACGTTGCTGATGCGAAGAGCTTGGTGATTCACCCAGCCGGAACCACGCACTCACAGCTCGATGAAGAGGGCCTTAAAAAAGCGGGGGTTCTTCCTGAGTTAGTGCGTCTTTCTGTGGGGCTTGAAGATGCGGACGATCTGATCGCCGATATCGATCAAGCACTCGAAAAAGCGCAACAATAAATTACACGCTGTTACAAAAAAAGCGCTGGATCGTTAGGGTTCAGCGCTTTTCTCATCTTATAATCTATCTAATAATAGATTGTTAAAAAGGCTATCCTGCCGTTTTATAGTGTTTTATATATAGAGTGCGCGAAAGTCCGATGAGATTAAGATGAAAGGAACGAAACGTATGCCAGTAAAAATTCCCAACGCATTGCCTGCGTCTACCATTTTAAAAAATGAAAATATCTTTGTGATGGATGAATCCCGCGCGGAGATGCAAGATATTCGCCCGTTAAAAATTGCGATTTTAAATTTGATGCCCCTCAAAGAAGTGACGGAAACCCAGCTTTTACGAGTGCTTGGAAATACGCCACTGCAAGTGGAGCCGGTCTTTTTAACAACGGAAAGCTATCAATCCAAAAATACTGATAAAGAGTATCTCGATGCATTTTACCGAACCTTTGATGAGGTGGAAGGGCAATCCTTTGACGGCTTTATCATTACCGGTGCGCCGGTGGAAACGATGCCTTTTGAAGAGGTGGTCTATTGGAAAGAGCTGACGCGGATTATGGAGTGGGCCGATAAAAATGTCTTCTCGACGCTCTATATCTGCTGGGGCGCGCAAGCGGGGCTCTATCACCGCTATGGGATTCCTAAGTATGAATTAAGTGAGAAACGTTTTGGTGTCTATCCGCATCATGTGCTCGAAAATAATATTAAAATTTTGCGAGGATTTGATGATCTCTTCTTTGCGCCGCATAGCCGGCACACTGAGGTGCGCCGTGAGGACATTGAACGCCATGAGGATCTGATGATTTTAGCCGAATCACCGGAAGCGGGCGTGCACATTGTGGCCAATCGCGATCTGCGTCATGTCTATGTGATGGGGCATGGGGAATATGATATCGATACGCTCGAGCGTGAATATAAGCGCGATATTGATAAAGGTATGTTGATCGATCCGCCAAAAAACTACTATCCTAATGATGATCCGACACAGGGGCCGCTCGTGACGTGGCGCTCCCATGGAAATCTTCTGTTTGCGAATTGGCTCAATTATTGCGTATACCAAGAGACACCATACGAGTTGGAGCGTATTGTGACGAAAAATCGATAAACTGATGTGAATCCAAACACGACTGATAGAGAGTATAAGAGACTTCATTGATGAGACAAGCAGAATGGTGGTCGGCAGTGGGCGCGGCCTTGGTTTTAGCAGGATGTAATACAACGTCTGGACCGATTAATTATGCGGCGCCGGTAAAACAGGCGGAGGTTAAGCCTCTGTTGCAAGAGATGCAGCGCATGAGCCGGATTAATCAGGCGTGGATCACCGAATTGTTAGCGGCGTGCGAAACGGAAAAACTTGCTTGCTCGATGGTATCTGACAAAAAACATACCTTATCGACGCTCGGGGAGCGCACCTATGACCATTTACGTCAAAGTGAAATGATCGGTCTTGATCCTGCGCTTTACTATATAGATAGTGTTGAAGCAATTTTAGCCGATAAAGAGGCCAATATTTATCGCGCCGATTCGTTGTTGCTGATGGGGCTTTTAGCGTACATTCGTGACGTGGTTGAAGGGCGGCCAGAGCTTAAAAAGCTCGATGACCTTTGGTTATTAGATGGCGAAAAGGCGCGTCCGGTTGCAACAGCCCTTGAATTTATTCGCTCAGGCGGTGATGAAGCGGTATTAACGGCCCTTGAACCAACTTATCCGGAATACCAATTTCTTAAAACGGGATTAAAACATTACTTAGAGATGAGCGATGATTCCCGCGGGAAGCCGATCACACGTCTTTCTGAGGGGAATGTTCTGCGTAAAGGGCAGCAATCGGCGGCGGTGGTGACTCTGCGGAAACGATTAGCAGAAACGGGATATCTTGCGGAATCTCAAACTACCTCGAGCCATTATGATGATGCGCTCTACAAAGTGGTGCAACAATTTCAGCGCGATCACCAATTAGAGCCCGATGGTATCGTTGGCGGGCAAACCACTCGCGAACTCAATCTCTCGGTGGATGATCGCATTGAAAAGATTAAGGTGAATTTAGAGCGCTGGCGCTGGATGCCTCGTTCGATGGGGGATCACTATATTGTCGTGGATATCCCTGGATTTGAATATTATGTGGTGAAAGAGGGCGAGGTGACGCTTCGCGCAAAAACGGTAGTGGGGAAAGATCTTCGTCCGACGCCGGTCTTTTCATCGGATATGAATCACATTGTCTTTAGTCCTTATTGGCATGTGCCGCGCTCGATGGCGGTAAAAGATCAGTTGCCTCGCCTTAAAAACGATCCGAACATTGTGATGAATCGTAATATTCGCGTGTTTGACTCAAAAGGAAAAGAGGTGGATCCGCGCAGTGTCGATTGGAGTCAATACAATCAGCGCAACTTCCCCTATAGCCTTCGTCAAGATCCGGGGCGTAATAATGCATTGGGGCAGGTGAAATTTATGTTTCCCAATAGCCATGCGATCTATCTACACGATACGCCACAGAAATATCTCTTTGAGCGTGAGTCGAGAATGTTTAGCTCCGGCTGTATTCGGATTGAAAACCCCACGGAGCTCGCAGTTTACTTCTTAGAAGAGCAGGGCTGGGATGAAAATCGTGTGCAAAAAGCGTACGAAAGAGGGCGTGAAACAACGGTTAAGCTCCCGAATGATAAAAAAATCCCTGTTTTTACGCTTTACATGACGACAAAGGCAAAAAAAGATGGTACCATTCTTTTCCGTCCTGACATCTATAAGCGGGACGGTAGCATTATTGCAGCGTCAAAGCGGCTTACTTTAGAAGCAAAACAACGGATTAATTAATAATAAATTAAGAGTTGAATATAAAGTAAGCAAACACAAAAAACATGTTTGACAATTCTTTGGCTGAATGTATAATGTGAATCCTTTGGTGGAGTGGCCGAGTGGTTAAAGGCAACAGACTGTAAATCTGTCCTCTATGAGTTCGAAGGTTCGAATCCTTCCTCCACCACCATTCATGCAAATGAGCGCGGGTGTAGTTCAATGGTAGAATCTCAGCCTTCCAAGCTGATTGTGTGGGTTCGATTCCCATCACCCGCTCCAAATTCGCTCATATAGCTCAGTTGGTAGAGCGCATCCTTGGTAAGGATGAGGTCACCAGTTCGATTCCGGTTATGAGCACCATTTACTTCCAGTCGTCATTAACAACAGAAAGAGTAGCGTTATGTCAAAGGAAACTTTTAGTCGTAATAAACCACACGTAAACGTGGGTACAATTGGTCACGTTGACCATGGTAAAACTACCTTAACTGCGGCATTAACCAAAGTTGGTGCTGAAGAGTACGGTGGTGATATTCGTGCGTACGATCAGATCGATAACGCACCAGAAGAGAGAGAGCGTGGTATCACAATCTCAACTTCACACGTTGAGTATGAATCACCTAACCGTCACTACGCACACGTTGACTGCCCAGGGCACGCGGACTATGTTAAAAACATGATCACAGGTGCTGCGCAGATGGACGGCGCTATCTTAGTTTGTTCGGCGGCGGATGGTCCTATGCCACAAACTCGTGAGCACATCTTATTATCACGCCAAGTTGGTGTTCCATATATCCTTGTTTTCTTAAACAAAGCAGATATGGTTGATGATGCTGAGCTTATCGAGCTTGTAGAGATGGAAGTTCGTGATCTTCTTAATGAATATGACTTCCCAGGTGATGATACACCTGTAGTCGTAGGTTCTGCACTTAAAGCGATCGAAGGCGACCAGTCTGAAATCGGCGTGCCTGCAATCAAAAAACTTATCGAATCATTAGATGCGTGGATTCCAGAGCCAGTACGTGAAATCGACAAGCCATTCTTAATGCCTATCGAAGACGTATTCTCAATCTCAGGTCGTGGTACAGTTGTAACAGGCCGTATCGAGACAGGTATCCTCAAAGCAGGTGAAGAAGTTGAAATTGTTGGTATCCGTGATACTCAGAAATCAACTTGTACCGGTGTTGAGATGTTCCGTAAGCTTCTCGATGAAGGTCGCGCAGGGGACAACGTTGGGGTTCTTCTTCGTGGTACACGTCGTGAAGACGTAGAGCGTGGTCAAGTACTTGCTAAACCAGGTACAATTAATCCACACACTAAATTTGAAGCTGAAGTTTACGTATTATCAAAAGACGAAGGTGGACGTCACACTCCATTCTTTAAAGGTTATCGTCCACAGTTCTACTTCCGTACAACTGACGTAACAGGTGCTTGTGAGCTTCCTGAAGGCGTTGAAATGGTAATGCCTGGTGATAACGTTAAAATGGTGGTTGAATTAATCAACCCAATCGCTATGGCAGAAGGCTTACGTTTTGCGATCCGTGAAGGCGGTCGTACCGTAGGTGCTGGTGTTGTTGCTAAAGTGATTGCGTAAGACGTATAAAATTTAGGCCAATAGCTCAATTGGCAGAGCGACGGTCTCCAAAACCGTAGGTTGGGGGTTCGATTCCCTCTTGGCCTGCCAAGAAAAAGAAAGCAGTCATACTTATATGACTGCTTTTATTTTATTATTATTTTTTATGCGTGTATAATAGCTAGGTTTAAGCTGTAAATATATAAATAGAGATCACAAGTTATGAGTTCAAAAAGAAAAGCTAAAGCGGAAGCCGTAGCAAAGCGCGTAGCGGCGGAAGAGAAGGCGACAAATTCAAATAAGATGATTGTCACCTTAGCCATTGTCGTCGGCGTTGTTGGATTAGTCGGGTATTATTACTTAACGGGCATGTCAGGAAAGTCTCTTTTAATGAAGATGGGTCTCCCTGAATATATGGTCGGAAAAGTAGAGAGCTCAACCATTTTAGGATCTGCGGTATTAATTGTCTGTATGGCAGCTGCAGCGGGAATGGTTTTCTTATCGCAAACGGGGCGCAATTTTGTGACCTTTGTGAAAGAAGCGAGAATTGAGTTGCGCCGCGTTTTCTGGCCATCGATGGATGAGACCAAGAAAACAACGCTAATCGTTTTGATCGTGATGGCGGTTGTGCTCATGTTCCTTATGATTGTGGATTGGCTCTTACGCGTGTTGATCTCTCTATTTCTTTCATTCTCATAAGTTAAAGGTGACATAATGCATTGGTATGTAATTCAAGCGTATTCAGGATATGAAGCGCAGGTGGTTCGAACACTACGTGAGTACATCGCGCAGCACGGAATGGAAGAGAAGTTCGGTGATATTTTAGTTCCAACCGAAGAAGTGGTTGAAGTGCGCGACGGAAAACGCCGTAAAAGCGAACGTAAATTCTTCCCAGGCTATGTGTTAATGCAAGTCGATATGGATGAAGAAGTATGGCACTTAGTCAATAGTGTGCCACGTGTGATCGGTTTTGTTGGTGGTAAAAGTGATCGCCCAAGCCCAATTACACAAAAAGAAGCGGATCGCATTTTAGATCGCATCGCGCAAGCAGAAGAAGGACCACGTCTTAAAGTTCTTTATGAAGTTGGGGAAGAGGTGCGCATCACCGATGGCGCATTCAACGACTTTAACGGAATTGTGGAAGAAGTGGATTCTGAAAAGGCCCGCTTAGTGGTCTCTGTAATGATCTTCGGTCGTGCAACACCGGTTGATCTTGAATTTAGTCAAGTCGAAAAGATCTAGAAAATATTGAATTATCATTGATTGCACCGGCTATTTTAAAAGTTGGTGCAATTTAGTGTCTATAAAGATGAAACTATTGTTGCTTTTTTAATCATATTAAACTACAATATATAGTCTTTTTTACAAGCTGGGAAGCGGCGACGCGTTGACCCACAACTTTGGAGTATCGAGTAATGGCCAAAAAAGTCATGACAAACATCAACCTGCAAGTAGCTGCAGGTAAAGCAAACCCTTCACCACCAATCGGACCAGCACTTGGTCAGCACGGTGTGAACATCATGGAATTCTGTAAAGCGTTTAACGCACAGACCCAACAAATGGAACCAGGAATGCCAATTCCTGTAGTGATCACGGTTTATAACGACCGTTCATTCACGTTCATTACCAAAACCCCACCAGCAGCTTATCTTCTTAAGAAAGCAGCCGGCATTAAATCAGGTAGCCCAACCCCTAACACTAAAAAAGTGGGTAAGGTAACTCGTGAGCAATTAGAAGAAATTGCTAAAACGAAAGAGCCCGATTTATCAGCTGCAGACTTAGACGCAGCGGTGCGTATCATCGCTGGTAGTGCGCGCTCAATGGGTATCGAAGTGGAGGGTGTGTAATGGCTAAGTTAACAAAAAAGCAAAAGCAAATCAGAGAAATCGTTGAGTTTGGAAAAGTATACCCAATCGCAGAAGCGATCGAAGTATTAAAACAACTTCCAAAAGCTAAATTCTTAGAATCAATCGACGTATCAGTAAATCTTGGTATCGATCCACGTAAATCTGACCAAGTAGTGCGTGGTGCAACTATCATGCCTCACGGTACGGGTCAAGAAGTACGTGTTGCAGTATTTGCACAAGGTCCTAACGCGGAAGCTGCGAAAGCTGCGGGCGCGGACGTAGTTGGTTTCGAAGACTTAGCTGAAAGCATTAAAGCGGGTAACCTTGATTTTGACGTAGTAATTGCAACTCCTGATGCAATGCGTATCGTGGGTCAATTAGGTCAAATCTTAGGTCCACGTGGTTTAATGCCTAACCCACGCGTTGGTACAGTAACGCCTGACGTTGCAACTGCCGTTGCAAACGAAAAATCAGGTCAAGTACGTTTCCGTGCGGACAAAGCAGGTATCCTTCATTGTTCAATTGGTAAAATTGACTTTGAATCAAACCAAATTCACGAAAACTTAGGTGCGCTATTAGCTGAAGTACGCCGTTTAAAACCTGCGTCTTCAAAAGGTATTTACGTTAAGAAAGTAACCATCTCTACTACAATGGGACCGGGTCTTTCTGTGGACGTAGCGACCATCTAATTTTCAAAGAATTGAACTTATCTTTTAATGCCTCTAATAAAATAGTGGATTAAAAGGATGAGTCTAAGACCGTAGACGCTTAACGCTTAATCGCGCATCTTTTTCCCTAATACTTAAGGTTATGAATTAAGATGCGTAGTCTACGTAGACGGTAGTTCTAATAAGGGTTGCCGTAGGGCCAAAAGTAATATTTTGGGTTGTTTAATTTAGGTTATTGCCTATGTGAAGGAATAAAAAATGAGTGTAACTTTACAAGATAAACAGGTAGTAGTCGCTGAAGTAAATGAGATTGCGAGCCAAGCACACGCATTAGTGCTCTCGGAATATCACGGACTTACGGTAGCACAAATGACGCTCTTACGTAACGAAGCAAGAGCGGCTAAGGTTGACATCCGAGTAGTTAAAAATACTTTAGCTAGAAGAGCTCTCGAAGGCACAGCATATGAATGTGCAATCGATAGTTTAGTGGGACCGATCGTAATGGCGTTCTCATTAGACGAAGAAGATCCTGTAGCATCAGCGCGTGTGATTAACAATTTCCTTAAAGACAAAGCGAATGAAAAGCTTGTCGTTAAAGCGATTGTACATGACGGTGAGCTTCATGATGGCTCAGCGCTTAAAGCGATTGCATCTCTTCCAACGAAAGAAGAAGCGATCTCTCTACTACTCGCTGTACTCAAAGCGCCAGTTCAAAAACTTGCGGCGACTTTGGCAGCAGTTCGCGACCAAAAAGAAGCTGCTTAATTCAATTAAGCAGTCATTATTTAGAATTATTTATACACTATTTAAAGATAAGTATAGGAGTACATTGTTATGGCAATCTCACACGAAGATATCCTTAATGCAATTGAAGAAATGAAAACTGCAGAAGTAATGGAATTAGTTTCTGCAATCGAAGAAAAATTCGGCGTAACTGCAGCAGTAGCTGTAGCTGCTGGTCCTGCGGGCGAAGCCGGTGGTGCTGAAGAGCAATCAGAATTCGACGTAGTAATGACTTCATTCGGCGAGAAAAAAATCAACGTTATCAAAGTTGTGCGTGAAATCGCAGGCCTTGGTCTTGGTGAAGCAAAAGCGCTTGTTGAAGGCGTTCCTGCTACAATCAAAGAAGGCGTTGAAAAAGACGAAGCTGAAAAAGTTAAAGCACAACTTGAAGAAGCTGGTGCAACTGTCGAGCTTAAATAATTTTATTGTTAAGGCTATCCACCAAACCCTATTTTGGTGGGTAGATTTAGCTAAAAATGTTGAAAAGGCTAGGGTTATGAACTCTGGCCTTTACTAGCTTCTAATAAAATCATATAAATTGCGCGATACATTTATATGATCACAAAAATACTCTTGGTTCTATTGAGGAAAATATTGCATGGTCTACTCTTTCACAGAAAAAAAACGAATTCGTAAAGACTTTGGGAATCAAACCGAAGTACAAGAAGTTCCTTTTTTACTCTCAATTCAACTCGACTCCTACCGAAATTTCCTACAAGATGATGTTCCTCGTAAAGAGCGAAAAGATATCGGTTTGCACGCGGCGTTCAAATCAATTTTCCCGATTGAGTCCATCAAAGCGAAAACAGCAACCT
>Ga0079226_10003353_pt1 | contig 12287 bp, 12 predicted proteins | sample Poulit2014_FD_76345 | JGI IMG/M metagenome (GOLD analysis project Ga0079226, IMG submission 76345) | Agricultural soil microbial communities from Georgia to study Nitrogen management - Poultry litter 2014 | ecosystem: Environmental > Terrestrial > Soil > Agricultural land | place: USA: Georgia... | reverse complement strand
CTGCTCGTGGCGGATCGAGCTCGTCCGGTGCACCATCGCCCACTCGTGCAGCCCGAAGCACCCGAGCTGGGGCGGTCGGTGGGCGGTCCGCTCCAGCAGCTGGGCGATCCAGCGCACACCGTCCTGCCGCGGCCGCAGCGCCTCCGGGTCCACCACCCGGGCCGCACCGCCACGGACCGGCACCAGGGGCAGATGCCCCAGGTCGCCGGTGTCTCCCTCGAGTGCGACGCCATGTCCGGGGGACCACCGGTGCAGGTGCGCCGGCCGAGTGCGGTAGTAGCCGAAGAGGAAGTCCTCGACCGGGTGCTTGACGCCGCGGCGGGCCCGGTCGTGGTGACCGGCCAACGTGTGGCGCACCCGTTCGGCGTGCGTCGCAGCGCGGTGGCGCCACCGAGGCTCGTCGAGGGTGGGGACGTGGTCCGGCAGGGTGCACAGCACCCGACCATTGTCACCGACCGCACGGGGCCGGGTCACCCCCGGTCGGGTGCCGTGACGACAGGTGCTGGTCGTCGCTGGCTCACTCCAGGGCGGATCCGCACGCGGAACGGCATCAAGCCTGCGGGGCCGGCCCGCCGTGTTTCCCGGCCTCGGACACGACGGCGCCAGCGGTCACGGTGAGCAGCGTGAACACCCGCTGCAGCTCGCGGTCGCTCCGTCCGGTGGTGATGGCCCCGACCAGCGCCAGGTGTGGCACCAGCGCGGCCGTGCCGGCCCGGTCGGGTGGCAGGGTGCGGCCCCAGATCTCGGTGAGCAGGTCGAGCCGCGCGGTGTCGATCCGTTCCACCGTGGCCGCGGCGTCGGCGTCACCGACCGCCCACGCCCGCAGGGCACGCTCGCGGGACAGGTCGAGGTGTTCGGCGACCAACGCCGGGAGGGCCTGCAACGCCGACTCCGTGGTGAGCGACGCGGTCAGCTCGCGCGCGGTCGCCAGTAGGCGTTGCTGCTCGTCCTCGTGGTGGGCCAGGAGGGCGCGCCGGAATCCGCGGATGCCGCGGAAGTGGTGGTGGAACGAGCCTTTCGTGACGCCGAGCTCCCGGGCCATCCGATCGATCCGCAGCCCCGGTTCGCCCTCCCGGGCGAGGATCACCAGGCCGGCGGCGAGCCAGTCGTCGATGCGCAGCATGGCGTCATCGTACGGCGATCCGTAGCGTGATGCGTACCATACTGCATGGTATGGTTGTGCCATGACGTCGATCCCGGATCCGTGGTGGCCGGTGGTGCTGCTCGCCGTGGTCTGCGCGGGGGATGCGGTGCTGTGCCTGCGGCCCGTCCCGTTCATCGCGGACTGCTTCGAGACCGTGCGCTTCCCGCGACGGTTCTGGTGGTCGATGCCGGTGATCAAGTTCGCTGCGGCCGCGGGTCTGGGGGCCGGCCTCGTGGTCCCGTGGCTGGGCCCGCTGACCACCAGTTGCCTGGTGGTCTACTTCCTGTTCGCGATCGGTGCGCACGTACGGGTGCGCGACTTCGGCCGGGTGCTGTTCGTCAACGCGACCGGCATGCTGCTGCTGTGTGTCGTCGTGCTGGTGTGGAGCTTCCTGCTCTGACCAGTGCACGGGCGATGACCGGGGCGCCGGCAGCGCCGTGGGCGCCCACGTACACTGCGGCTGTGGCAGGCAGGATCAACGACGAGGACGTGGCGGCCGTCCGGGAACGTGCCCGCATCGACGAGGTCATCGGCGGTCACCTGCAGTTGCGCAACGCCGGGGGCGGGTCGAAGAAGGGGCTGTGCCCGTTCCACGACGAGAAGACCCCGAGTTTCCAGGTGACGCCGGCCAAGGGGCTGTTCTACTGCTTCGGCTGTGGCGAGGGCGGCGACGTCATCACCTTCGTGCAGAAGATCGACAACCTCACCTTCACCGAGGCCGTGCAGCGGCTGGCCGACCGGGTCGGGGTGCAGTTGCGCTTCACCGAGGGGGGCGGCCCAGCGGTCGCCCCCGGGCTGCGGATGCGGCTGCTCGAGGCGCACCAGTTGGCCGCGGAGTTCTTCGCCGAGCACCTCGCCGGTCCCGACGCGCTGGTGGCCCGCCAGTTCCTCGCCGAACGCGGGTTCGACCGCGACGCCGCCGAACGCTTCGGCCTCGGCTACGCACCACGCGGCGGCCGCGAGCTCGCCGACCACCTGCGTGCCAAGGGGTTCAGTCACCAGGAGTTGGTCGCCGGCGGGCTGGTCCGCGAACGGGGTTGGGACTTCTTCCAGGGACGGTTGCTGTGGCCGATCCGGGACTCGGCCACCTCGGTGCTCGGCTTCGGGGCGCGCCGGCTGCATGACGACGACCGGATGCCCGCGAAGTACCTCAACACTCCGGAAACCCCGCTCTACAAGAAGTCCCAGGTGCTGTACGGGCTCGACCTCGCCCGCACCGCGGTCGGCAAGAAGTCGCAGGCGGTGATCGTGGAGGGCTACACCGACGTGATGGCCTGCCACCTTGCCGGTGTGGACACCGCGGTCGCGTCCTGTGGCACCGCCTTCGGTCACGAGCACGCCCGGCTGCTGCGGCGGTTGATGGGTGACCACGACGCCTTCCACGGCGAGGTGATCTTCACCTTCGACGGGGATGAGGCGGGCCAGAACGCCGCGCTCAAGGTGTTCGCCGAGGACGCGAACTTCGTCTCGCAGACCTACGTCGCGGTGGAGCCCACCGGGCTCGATCCGTGCGACCTGCGGTTGCAGCAAGGTGAGGCGGCGGTCCGTGAGCTGGTCGGCCGACGGGAGCCGCTGTACCGGTTCGTGATGGGCAACATCGTGGGGCGCTACGACCTGGACCGTGTCGAGGGGCGGGTGCAGGCGCTGCGCGCGGCGGCACCGCTGGTGGCGTCGGTGCGGGACCAGTCGATGGTCAGCGGCTACATCCGTGAGTTGGCCGCGCTGATCGGCCTCGACATCGACGAGGTACGGGCGCAGGTGCTGCGGGCTGCCTCGCGGCCGCGGGACAGCGCCCGGGCACAGGCCCCGCCGACACCGCCGGAGCCGGAGTCCGACGGCGGGCCCGGCGCGACGGGGCCGGCGCTGCCGGATCCGCGCGACCGTGACCTGGTGGTGGAGCGGGAGGCCGCCAAGCTGCTGTTGCAGGTGCCGCAGTCGTTCGACGCCGACTTCCACGGCCTGACCGAGGACGACTTCCACCACCCCGCCTACCGTGCGGTGTTCACCGCGGCCCGGACGGTCCGGGCCGTCGCAGCCCCCGGCGACGGCTGGTCCGACCGGGTCCGGGCCGAGCTGCCGGCTCCGGAGCTGCAGCAGCTCGGGGTGGCCCTCACCGTCGAGCCACTCAGCACCAACCGGGAGCCCGACACCGCCTTCGTCCGTGCCTGTGCCGCGCAGTTGCGGCTGATCCACCTGATGGGACGGATCACCGACCTGAAGTCGAAGCTGCAGCGCACCAACCCGGTCAGCGACACGGCCCGCTACAACCAGATGTTCTCGGTGCTGCTGGGACTGGAGTCCGACCGGGCCCGGCTCAAGCAGCTCGCCGTGGGGGAGGGGTGAGCGCCGCGCTCAGCCCATCCGTCCCCGACGGTCCTGCTCGCGGATCTCGGCCTGCCGCTTGTCGACCACCACGTGGTCGAACCGGCTGCCCGCCAGGTCGACGTCGAAGGCCTTGCCGAAGCCGACCACATAGCGACCCGACAGCGGTGTGAGCCGGAACAGCGAGAAGTCCAGCGTGCGCAACAGCGTGATCAGGCTGGCGTTGAACCGCTCGGCGAACAGGGCGAAGACATCCTCGTGCGGGTCGGTGTCGGTGCCCTCGTCCGGGTCGTCCAGTCGGGTGACCGCGCACTCGAACCGCACGCGGTGCCGGGCGAACAGGTTGGGCGAGTCCTTCTCGTCGGCGATCAACAGTCCGCTGACCCGATCAAGGTTGACCAGGTGCCAGTAGTGCTCGGCGATCCGGCTCACGTACACGTGGAAGCTGCCGTCGTGCACCACGAACGGTGCGTAGGAGATGAACGGGTGGCCGTCGGCGTCGGTGGTGCTGAGCACCATCGTGCGACGGCTGTCGAGGAAGTCGTGGTAGCCGGCGCGTTCGGTGTCGACGTCGATCACGGACATGGAGGGGTTCCTTTCACAGTAGGGATCCGGTGGGCAGGGTGTGGATGCGGGGCCAGTCGTCCCCGCGTGGGTGGTCGATCTCGACCCGCAGACCGTAGACCTGCTCGACCAGGTCGGCCGACAGCACCGCCGACGGCGCACCGGTGGTGACCACCCGGCCGTGGTCCAGCACCACCAGGTGGTCGCTGTAGAAGCCGGCGTGGTTGAGGTCGTGCAGCACCATCACCACGGTCAGCCCGAGGTCGGCGTTGATGCTGCGCACCAGGTCGAGGACCTCCAGCTGGTGGGCGATGTCGAGGTAGGTGGTCGGCTCGTCGAGCAGCAGCAGCCGGGGACGTTGGGCCAGCGCCATCGCGATCCAGGCGCGTTGCGCCTCACCGCCGGACAGCGTGGCGACGGTCCGGTCGCGGAACTGCTGCAGGCCGGCCTGTTCGATGACCTCGGCGACGATGCGCCGGTCCCGTGCGCCGAGCGGGTGGAACCACGGTCGGTGCGGGGACCGTCCGAGCCCGACGAGTTCGGTGACGGTCATGTCGGCCGGGGTCTCGCGGACCTGGCCGACCATGCTCACCAGCCGGGCCATCCGTCGCCGGGACAGCACGCCGACGTCCTCCCCGGCCAGCCGGACCGACCCGGTCGACGGGACCGTACGGGTGACCGCCTTGAGCACGGTCGACTTGCCCGACCCGTTCGGGCCGATGATCGAGGTGACCGAGCCCTCGGCCACGGTCAGGTCGACGCCGTGCACCACAGGGGTGCCGTGGTAGCCGACCCGCAGGTCGCGCACCTGCAGCATCAGGTGCCCCCTCGGCGCATCAGGTAGAGGAAGTACGGCCCACCGACCACCGCCATCACGATCCCGGCGGGGACCTCCAACGGCGAGATCACCGTCCGACCGAGGGTGTCGGCGGCCACCAGCACGACAGCACCGAGCGCCAGGCCGAAGGGGATCCGTACCAGGTAGTTGGAGCCGACCAGCATCCGCGTGATGTGGGGCACCACCAGCCCGACGAAGCCGATCAGCCCGACCGTCGACACCGAGATCGCGGCCAGGTGGACCGCCACCCCGCACAGCAGCAGCCGTGCCAGCGTCACGTTGAGCCCGATGCCCATCGCCGTCTGCTCGCCCAGCCGCAGGATGTTGGCGGGCCGGATGCACACCAGCGCAGCGATCCAGCCGAGCAGCGAGTACGGCAGCAGGGTGCCCAGGTCGTCCATGCCGGTGCCCGCCAGGCTGCCGTTGAGCCACTGCAGGGCGGCGGGCAGCCGATCGCTGTGCAGGATCGACAACATCCCGGTGATGCCGCCGAAGATCGAGTTCACCGCGACCCCGGCGAGGATCACCCGCAACGGCGTGAACCCGTTGTGGCGTTGCCAGGCGAAGGTGAACACCATCACGGTGGCGACGACCCCACCGACCAGGGCCACCGGCGGGATCAGGTGCGTCCACTGCGGCGCAGTGAGGATCACGAAGAGCACCGCGACCGCCGCTCCGCTGGACACGCCGGTGAGGCCCGGGTCGGCGAGCGGGTTGTGCATCACCGCCTGCAGCAGGGTCCCCGATGCGGCCAGGTTGGCCCCGATCAGCAGGGCCAGCCCGACCCGCGGCAGCCGCACGTCCCACAGGATGCTCAGGGTGCCGCGGCTGCCCTCGCCGGCCAGCCCGGCCAACACCTCGGGCACCGGGATCCGGACGCTGCCCAGTGCGACCGAGGCGGTGCCGACCAGCAGCAGCGCCGCGCCGACGGCGGTGAAGGCCAGCACCGTACGGGTGGGGCCGGCGGGTCGGGCGGCCCACCGGGCCGGTGTGGAGACCGACGTCACGGGGCGAGGGCGGTGGCCATCGTGCGGAACGCCTCCGGGGTGTGGGTGAGGGAGGCGGAGAAGAAGGTGCCGTAGTCCAGCGCGCGCACCCGGTTCTCCTGGACGGCCCGCAGGGTGCTCCACGCCTCGTTGTCGGTGATCATCGCCGACATCTGCTGCTCGGCGCTGGCGGTGTCCCCGTGCGCGAGGAACAGGATGACGTCCGGGTCGGCCACGATGACCTTCTCCATGCTGACCGGTGCGTACGGCTCAGTGACGCCCAGCTCGGTGGCGACGTTGGTCGCGCCGACGGCGGCGGCGATGCCACCGGCGTAGGTGTCCTCGGTCATCACGGTCAGGTCCTCGCCGGCGCCGAACAGGATCAGCACCCGGGCGGCCTCGGTGCCCTCCCGGGACGAGACCGCCTGCTCGCGGGCGGTGTCGACCTCGTCGACCAGCGCGGCCGCCTGCTCGGTGCTGCCGTACAACTCGCCGAGTGCCAGGGCGGTGGCGACCAGGTCGTCGATGGAGTCGGTCGGGACGTAGGCGGTCGCCAACCCGGTGGGGGAGAACTTCTCGTCCAGGCTCTCCTTGATCGAGGCGGGGCCGAGGATGAGGTCGGGCTGCAGTGCGGTGATCTGCTCGATGTCGGGTGCGATCACCGAACCGACGCGCGGCACGTCGGCCAGCGAGTCGGGCAGGGGGGTCTGTGAGCTCGGCACCGCGGCCGGGACGACCCCGAGGGCGTCGAGGATCTCGGCCAGGGCCACCGACATCACCACCACCTTGTCGGGCGCCTCGTCCGGCAGCAGGGCACCGACCTCGGCGACCCGGGCAGCGCGAGCGTCGCTGTCGCCGTCAGTGGTGGCAGTGGCCTCGTCGGAGGGCCCGGCCCCGTCAGTCGCGGTCGCCGGACTGCAGGCGGCCAGGAGCAGTACGAGCACGGCGGTCAGGGCGGCGACGAGTTTGGGCACGACGGGCATCTCTCTTCTGCAGGTTAGGTTAGGCTCACCATAGATCCAATCGGGTTGTGCATGTCAAACGGGGCCGTCACGGGCTGATCCGCGGGGACGCTGCGATCGGGCGCTCGACATGAGTCCGGATCGGGATCTGTGGGCAACTCGCCCGGGTTTCCACAGCTCGGTGCCGAAGTCGTACCACGGTCGTCGTGGCCGGGTGACGGTGGGGCGATGGACCGACTGCCTGACATCCCACTGCTGACCGCGGACCAGGAGCACCAGCTGGCCGTGACCATCGAGGCCGGCGTGCTCGCGGCCGCCGTGCACGACGGGCGACTGCCCGCGCCCCGGTGCGGACCCACGACGGCCGAGCTGATCGAACTCGCCGCTGCCGGCCGGCGGGCCGAGCTCACCTTCCTGGAGGCCAACCTGAGACTGGTGAAGATGGTGTCCGTGCGTGCCGCGCTGCGCAGCGGAGCGGCCGAGGAGGACCTGTTCCAGGACGGCTACCTCGGCATGGCCGAGGCACTGTGGCGATTCGACCACCGGCGCCGGGTCCGCTTCGCCACCTACGCCCTGCCCTGGATCCGGGCCCGCATCGCCGAGTCGATGCGCCGTCGCCACCTGATCCGGACCCCGTCGTCGCAGACCGGTGAGCGGCCGCGGACGGTGTCGCTCGATGAGTGCCAGCACACCGAGCCCGACCCCGGCTGGGGCGGCCCCGGTCCGGCGACCGGACCAACCATGGAGTGGCCACCGACGGAACTGCCCTGGCAGCAGCTGGCCCGCGACCTGCCGTCCCGCGACTGGCAGGTGCTGCAATGGAGGTTCGGGATCGACGGGGACCGGTGCAGCCATGACGAGATCGCGCGCCGGCTCGGGGCCAGCCGGGCGACGGCCCGCCGGATCGAACGACGGGCCCTGGCCCATCTGCGCCGGTCGTTGGCCCGCGCAGGCCTCGAGTGTGCCCCGGGCGTGTGAGGGTCCGGACTGCGCCGTCGGCGAGGCGTCACCGGTTTGCGTCGCGGCCCGCCGTGGGCTAGATTTTCTGGGTGCCGCATGCCGGCGTGATCCCTCGTAGCTCAGTTGGCAGAGCACTCGACTGTTAATCGAGTTGTCGCAGGTTCGAGCCCTGCCGGGGGAGCCATCTCCACCCATACTTCCGGTTCATTCGTACTCGCGGCGCAGCCGTCGGATCGCCGCGGCCGCGAACTGACGCACCTCCGGGTCCCGGGTCCGCACACCGCGTCCCGGCACCGCCAGCCACTCCAGTGACTGGTCCGCCAGGTTGCGGCGCGCCGTCACGGTCAGCACTGCCGCCGAGTCCGGCACCGGCAGCTGCCGGTGGAACAGGATCGTCGCTGCCACCCGGTCGGCCATCACCTCGGGGACCCGTTGCGGATCGGTGAGCTCGATACGATGCCGACGCCCGCCCGGCCGCACCAGGCCATCAGTGACCTCGCCACGCTGGTCCACCTCGAGGGTCGCGGTCTCGCCGTTCCAGCTGCCGTGGTCCACCTCGTGCCACGGCACGAAGGTCCAGTCGTCGCCGGAGCCGTACCCGAGATGACTGCGCAGCGCCACCGCCCACCGTCGCTGGTCGGCTGGTCCCGGCCCGGGTGCCTCGGCCAGCACGTGGGGATCGAGGCTGGCCGCGCGGCAGGCGGCGCGCAGCGATCCCCGTACGGGGCTGGGTAGGGCGGTCCGACGACGCAGCAACGGCATGCCTCCCATTGTGCTCGCCGACCAACCGTCGCCCGAAACGTCGGCGAACCGTCTCAGCGGTTGCGCGAGCGGATGTCGCGCAGGTCGGCCAGGTAGCTCTCGGCCCAGTGGTCGATGTCGTGCTCGAACACCTGTCGCCGCATGGCCCGCATCCTCCGGGCCCGGTCGGTCCGATCGGCGCTGTAGGCGGCAAGGAAGGTGTCCTTCATCCCGTTGATGTCGTACGGGTTCACCTGGAACGACTGGCGCAGCTCCTTGGCAGCACCGGCGAACTCGCTGAGCACCAGGGCACCGGTGTTGTCGGAGCGGCACGCCACGTACTCCTTGGCGACCAGGTTCATCCCGTCCCGCAACGGAGTCACCACCATCACGTCGGCCGCCTTGTACAACGCGGCCATCTCCTCGTGCGGATAGGAGTTGTGCAGGTAGACGATCGCCGAACGGCCGATCCGGCCGAGGTCGCCGTTGATCCGGCCCACCAGCCGGTCGATGTCGTCCCGCAGTCGGCGGTACTGGTCGACCCGTTCCCGTGACGGATTCGCCACCTGCACGAACACCGCGTCGTCGGGATCGAGCTCACCGGAGGCGAACAGCTCGCCGAAGGCACGGATCCGCTGCTTCAGGCCCTTGGTGTAGTCGAGGCGGTCCACGCCGAGGAAGACGGTCCGGGGATTCTCCAGATCCCGCCGGATCTCGGCAGCCCGCTCCAGTGTCTCGGGCCGCTCGGCCAGCTCCTGGAAACCGGACGCGTCGATCGCGATCGGGTACGCCCGGGCCAGGGTCTGGCGGTCGTCGGCGTGCACGATCCGGTCCCGATGGGTCCGCAGACCGACGCGCTGGCGGACCAACCGTACGAAGTTCTGCGCCCCGCCGGGCAGCTGGAACCCGACCAGGTCGGCGCCGAGCAGCCCGGAGAGCACCTGACGCCGCCACGGGAGCTGCTGGAACAACTCGACCGGCGGGAACGGGATGTGCAGGAAGAAGCCGATCGTGAGGTCCGGCCGCATCTCGCGCAGCATCTGCGGGACCAGCTGCAGCTGGTAGTCCTGCACCCACACGGTCCCGTTGTGCTGGGTGACATCAGCCGCACGGCTGGCGAACCGCTTGTTGATCTTGACGTAGGCGTCCCACCACTCGCGGTGGTACTCGGGGAACTCCACCACGTCGTGGTACAGCGGCCAGAGCGTGCCGTTGGAGAACCCCTCGTAGTACTCCTGCACCTCGGTCGCACTCAGCGGGACCGGCACCAGCTGCAGGTCGTCGTCGACGAACGGCTCCAGCTCCTCGTCCGCCGAGCCGTGCCAGCCGACCCAGGCACCACGGTTCTTGCGCATCACCGGGGCGATGGCGCTCACCAGTCCGCCGGGGGAGGTGCGCCAATCGGTGCTGCCGTCATCGAGCACCACCCGGTCGACGGGCAACCTGTTCGCCACCACGACGAACGACGACCTCAGCCCGTCACCGCGTCCGCGTCGGCCACCTGTGGAACGCCGTTGGGCCGGGGTGTGCTGCGTGGAGCCATCCGCGGGCCGCGGCGAGTCAGCGCTGGAACTCATGGAACCGATGCCTGCCTCCTCTTCCCCCGTCAACCTTAGCCGGAGATCTCCGTGCCGTGACGGTCACCCCATGTGGGTGCGGTGGAAGCCCGCCGGATCTGAAAGGGTTGGGCCCATGACAGCAGGTCCCGCCGGCAGCAGCCTCACCGACCGTCTCCTCGACACCCTCGTCGCGGCGCTGGCCGACGATCCGCAGCGAGCGGTGCTGGCGACCGACTTCGACGGCGTGCTGGCACCCATCGTGGACCATCCCGAGCACGCCAGACCACACCCGGACGCGTTGGTGGCGCTGGCCCGGTTGGGCCACGTCATCGGCCAACTCGTGGTGATCACCGGCCGACCGGCACGTACCGCCGTACAGCTGGGAGGCCTGGACATCGAGCCGGGACTGCGGCGGCTCGTCGTGCTGGGGCAGTACGGCGTCGAGCGCTGGGACGGTGCCACCGACACCTATGCGATCCCGCCGGTGCCGGAGGCGCTGGGGGAGGTACGGAGAGCCGTCCCGGACCTGCTGGCCGAGCAGGGATGGGCCGATGCGCGCATCGAGGACAAGGGACGTGCCCTGGCCATCCACACCCGCACCCTGGCCGAGCCCGACCGGGCGTTGGCCGAGCTCACCGAGCCGGTCCGGCGACTGGCCGAGGAGCATGGCCTCCACCTGGAACCCGGTCGTCGGGTCCTCGAGGTGCGACAGTCCGGGATGGACAAGGGCGTCGCACTGCGCAGCATCGTCGCCGAGACTGGTGCGCGGACCGTCATCTACGCCGGCGACGACCTGGGTGACGTGCCCGCGTTCGAAGCCGTCCGTGATCTCGCGGCGGAGGGCCTGACGACCTGCGCGGTGTGGTCGGCCTCGGCGGAACGGGCGTCGTTGCCCCACCTCACCGATGTCGCCGTCGACGGGCCAGCGGGGGTTGCCGCCTGGCTGACCATGGTCGCTGACCGCGTCGAACGGCGGCTGACTGGGAACGGTGGCTGACTGGGCACGGATAGGGTGACCCTGCGTCCGGATCCCCACGATGCGGACGACGGGGCGGTAGCTCAGCCGGTCAGAGCAGGCGACTCATAATCGTCCGGTCGCGGGTTCAAGCCCCGCCCGCCCCACCAGCGCAGGCCCCACCGGTGCAGCCTCCTCCGTCAGGGCCTCTCGACCTTGCTCGAGCGGCGGTGACTTCGCCCGAGGGACGGCGGGGCGGCACAATGGACGATCGTCCGTCAACGTGCCACCGGGAAGGAGCGGCCCATGGCTGCGCCCAGCCCTCCGGACGCGGCGATCCGATCGGTCCGACTCGGGGCGGTGCTGTGGCTGCTGAGCGGTGTCGCCGTCGTCGGGCAACTGGTCGCCGCCTCGGCGTGGCAGGCACCGCCGTACTCCTGGACCGACCATGCGATCAGCGACCTCGGCGTCACGGCGTGCGGCCGGTACGACGACCTCGGTGGGGCGGTTCGCACCATCTGCTCACCGTGGCATCCGGTGTTCAACGCCGCGATGGTGCTGGCCGGACTGCTGATCGCCGTCGGGGGCTGGCTGTTGCGGTCGGCCTGGGCGACCCGGCTCACCCGGATCGCCCTGGTGCTGATGGTGCCCGCCGGCCTGGCGGTCGCGGCCGTCGGCGCGATGCCGTGGGACCTGCTGCCCGACCTGCACGACCTGGCTGCCACCGTGCAGTGGCTGGTGCAGGTGGTGGCGATGGCGTTGTGCGTCAGCCTGGTGCGCGACGACCGACCGGGCTCACGCCTGCTCGCAGTCGGCACGCTCGGCGCGGTGCTGGTGTCGGTGGTCGGCTTCGGGCTGTTCCTCGCCGGACCCGGAGCGCAGTCGGTGATCGGGTGGGGACTGGCCGAACGGCTCGCCTTCGACGTGCTGACCCTGTGGACGGTCGCCGTCGGTGCCCACGTCCTGGTCCGTCAACCGCACCGGGTCCCGGCCGGATGAGGCGCCCGACCCGAGCGCTCACAGCACCCGGTCGCGGCCGGCCAGCAACCCCATCACCAGCTGTACCGCCATCACCGCCAGCATCGGTGCCAGTGCGGTCGTCCAGCTGCCGGACACATCGTGCAGCCCACCGATCGCGATGGGACCGACAGCCGCGATCAGGTAGCCGATCGACTGCGCCATCCCGGACAGCCGGGCCGCCTGGTCGTGGTGCGCGGTCCGCAGCCCGAACAGCGACAGGGCCAGCACGATGGCCG
>Ga0079226_10003352_pt1 | contig 12287 bp, 12 predicted proteins | sample Poulit2014_FD_76345 | JGI IMG/M metagenome (GOLD analysis project Ga0079226, IMG submission 76345) | Agricultural soil microbial communities from Georgia to study Nitrogen management - Poultry litter 2014 | ecosystem: Environmental > Terrestrial > Soil > Agricultural land | place: USA: Georgia... | reverse complement strand
TTCCCCATCATGAAAATGAGATTGCCCAATCTGAGGCACTGAACGAACAGACTTTTGCTAATTACTGGATGCATAATGGCTATATGAATATTGATAATGAAAAAATGTCTAAATCTCTAGGAAATTTTGTTTTAACAAGGGATTTACTGAAGGAACACGATCCAAATATTCTGAGGTTTTTCATGTTGACTGTCCATTACCGTAGTCCGATTAATTTTTCCGATGAATTGTTAAAAAGCGCAGTAAATAGCTTTGAAAGAATTGAAATAGCTTATCAAAACCTAGAACATCGGAAGCAGTTAAGCTTAAATATTGTTGACCATGACCAAGAGTGGATTGATAAGATAGAAACACATAAAGACGATTTTGAAGCGGCCATGAAGGATGACTTTAACACAGCTAAGGCTATTTCCGTTATTTTCGACCTTATTCGAGATGCTAATTCCTATTTAGAGGAAAAGCAAACCTCTGAAAAGGTTATTGAGACCTTCCAAAATCAAATCCTATCTTTGCTAGAAATTCTTGGATTAAAGTTAGATCTTGAAGAAGAATTACTAGATGAAGAAATTGATGAGCTCATTAAAGAGCGAGAAGAAGCTAGGGCAAACAAGGATTATCAGCGGGCTGATGATATTCGGGATCTTTTAAAGGAAAAAGATATCCTACTTGAAGACACAGCCCAAGGAGTACGGTGGCGTCGTGGATAATTTAGAGAAGAATAAGCAGCTGAACGGCTTAGCCTTAGCCTACATCGGGGATGCCGTTTATGAACTACATGTTCGAGAGTTTCTCATGCAAGATGGTCAGGCAGATCCGAATAAGTTGCACCGACAGGCGGTTACTTACGTGTCAGCAAAAGCTCAAGCCGATGTAGTCTGGTACTGGCAGGAAAATGGTTTTCTCTCCGAGGAAGAGGAGCGAATCTTAAAGCGGGGCAGAAATGCAAAGTCCCGCTCGACTCCTAAGAATATGTCTGTACATGTCTACCGATATAGTACAGGTTTTGAAGCTTTAATTGGTTATCATTACTTACTTAAGAATGAAGAAAGGCTGGAGGAATTGTTAGCCTCAGCTATTCAAGTTTTAACGGAAAGGAGCAGTGGAGATGGATGAAGAGATAATTGTTGGCCGTAATCCTGTTGTGGAGTCCTTAAGGTCAGGACGTGGTGTGCACAAAGTATTAATTGCCAACAACTTAAATAGACAGTCGATTAGAGAATTAACAAAACTTTGCAAAGGAGCAAAAACTCCTATTGAACAGGTGCCAAGACAAGAGATAGATTCGAAAGTAAGAGGGAATCATCAAGGGATTATCGCTTATGTAAAACCCTATGAATACGCAAATCTCGATGATTTATATAAGCGGGCTGAAAGTAAGGGGGAGTTGCCATTCTTCCTCATTTTAGATGAACTAGAGGATCCCCATAATTTAGGCTCTATTATGAGGACGGCAGATGCCACTGGAGTACACGGAATTATCATTCCCAAGCACCGGGCGGTCGGCCTAACATCAACCGTCGCCAAAACTTCAGCGGGAGCTATTGAATATGTACCTGTTGCCCAGGTGACCAACATTGCAAACACCATTGAGGAACTTAAGCAGAACAACATATGGGTCGTAGGGACCGAAGCAGAAGGAAGCGATGATTATCGAACTTTAGACGGTGAGACAGCCATGGCTTTAGTCATCGGAAATGAAGGGCGGGGAATAAGCAGGTTAGTAAAGGAGAAGTGTGACTGGCTGGTTAGTTTACCAATGATCGGAAGGGTAAGTTCTTTGAACGCCTCAGTAGCAAGCAGCTTACTCATGTATGAAATATTTAGGAAAAGACATCCCCATGGTGAGAGATGATGAAAAACGTCCTCATCGTTGATGGTTATAATATAATCGGAGCTTGGGAAGAGTTAAAGACCCTAACTAATACAGACATGTCCCAAGCCCGAGATCGATTAATCGAATTAATGGCTGATTATCAAGCTTACTCTGGATACAAAGTCATCATTATTTTTGATGCCCATTACGTCAAAGGAAAAGAAAGCACTTATAAGACCTTCGACCTTAATATTATTTTTACTCGAGAAAAAGAAACTGCCGATGAATGTATTGAACGACTGGTTTCCGAATACAAGACAGTAGAAAATCAGGTTTACGTCGCAACGTCTGATCATTTGGAGCAAAGAGTCATTTTTGGTCGAGGTGCTTTAAGGAAATCTGCCAGAGAACTTTTTATTGAATTACGAGATTCAAAAGAACGAATTGATGAAAGGATAGAAGTTGATCAACGAACGAAACCAAAATCAAAAATTCCACTTAATGACGAGGTAAAAGCCCAATTTGAAAGGTGGAGAAGGCGACGAGGTTGATGAAAAATGATAATTTTCCAATAATTCTGTTGAGTTATTAAAGCGCTTACTGTATACTGTTTTTATTGTATATCAACTTTTAGGGGGGGTTCTTAGTGGGACTAGAGCAGTTGGATACAAAAATTAGAACTTTTACAGCACTAAGTGACGAGGAGTTATTAGAGTTAATCGATGAGAATGACAAGAATGCCTTGGAGTATTTGATCAACAAGTACAGAGGTTTTATTTTGGCGAAGACAAGGAGTTATTTTGTTGCAGGTGGAGATCGGGAAGATGTGATTCAAGAAGGCTATATAGGACTTTATAAGGCTATTCGTGATTATGAATCTGAGCGACTTTCTTCTTTTAGGGGATTTGCAGAACTTTGCATAACGCGTAACATTATCACGGCTATTAAGTCAGCTGCTAGACAAAAGCACATTCCCTTAAATTCATCCTTATCTTTGGACAAGCCAATGTTTCAGGAGGATTCTGAAAGAACCTTATTAGACATTGTTGAAGGTCATCATTCATCAAATCCTGAAGAACTTTTGGTTCATCGGGAAAAGATTAAGCAAATCAAAGAGCAATTATCATTGATGTTGACAGATTTGGAGAAGAAAGTTTTGGAGTTATATTTAGATGGATGCTCTTATAAGGAGATTTCAATCGAGATTAATAGACATGTTAAATCGATTGATAATGCCCTTCAAAGAGTGAAGAGAAAAATAGAGTCAATTACAAAATTGAAGGGAACCGCCTTCTAATGGAGTAAATCTTTAATATACATTGACACCATATTAAGGACGTGCTACATTAAAGAAAATTGACTTTAATAAAGAGCTGATTTAAAATGAATCAAAGAATTTCGTTAGCTTGCGTGGAATGTTTAAGTCGTAATTACACGACAACAAAGAATAAATTTAAACACCCAGAGCGATTAGAGATGAGTAAGTTTTGTAAAAAGTGTAGTAAGCATACCTTGCATCGTGAGACAAGATAATTTAGTAGGAATGGAATACATTGCTTGGAGGAACTAAAGTTGAGACTAATTAATTTTTTGAAAGCTGTACCCACAGAAATGAGGAAAGTAAGTTGGCCTAAAGGTCCAGAGCTTGTTAGCTATACAATTACTGTTGTAGCGACAGTGGCTTTTGTGGCTGTGTTCTTTTTCGTTGTCGATTTACTGATCACTCAATTTTTAAATCTTTTCTAAAAGAAGTTTAAAGACTATTTTTCTAGAAAATGTGCTATAATAACATTAATACTCAATATTAAAAACCCGAGAACACCGGGTTTTTTAATATTGTTTAAATTAATGGGAATCGGTTATAAGATATATGAAGAATGAAGGAGGGTAGGGACGTTTGTCCAAAGAAGATGGAGAGTATGGAAAAGAATTGGTATGTTATTCACACGTATTCTGGTTATGAAAATAAAGTAAAGACCAACCTTGAGAAGAGGGTAGAGACAATGGGAATGGAAGATAAAATTTTCCAAGTCCTCGTACCTGAAGATGAAGAAACTGAAATTAAAGATGGGAAAAAGAAGGTTTCTACAAAGAAATTCTTCCCCGGATATGTTTTAACGGAGATGGTCATGACAGATGATTCTTGGTATGTTGTTCGTAATACACCTGGAGTCACAGGTTTTGTAGGTTCTAGCGGCCAAGGAGCTAAGCCGATACCATTGCTCCCAGAAGAGGTTGATGCTGTTCTAAGGCGTATGGGCGTTGAGCAACCAACCATTAAAATCGACTTTGAAATCAAGGATGTCGTCACTGTTAAAGAGGGACCATTTGCTAACTTTACTGGAACAATCGAGCACATTGATATCGATCGACAAACGGTAAAAGTTCATGTCAACATGTTTGGTCGAGAGACACCTGTCGAGTTAGACTTTACACAGATTGAAAAAGAATCGTAATTAAGCGAGGGAGAAATAAGTTTCTTCCTTGCTTTATTATATATTACATGTTAATATCTTTATGTTATTCGCACCCAATTAAACTGGGTGCTTCATTATGAGTGGGAGGGAACGATAGCAAACGAACCCTTTGACCACATCACGGAATTTAAGGAGGTGCACCCCGTGGCTAAAAAAGTAATTAACCAAGTAAGTTTACAGATCCCAGCAGGTAAAGCTAACCCTGCACCGCCAGTAGGACCAGCATTAGGCCAGGCAGGAATTAACATTATGGGCTTTTGTAAAGAATTTAACGCACAAACACAGGATCAGGCTGGTATGATTATTCCAGTCGTCATTACGGTGTATGAAGACCGTTCATTTACATTTATTACGAAGACACCACCTGCTTCTATTTTACTTAAGAAAGCAGCCGGTATTGAAAAAGCTTCAGGAGAGCCAAATCGTAATAAAGTAGCATCCGTAACTCGCGATCAAGTAAAAGAAATCGCTGAAACAAAGATGCAAGATTTAAACGCTGCTGATGTAGAAGCGGCAATGCGTTTGGTAGAAGGAACAGCCCGAAGCATGGGAATTACGGTTGAAGGTTAATTAGTAATTACACCAGGTTGCGACAAAGTCTAGCAACCTGTTTCTTACTAAAAATATAGATTGATCGTAAGCAACATTTCGTGTTACTCAGTGGGAGGATCTACCGTTATTACCACAATAGAGGAGGAAATATTAATGGCAAGAGGAAAAAAATACGAAGAAGCGATTAAGCAAGTTGATCGTTCAAAAGTTTATCCTTTAGAAGAAGCTGTTGAACTTTTAAAGTCTTTCCCAAAAGCAAACTTCGATGAAACAGTAGAAGTTGCTTACCGTTTAGGAGTAAATCCAAAGCATGCGGATGAACAAATCCGTGGAGCAATGGTATTACCTCACGGAACAGGAAAGGTTCAAAAGGTTTTAGTGTTTGCTAAAGGTGAAAAAGCACAGGAAGCTGAAGAAGCAGGTGCGGATTACGTTGGAGCAGAAGATTTAGTCGAAAAAATCAACGGTGGTTGGTTTGACTTCGATATTATCGTAGCAACTCCAGATATGATGGCAGAGGTTGGTAAGCTAGGTCGAGTACTTGGACCAAAAGGTTTAATGCCTAACCCAAGAACCGGAACAGTTACATTCGAAGTATCTAAAGCCGTTTCTGACATCAAAGCAGGTCAGGTTGAATACCGCGTTGATCCAGCTGCAAACCTTCATATTCCAGTTGGGAAATTATCCTTTGACAACGATAAGCTTATCGAAAACTTCGATGCTTTAACAAAGGAAATTGTCCGTGTGAAGCCAGCCGCATCAAAGGGAACTTACATGCATAATGTAACAATTACCTCAACGATGGGACCTGGAATTAAAGTAGACGTATCACATTACGTCCGAAACATTTAATAAATGTTGACAAGCTATTCATAATCATATAAAATAGTTTTGTTGTTAAATTAAATACGTTGTACCGTAGACAGTAGGGGCACAAACTGCTTAATCAACCTACCGAGGTGTCATACAAAATATTGTTCTTACGTATTATACGTAACTTTACTTTGTACGCAAAGCCTCCGTATGTCTATGGAGGCTTTTTTTAATATTAAAAAAGGTATAACGGTGAATGATTATTGGGAGGTGGAACGATGGCCACACTTGAAAGTAAGAAGCAAACTGTTCAAGAAATTGCAGATCATTTAAAAGATAGTCAAACGACAATTGTTGTAGACTACCGAGGTTTAGACGTAGAGGAAGTAACTGAATTACGAAAAAACCTACGTGAAGCAGGTGTAGATTATAAAGTTTATAAGAATACTTTAGCACGTAGAGCGATTCAGGATACGGATTTAGCAGACTTAGAGGAAACACTAGTGGGACCAACAGCTATTGCATTTAGTAAAGAAGATGTTGTTGCACCAGCTAAGATTCTCCATAACTTCGCTAAAGACCATGAAGCTTTAGAAATTAAAGGTGGAGCAATTGAAGGTGAAATTGCAACGCTTGATCAAATCAAGGAGTTAGCAACTTTACCAGATTACGATGGATTGCTTTCAATGTTGCTTAGCGTATTACAAGCACCAATGCGTGATTTCGCTTATGTAACAAAGGCAGTCGCAGAGCAAAAAGAAGAAAATGGCGAAGAATAATCGCACGTTTTAATAAATGAATAGAAAAATTTAGGAGGAAATATTCATGACTAAAGATCAAATTATTGAAGCTATTAAAGAAATGTCCGTTTTAGATTTAAACGATTTAGTTAAAGCAATTGAAGAAGAGTTTGGTGTAACAGCAGCAGCGCCAGTTGCAGTAGCAGGTGGAGCAGCAGAAGGAGAAGCGGCAGCAGAGCAAACAGAATTTGACGTTGTTCTAGAAGATGCTGGTTCAGCTAAGATTAAAGTTATTAAAGCTGTTCGTGAAATTACAGGCCTCGGCTTGAAAGATGCTAAGGACTTAACAGACTCTGCGCCAAAAGCAGTTAAAGAAGGCGTATCAAAAGAAGAAGCAGAAGAAATGAAAGAAAAACTTGAGGAAGCTGGAGCAACAGTAGAACTTAAGTAATTACAGAAACAAAAAGAGCTCGTCATATATTTTGACGGGCTCTTTATATCAAAACAAATAAAAGCAGGTGCTTGAATGTCTGAGCATTACTTTACTCAAAAGCCTCAATCTAAAAGTAAACCACAAACATGGAACTACAAGGTAGGTCAAAAGAATTATTCTTTTACGACAGATGAAGGTGTTTTCTCAAAGACAACTGTCGACTATGGTTCTCGGTTACTTATCGATCAATTCGAGCAACCGAAGATCTCTGGAGAGATTTTAGATTTGGGTTGTGGATATGGTCCGATAGGTATTATTTTAGCTACAGAACATAAAGACCGCCACATTCTTATGTCAGATGTTAATGAAAGAGCGGTTATGTTAGCCAAGCAAAATGCCGAACAAAACAACGTTACAAACGTATCTATTCTTTTGAGCAATCGCTTAGATCAATTAAAGGATAGGGAATTTGCCGCAATTTTAATAAATCCACCGATTCGAGCTGGAAAGAAAATCGTACATCAAATGTTTGAGGAAAGTTACCAGGCATTGAAGGAAAATGGGGAGTTGTGGATTGTTATTCAGAAGAAGCAGGGAGCCCCTTCGGCGAAGAAAAGACTAGAGCTATTATTCAATAATGTTGAAACGATGGCCAGAAAAAAAGGCTATCACATTCTTCGTTCGGTTAAACGTTGACTTCAAACCTCTATTGTGATAACATTAGTAGATGCGAATGTCAAGTTATAATGTCAAGACAAAAGTTATAAAAAGTAAAGAGTATAAAGAATAATAAATTAGGAAAAACTGTTTGAAATCATTGTCAATACAGTCTTTTGCTTTTTAATTTCTTTTTTAAAAACAAGGGTTTCACTTGTGGAAATCATTAATTTTACTATACCACATTTCAAAAATAAAAACATTTTATTTCTAAAAATATAAAATGTTTTTATTATATATTTTAGAAACCAATTTTGTTTATCTTGTTTTATTTATACAAGCTTTTCTATTTTAAGCAAAGGAAAACAAATTAAAGCTAATTTGAGAGGTGAAGCAGTTGACAGGACAACTAGTTCAATATGGACGGCACCGTGAACGTCGAAGTTACGCACGTATTAGTGAGGTTTTAGAGTTACCAAATTTAATAGAAATCCAAACAGCTTCATATGAGTGGTTTTTGGAGGAAGGATTAAGGGAAATGTTCGAGGATATTTCCCCAATTGAGGACTTTGCAGGAAATCTATCTTTAGAATTTGTAGATTATCGCTTAGAAGAACCAAAGTACCCAGTTGATGAATCCAAGGAAAGAGATGTAACTTATAATGCTCCACTGCGTGTGAAGGTTCGACTTATTAATAATAAGACGGGTGAAATTAAAGAGCAAGAGGTATTTATGGGAGACTTCCCATTAATGACAGACACGGGTACCTTTATTATTAATGGTGCGGAAAGAGTTATTGTTTCCCAGTTAGTAAGATCCCCAAGTGTATATTACGATACGAAAATTCATCCGAACGGAAGAGAAGGTTTGACTGCAACGGTTATCCCAAATCGTGGTGCCTGGTTAGAGTGTGACACAGATGCTAGGGATGTTGTCTATGTCCGAATCGACCGAACACGAAAGATGCCTATCACTGTATTGTTACGTGCTTTAGGTTTTGGTACAGACGAAGAGATTATCGATCTCCTTGGAGATAACGAGTTCTTAAGAAATACTTTAGAGAAAGATAATACAAACTCAACAAAGGAAGCTTTGTTAGAAATATACGAACGTTTACGTCCGGGAGAACCACCAACCGAAGAGAACGCTAAGAACTTATTGTACTCTAGGTTTTTTGATCCAAAAAGATATGATTTAGCTTATGTTGGTCGATATAAAATTAACAAAAAGCTAAATGTACAAAATAGACTTTTCAATCAGGTTCTCGCAGAAACATTAGTAGATGAAGAGACTGGAGAAGTTTTAGCTCAAAAGGGTGAAAAGATAACTAGAAAGTTACTTAATAAATTACAAGAAGCCCTCGAGAGAGAGGAGTCCCGATTAGGAGAAGTCGTTCAGGAATTAGACAATCCAATCATTGAGGAGCCTCTTGCATTCCAAAATATCAAAATTGTAGACCCAACAGATCCAACAGGAGAAAGGACATTAAATGTTATTGGAAACTCCTTTATTGAAGAGGATGTCAAGCATATTACTCCTGTCGACATCATTAGTTCTGTTAATTATTTCTTCAACCTATTATATGAGGTTGGCGAAACAGATGATATTGATCATTTAGGGAATCGTCGCTTAAGATCCGTTGGAGAACTATTACAAAACCAATTTAGAATCGGTTTATCCAGAATGGAAAGAGTTGTAAGGGAAAGAATGTCGATCCAAGACACATCAAGTATTACTCCACAACAACTCATAAATATTCGACCAGTTATTGCGTCGATCAAAGAGTTCTTTGGAAGTTCACAGCTCTCTCAGTTCATGGATCAAACCAACCCATTAGCTGAATTAACTCATAAAAGAAGACTGTCAGCCTTAGGGCCTGGTGGTTTGACAAGAGAGCGAGCAGGTTTTGAGGTTCGTGACGTGCACTACTCTCACTACGGAAGAATGTGTCCGATCGAAACACCTGAAGGTCCAAACATTGGACTTATTAACTCCTTATCAAGTTACGGTCGAGTGAATAAGTTTGGTTTCATTGAAACCCCTTATCGACGAGTAGACCCTGAGACAGGATTTGTTACAAAGGAAATTGATTATCTGACTGCAGATGAAGAGGATAATTACGTAGTTGCTCAAGCAAACGCTCGATTAGGAGAAGACGGTAACTTTATCGATGATGAAGTTATTGCGCGATTCAAAGGTGAAAACACCGTTGTACCTAGAGAAGAGCTTGATTATATGGACGTTTCACCAAAGCAAGTCGTTTCTGCAGCGACAGCTTGTATTCCATTCTTAGAAAATGATGACTCTAACCGAGCTCTTATGGGAGCCAACATGCAGCGTCAAGCAGTTCCATTAATGTTACCTGAATCACCAATTGTAGGTACAGGAATGGAGTATGTATCAGGAAAGGATTCCGGTGCAGCAGTAATTAGCTTGCACGACGGAGTTGTAGAAAATGTTGAAGCAAAAGAAATTGTAATTCGTAGAATATCCGAAGTAGATGGAAAGGCAGTAGAAGGAGATACAGATACTTATACTCTCCAGAAATTCATTCGATCTAACCAAGGAACCTGTTATAACCAAATCCCCATTGTTAAAATGGGTGAGCGAGTAAGTAAAGGGGACGTCTTGGCTGATGGACCATCTATGGAGAAGGGTGAGTTAGCCCTCGGAAGAAACGTAGTTGTTGCCTTCATGACATGGGAAGGGTATAACTACGAAGATGCGATTATCATGAGTGAAAGACTTGTGAAAGATGATATATATACTTCGATCCATATTGAAGAGTATGAATCAGAAGCAAGAGATACAAAGTTAGGACCAGAAGAAATTACGCGTGACATTCCTAACGTTGGAGACGATGCATTAAAGAATCTCGACGAAGATGGAATTGTTCGAGTAGGTGCTGAAGTAGATAATGGAGATATTTTAGTTGGTAAAGTTACTCCAAAGGGAATGACAGAATTATCAGCTGAAGAACGTCTCTTACATGCTATATTCGGTGAAAAAGCAAGGGAAGTTAGAGACACATCCTTAAGGGTACCTCATGGTGCAGGCGGGATCGTCTTAGATGTAAAAATCTTTAACCGTGAAGATGGAGATGAACTCCCACCAGGTGTGAATAAACTTGTTCGAGTATATATCGTTCAAAAGCGTAAAATTTCCGAAGGGGATAAGATGGCAGGCCGTCACGGTAACAAAGGGGTTATCTCCAAGTTGCTACCAGAAGAAGATATGCCTTACTTAGCTGACGGTACACCAATTGATGTATTGTTGAACCCACTAGGAGTACCTTCGCGAATGAACCTAGGTCAAGTTTTAGAATTACACTTAGGTATGGCTGCTAAAGAACTTGGACTTCACGTAGCCTCTCCTGTATTTGACGGGGCCACCGAGGAAGAAGTTTTAGACACACTAGAAGAAGCAGGCTTACCAAGGGATGGAAAAAGAGTCCTTTATGACGGTAGAACTGGTGAAGCCTTTGATAGTGAAGTTGCTGTTGGAGTTTCTTATTTACTTAAGTTATCCCACATGGTCGACGATAAAATTCACGCAAGGTCAACTGGACCATACTCTCTTGTTACACAACAACCACTTGGAGGTAAAGCTCAATTTGGTGGACAGCGTTTTGGAGAGATGGAGGTATGGGCACTTGAAGCTTACGGTGCATCATATACACTACAGGAATTACTCACTGTTAAGTCGGATGACGTCGTAGGAAGAGTTCAAACTTACGAAGCGATCGTAAAAGGCGATAACATTCCGGAACCAGGAGTACCAGAATCCTTTAAGGTTCTTATTAAGGAATTACAAAGTCTTGGTATGAATGTAAAAATGTTAACTGCTGACCAAGAGGAAATTGACTTACGTGCATTAGATGAAGAAGAAACACATACAGCAAGCAAGCTCAATTTAGATATTGATCGTAAATAGTAATCACATGATTAAGTAATATAGGAGAGGTCACTTCGGTAAAAGTGACTTCTCCCGTTTATCCATATAGGTAAGAAAAGTATTTCAACATTAATAGGGAGGTTGACCCCTTGCTAGATGTAAATAAATTTGAACATATGAAAATTGGTTTAGCATCATCGGACAAAATTCGCTCATGGTCTTTTGGAGAGGTTAAAAAACCAGAAACGATTAACTATCGTACCTTAAAGCCAGAGAAGGACGGTCTATTCTGTGAAAGGATTTTCGGACCGCAAAAGGATTGGGAATGTCATTGTGGTAAGTATAAGCGAGTACGTTACAAGGGCGTTGTTTGTGATCGTTGTGGAGTAGAAATTACAAAATCCAAAGTTCGTCGTGAACGAATGGGACACATTGAACTTGCAGCACCAGTTACTCACATTTGGTACTTTAAAGGAATTCCAAGCCGAATGGGTCTATTGTTGGATATTTCGCCAAGGGCTTTAGAAGAAGTCATTTACTTCGCGGCATATATCGTAACAGATCCCGGTGACACATCCTTAGAGAAGAAACAATTATTGTCAGAATCCGTATATCGTGAAAAATACCTAGAATATGGTAGCCGATTTAAAGCGGGTATGGGTGCTGAAGCAGTAAGAGAGCTTCTTTCAACGATTGATTTAGAAAAAGAAGTTGAAGAATTACGAGAAGAATTAAAAACTGTAAGAGGCCAACGAAGAACGAGAGCAATCCGTCGTTTAGAAGTTGTTGAAGCCTTTAGAAATTCTGGAAATGACCCTACTTGGATGGTCATGGATGTACTACCAGTCATCCCACCAGAGATTAGACCAATGGTACAATTAGACGGTGGAAGGTTTGCTACTTCTGA
>Ga0079226_10003351_pt1 | contig 12289 bp, 17 predicted proteins | sample Poulit2014_FD_76345 | JGI IMG/M metagenome (GOLD analysis project Ga0079226, IMG submission 76345) | Agricultural soil microbial communities from Georgia to study Nitrogen management - Poultry litter 2014 | ecosystem: Environmental > Terrestrial > Soil > Agricultural land | place: USA: Georgia... | reverse complement strand
TTCGCAGTTAAATCCTGAACCTTTTCAATATTCCAACCGGCCTGTTCAACATTAGCTACGGTTTGCCGGGCAATATGAACGCCACTTAAATAATGGATGGGAGCATCCAGTTTTTTCATTAGGCTGGCCATAAAAGGTTGTTCTGCCCTCATGTGTTCGAGCAGATGTAACCGGCCGCCGGGCTTGGTGACGCGCAAGACTTCTTGCAGACCACGCACCGGATCGGGAACCGAACAAAAGACAAAGGTGGCAACCACTTCGTCAAAATGGTTGTCTGGAAAATCCATGTCTTGGGCATCCATCTCTTTAAGGATAACATGGTTTTTTTGTTTTTCCTTCAGCAGTCCTTTTGCCCGTTTGAGCATGCCGGGCGAAAGGTCAATGCCCGTTAGCTGAATATTATCAGGATAGTACGGGATGTTTTTCCCGGTACCCACGCCAATTTCCAGCACTTTTGGTCCGTGAATTTGCTCCCATAGCTTTTGCCGCCACTTTTTGTACCAAAGCTGTTCGACCGGCCACTCCATCAGATTATAAATGACTGATGTAACGTTGTACCGCTTTTTTGTAAATTGGGTTTGTTCAAGATTTGGATTATTCATTCGAATTAAGACCGTGCATTAAATTTGTTTTCCAATTCGGATTATTGTAAACGGATTACAAAATAGCTGCCGTCGTCTTTGCTTTTAAATTTTTGCCATATAATTCCTCGGTCTTTGTCTATAATCTCAATAACGCGATAACCAAATCCTTTCACTTTTATGCCCCACACATAAACGCCGATATCCACGGTCGAATTAATCTGATACTGTTCGGTTCGCAGGGTATCGTTGAGTATTACTTGACGGCCGCTCATAGTAACCTTACTTTTCCCGCCCAAAAATCCCACCAATCCTTTATCGATATCCATTTGAAATTCAATAGGTTCCATCTCCCATCCGGGCTCGGGATCCGTTGGGTAAAAAGCATTCGTATCCAACAGGTTGACTTTGATTTCGCTGCCTTTGCCATAGTCGGTAAACGGAAAGACATTTAATAACACCTGTTGCTCATCCGGCCGACAGGTATAGATTGTTTTGGTGCTGTCCTGCAGCTCTCTTTTAGCATTATACGAATACAGCTCTACCGGAAGGCGGTAGATATTTGCTTTTTCTTCAATGGAACCGACCATGAGTTTTTCAAAGGATTGCAGATCTCCTTCCTCGTTGTAATTGCACTTTTTGTACTCGTTGCCGGCGATCTCAAAGAGCAACATCCGGGACTCTTGTGCGACCGCCGGCCTATAAAATATACCGCTTAGAAGTAACAGGCCTGCAAATAATGCATAAAGTTTCATAATGGACTCCTGTAATGATGTTTGGAATTAAGAAAGCTATAGTTGTTTAGGTTACCGAGCCATGTTTGGCGACTCCTTATTTAAGTTTCTACTCAATGATAATACCCGCTACCTTAACACAACCTTAAAGCTCTCCTTACATAAGAAAATATATTTTACCTCTTTTACCGATTGTATAATTTAACCACTGAAGACTACTTGATCTTCGGCTTCCACCGCTTATAGAAAAAGTTATATATCGGTACGTACACCAGTCCGATATAAGCGCCCCAGGCAAAGCTTTCGACCAGCCCGAGGAAGAAACTGCCGACGGAAATCCACTCGAAGGCGGGCAGTACAATTTCCAGGAACTGATGCATGTGAACGCTTTCGGGGGTTACCAGTCCGTAAACAACGCACAGAATAAAGTTGACCGCCGTAAAAGTACCTGCCGCCCAGCTCACAATTTTGATATTAAGCATAATAGAGTCTCCTATTGTTTAGTTAATGATGTTGATGTTTGTTTTTGTCATCATCGGGGTGGTTGTGATCCTCCGGCGAACCACTGCCATGTTTGTGTCCGCGTCCGCAACCGCCATGGCCGCCGCCTTGTTTACCGTGTCCACCATGTCCATGACCGAACATATGCATGCCCACAAAAAGGATGATGATCAATATGAGGAACCAGTTTTCAGCTATCCATTCCATTGTGTTTACCTTATTTGTTTACTTATTAATTTTTCCCAATGCTTATATATGGGGTTTTGTTGTTCGTTTTTTCTTAGGGTTAATCTTTTTTTTCATATCCCTGCAGATCCTTTTTCAACTCCTCAAAATCTTCCCGGCTTATTTCGCCCCGTGCATAGCACCGGCAGAAATGATCCAAATGTTTCTTTAGCGGGTTGGCTTTTTTTCGCCGCCACAAAAGGCCCCCTATGATGGCTCCAGCTACCAAAACGGCCAGCAGAAGCCACCAAACCAGCATGGTATTCCATACATTTTCAAACCACATAAGCGCCTCCTTTCGGGGTTAAATTGGTATTTAAAAAAAGGGAAGCAGCCCTTTTCTAACGGTAGAATACAACAGGAAGGCTTAAAAGAAGCTTAAATCTTGCAAGTGCCAGCGAGAGAAGTAAATGATTACCGGCTGATTTCGCTGTTCAGATATCTCTTGATAATGTAAACAGGCACTACTAACACTACGATGGAGAAGGAAAAGTAGGGCAGATGTATATCCAGTGAATACAATCCGGCCCCAATAAAAGAACCGGCGGCCAGGCCCAGGCTGCTGATGGATGCCAGCAGCCCCATGCGTTCACCGACCCGGCTTTCACTTATTTTGCTCGTCAGCGAAGCCAGACTTGGAGTAACCAGCGCCATACCCAATGCCAGAATGCTGACTACCGTAATAATAAGGACAAAATCATTGGCAAACATCAATAGAAATAAAGACAGACCCACCAGCAGATATCCTACGGGCAACAGCCGCTCTTCCCCCATTGGTCGATTAAAAACCCCGTCAAACCAATCTGACTGATACTCATCCCGAGTGCGCAAACCATAAAGATAAATCCCATTTCCAAAACGCTGTACCCCAGCATCTGCTGTGCGTGCAGGGCGTAGGTGCTTTCGAACATGGAAAGCGCTCCCTGTGCAATCAGGGCGTAGATCAGTATCGGGAGCATCTCGCCCTTCATAATGTTTAAAAAACCGAGATTGCTCTGTTTATAGCTACTGCTTTCACTCTGAGATGATGCATCGGATAGCCAGAGTAATACGGCTATCAGGGCCAGCACTGAAAACCCGCCCGCGATCAAAAAGGGAACCGTGTAGGCGTTTGCGGCCAGCAGCTTCCAGGACCACCCGTCAAACCAGTTGGCATCCATAAAGAAGGAGCTCAGGACCGGACCGAAGATCACTCCGAGACTGGCTGCTCCTCCCGTCCACGCCAATACCTTTCCCCGGTTTTTAACCGGACTCAGATCCGTAACCCAGGAATTGACCGTAGGCAGTACCGAAGCAGAAAAAAGCCCTCCGGCTATCCGGAGCGCATATAACAGCGTCAGGTCGTCCGTCCAGCCAAATAGGATCAGGGAAAGGGCATAGCCACCCATGCCTGCGGCCAGCACGGGAGACCGGCCGATGCGGTCGGACCAGCGTCCCCAAAGCGGAGCTGCAAGAAACTGCATTAAGGGAAAAATACCGGTCATCAACCCTACATGAAGAGCCGGGGAAAGATTGAACAATTCATTCGAACGCGCTGCTTTTTCCACCAAAAACGGAAGAATGGGCAGCGTCAGCCCGTAGCCGATCATCACCAGAAAAAGGCAAAAAAGCAGGATAATGATCTCTTTTTTTCTCATAGCTCCATATTTATTCAGTTTGCCAATCTATTTTTTAAATAAATATTCCGGCAGGTCTTTGTTGATTTTAAGATCACTCAATCGGCAGGGGTTGGCAGCCATACCCCTGTTCCAGGGCTCGTTTTGAAAAACGGTACGCCTCCTCGATGATCATTTCCGTCTTGCTGAAATCGAGCACGCTGGTGAGCCGGGTGGTAATACACAGGTCCAGCAGAAACAGCTCGGTATCATCGGCGATTCGTCGTATATCGTTCCGCAGCTTTTGGTGCTGACTGACCTGTGCCGTACGGATAATCATATTGAACAGTCCGTTGACGGAGTGGCTGAACTGGTGCCGGCATTCACTTAACATACAGTAAATAGTGTTGGCGCCCTTTTCGTACGCTTTGTCAATTGGAATGTTATTGGTGATGCCGCCGTCCACGAGCTGATCGCCGTTCATAACCTGAGGCGGGAAATAGACCGGGAGGGCGCTACTGGCCATCAGGGCGGGCAGCAGCGGGCCCTCCTCCAGGTATACCGATCTCGCTTCTTGTAGATCGGTCGCCACCACCGTCAATGGGATTTCAAGTTCCTCAAAGGTCTCGACCGGCAGCTGTTTCTTGAGGAACTGTTTCAGGCCGGTGGGTTTAAACAGGCTGGAAGTATTACCCCATTTCCAGAGGATTTCCGGGTTGAAGCGGTAGAGTTTGCGATTAGAAATCTCTATCCATATTTCTTTTATCCGGGAGATATCCATCCCGCAAGCGGTAAAAGCCCCGCTCAGGGCACCAACGGAGGTGCCGACTATAAAATCGGGCCTGACGCCCAATTCTACCATGGCCTGGTAGAATCCGATTTCAGCAGCGCCCTGAGCGCCACCTCCGCATAAAACGAGTGCTGTTTTTCCAGGCTCCATTTCCTCGTCCGCTTTAACTCCATTTATATTTCAGCAGGGGAATAGTTGAGACTGAATGCCTTGTTTATTTTGGAAAATGCCGGTCGTTCATAATATTGGTTGCTGATATAAATAACGGGCAATAGCAAGGGATTCCCCAGTTTAGTAACCAGCTCCTTCGCTTTGTGGGTATCAAATCGCAAGTCAACAAAAGTAAACGCATAGTCTTTTTTCTGGAGCAGGTCCACCAGCTTTCGCAGGTAATCGCACCATCCGTTGCAGTAAATAATTGCGGTTGGCTCTTGTTTATTCAGATTTTCCGTTTTCATAACTGACTCCTCTACATTTTGGATTCTGTACTGTTTCTTATATTTCCTGAGTTCAAATAGTAAGTGCAAAAAGAAAGTGCCTTCAATTGGTTCATATCTCAGCTCAAAAACTTAAATTCTTTAATATCATATAGCTCCGGTATCTCCGCCTTACAGTCAAAAAGGTCGTTCAGTTTTACCCGGAAGCTCTACCACATATTTGGAATCAGTTGCGGTTCCGGCCGCTCCAAGGAAGTGTATGCTAACAGAATCATTCATGTAATTGTCCGGCTTCATTAAGCTTGCAGATATCTCGTGCCTCTTTCAGCACCTGGTTTTTCTTTCGATTGTCCAGTCCAAGATGGTCAAGTACCTTTTCATCTTCGCAGAGCTGCATACAAAATACGACATCCTTTTCGAGCAGCTGCTGTTTATCTTTTTTACTAAGGGTTGAAAGACAAGTAATAGGATGGAGATTCACTTTGCTAAGAAGATCTTTCAGCCCATTATTTTGGGGATAGTCCCAACTTAACAGTTTAAGGTCCATGCATTTGCCATACTGCAGGGCATCCTTGGTAAATCGAGTATTGGTTACCACCCATCCCTGGTGTTGCTTGTCTTCGTGACCGGGTTGGCTACTCCAGTTTCTTTCCACATCCTTGAATCGTGATTGAATGTAAAGGGGGACTTTTACATTACATTTATGTCCTTTTCGGTTGTGAAATTTGCATTCTATTATGAAATGCTTGTTATCCTTCTCAGCAATCACATCAATTTCATGGGATACGCAGTTGCCCTCCACAACAATTCCTGTTTCAGTTTGGTATCCTAATCTCTTAAGTAGTTCACCGACAAACTTTTCAAAGGGGTAGCCAGTAGGTCCCAGCTCTAATAATGCTTCCTTCAATTTATATCGTCCTGCTGAACGATTGGAATACTGCCTGAGCAGTCGAAAAGCCCTTTTATAGATCTCCTGAGTGGAAATGCCATCATAGAGTATCTCACTGATTGCATTTGCAATTCGATCAATAATTTGTTGAGCAGCACCTGCACTGTTGAGTGAACGCCGAAGCTTATTTTCATCAAATGATTCTTTTTCTCCGGATGCTTTGGTGACTGTGATTGGTGTCATATTTTAGACCATTATTGAATTGAAATAACTACAAATTTGATTGCCCCGTATTACCGGCCCGTTGAATAAACTGTTTCCATTGGCCTTTTGCCGGAAGGAAGGCCGGGACGTTCCGCTTGTACTGGAGATATTCTTCGCCAAACTCCTCGATTACTTTCTTCTCTTCCCTTTTGGCAAGCAGGACATAAGCAATAACGATAACCGGGAACAGGCCTACCGAGAATATGGTGGGCCAGTGGATGACGCCTTCTCCAAAAAGCCCGATAAATAGCCCCGTGTATTGGGGATGCCTGACCAGGCTGTATAATCCGTCGGTTGCCAGCCTGTTTTCCTGCTTGGCATGGTAAAGCTGACGCCAGCCCTGGATAAAAATTCCGAAGCCAATAAAAAGCAGGGCATAGCCCAGAATCATTGAGATCATCATGCCGGTCTGCCCCATGCCTAATAATGTGGACCAGAGATTGGCATCTACAGACCCACTGTCAATTCCCAGGAATCGCGCCATCAAATAAATAGTAAGGGGAAAGCCATACATCTCTGCATACAATGCAATGATAAAGCCTTGAATTAAACCAGCTCCCACCCACTCCCGCCAGGATTTGGGTGCCAGATACTTGTATAATAGCCAGGAAGCAATAACGATAACAAAAATTGCTATCACCCAGGCCCCCGAATGTTCTATTCCTCTTTCCATATTATTATTCCGTTTTGTTTTAATGTATGTTGGTAAAGTAACAGGGTCTGTCTAAAAGAACCTTTGTGTAATACCCAGCGACCGGTTTGTCTTTTCAATGGATTTGTTGGGATCGGGTTCAATTCCGGTAAGCGCCCGGATCGCATCAATGGTTTCGGGAATGACAATGGCCTGGTTATCAACCAGGTAGGCGTAGTACAGCTCATCGCCTTCCACCTTGAGCATATCCTCCCAGATGGCTACTTCGTACATATCACCGTGAGGACGGCCTATATCCAGCATTAATTCTTTCACAGCATTATTTGCTGATAATTCATTATCCATGCGTATAAAAGCGATTCGGGAAGAAGTGCCTAAAGCTTCCAACACGTCCTCTTTGGATGCTTCCCGGGTCAATTGAACAGTCCAGTAGTGCAGGTGAGAAAGTGTTTGGGGTACTTTTACCGCTGCGGTTACAACATCCAGCTCGGGATCCACGCTTTGGGCATCGGGGCCTTGGTGGCTGGGAATTTCCGGTTCAGGAACCAGCGTATTCATGCTGCCGTTTTTGTGGCTCTCCCACGGATCAGTAGCTCTGCGGAGCAGGGTACCACGTGCTTTGTTAAGCAGTCCCGCCCGTTTTAATGCGCTCAGGGTCCGTACGATGGAGGTAGTGTTGCAAGATACCACACGGGTTGCATCCCTTCCCAGGGCGGTTGCATAATTATTTTCGGCGCCAAAGGAATGGCCGGTCGTTTGATGTTTTTCTCCTCCTTGTACGATATATTTTACCCCGGCAAGTTTATATCGCTCAGCATTTTGAGCGCCGAATTTTTTGGGAGCGCAATCCACCACCAGGTCAGCGAGATCAAGCAGGTCGTCAAGATCACCGGCTACCGGAATACCCTCCTTGTTCATCGCCTTGCGGCCTTCCTCCGTGTTGGCAAACACGGCATATCCTTTGGCAGCAGCCGACTTTATTCTCCAGTCGGCGACTATATCGCCGATGCCCACCAGCTCCATATCTTCTTGCAGGGTTACTGCTTCCGCCACCCGTTTTCCGATGACGCCATATCCGTTTACGGCTACGTTAATCTTTTCCATAATAGTATTCCTTTTATGTTATTTGTTTTGCTTTAAAATCTGTTTTCGTTCTTCAAACTCTTCGCGTTCAATTTCCCCGCGGGCAAATCGTTTTTTTAGAATATCCAAGGCATCCTCTTTCGGTTCTGTTCGGGGCCGGTAGGGAATGATATCGAAGACTACCAGCAGGATGATGGCTATCATAATAAGCCACCAGATCCAGTGCATGCCTATAAAATGATGATCGTAAAACATGGTGCTAAGGTATTATGTTACTGTTGAATATATGCTGTGCCATTATTTGTCAGCTGTAGCAAGGTGCTGTCTGTAAAATAAAGCCCGTGCCTTAAAACAAGCTTAAATTGGCGTAGTTCTCACTGCTTTGGCAATTATTCTTCGATATGGGCGGACAGCGTTTGTCGTGCCCGCATGATATCGTTCAGGTTATGATCTGTTATAACGCCTAATAACTTCCCTTCCTCAACCACCGGGTAGATAGATTGCCCCTCGACCTGAGTGGCGGAAAGCAACTCCAGTAAAGTGATGTCAGGTGGAATGGTTTGGACGTCTTCCCGGATAATTTCGACTACCGGACGATCAGATTTGCCTTCCTGTAACGCTTTGATAATCGATGCATGGGAGATCAGGCCCTCAAACCGGTCGCCATTGGTAACGACTACCTCTGAAGCCGGGCTTTCAAGCATCGCTGAAGCGGCCTGGGCCACCGTGGCGGTGAGCGTGACGCCCGGATAGTTGCCCTTAATGATATCTTTAGCCGTCAGATGCTTCACAGATTCCGCCATCGAAACCTGACGGGCTTCTGCACCGGCCCCCAGGAATATGAAAATTCCGATAAACAGCAGAAACGGATTGTAGAAGAGGCCGATGAGAACAAAACCGATAGCCAGCAGTTGCCCGATAGAAGCAGCGATCCGGGTGGCGCGATCCCTTCTTAACTTGAAAGCCAGCAATGCCCGGAGCACGCGCCCGCCGTCCATCGGAAAGGCCGGTATCAGGTTAAACAGAACCAAAATAATATTGATCACCAGCAAATCGGCCAGGAAATTACTGCCGGTTATATGATGACCCAGTTCCATATCAGACTGTCCCAGAAGCAGCATGATCATATATAATCCGATGGCAATGGCCACATTGACCGCCGGTCCGGCAATCGCTACCACTAGCTCTTCTTTGGGATTTTCGGGCATGCGTTCCAGCCGGGCCACCCCGCCAATAGGAAGCAGGTTTATATCCCGGGTCCCGATCCCATACCGACGAGCGGCCAGGGCATGGCCGAACTCATGGAGAGTGACGCACCCGAAAAGGGCTGCGAGAAAAATGAGTCCCATGATTATTTCAAAAAGCCCGTGCCCCTGTTGCAGGTGCATCCAGGAGAGCCAGATAACCAGCAGGATGAAAGTCCAGTGAATAAAGACCTTGATACCTGCAGGTTTTCCGATATAAAGTGACCATTTCATGGCAGTGTTCTTTCGATTGGTGGTTATTTATTGAATAAAAAGGACCTTTGAAATACCTTTGTTTGGACCTCCCCAAACCCTCCTAATCCCGAGGATTCGGGACAAGAGGGGTTTGTGAGGAAGTATTTCAAAGCGTCCTGAAAATAAGTGTCTGTTTCAAAGTGTTACCCGCGTATATGATGGTACCTATTCATCTTATATGCATTCGGATGATTTTTGGTCTCTACTCTTACCGGAACTTCCTGCAGCTGAGCGTTATCCAATAGCTCGCCAAGTTTATCCGCAAGATTTCGAAGCAGGCTTTTTAGTATTTCCATAATAATAATTATTGATTGAATTAACGGATGTCATGTTCTTTTGTAGAACATACGAGGGTATTGCTGAAATAAAGCTTAAACTGGAAGGCGTTCTTCTAATTATTTTGGCAGTACACAGAATAGGCTTGACTCATCAGGCAGGTTGTAGCCTGTGCCAGGTGAGGTGTTCGTACAGGCTGGACCAGTACATGCCAAAGGTAAAGGCAAAAAGCCATTCCTCCAGCGAAATTTCGGTTTATATCTTCCCTTTCATCTCTTCCTCATCCATTCCCATATCCATTTTTCCTTCACTGTCGGTATGCGATATCATAAAAAGACGCTCGGCCAGGATAATAAGTAGAATCCCTGCCAAAGCTACCCCAAGAACAAAGGGATCCGTCAGGTATTTGATATAAATAAAAGCCCCAAGTACGGCAACATCCATAATTATGGCTATAACCGGCACAGCGGGATGGAAATCAATTTTCTCCCTCAGGTGCCGCAGCAGGCCCCAGTGTATAGCAATGTCCATCGTCAGATAAAAGATAGCCCCAATAGAAGCAATGCGGGTTAAATCAAATAAAATAGTCAAACCCATGGCCAAAGCCACCGTAAAAATAAGGGCCGGATTTTGGAATCTCCCCGCCTTTAGCCTGGGCACTTGTTTCATATTGCTTAGCATTCCCAATAGTCGGGAGGCTGAAAAAACGCTGGCTATTACACCGGATACGGTAGCCACTATGGCAAGTAAAATGGTTAGCCATGTGCCCCATTCTCCAAAAATCGGTCGTGCAGCCTCCGCAAGTGCGTAATCTTTTGCAGCAATGATTTCAGGGATGCTCAATCCTGCCGATACGGACAGTGCTAAAACGATATAGATCAGCGTGCATAGCAGGATTGAAATAATAATAGACCGCCCCATATTTCGATGCGGATCCTGAATATCATCCCCTTGATTGGTGATCGTCGTAAAGCCTTTATACGCAAGAATCGAGAGGGCCAGCGCAGCAATAAAACTTAAACCTGCCGGCAACGACTGGCTATTTTTTGAAACAAAGTTACCAGTAATATCCGGAAACCCTGCTATGGCTAAACCCGCAATAGCAAGCAGTGCGATGCCTGCAACCTTAATAATAGCCGTGACGGTTGCCGTTGCACCAATAACTTTGTTGCCCATTACATTAACGATAAAGGCCAGGGCCAGAAGGCCTACACCCAACGCCGAAGCATAGCCGGCGTATGCTTCGGGAAACAGCCGCAGCGTGTAGGCGCCAAAGGTGCCGGCCACCAGACTCTCGGCAACAACCATTGATACATACATCAGCAGCGAAAGGGTGCCCGCCGCCGTGCCGGGCTGATATGCTTTTGTCAAAAATTTAGCCACTCCCCCGGAGGAAGGATAGGCATTGGAGAATTTAACGTATGAATACGAACTGAAGCCCACAACCACAGCTCCTATTAAAAAGGTTACCGGAAACAAATCACCGACCAGCTCAGCAATTTGTCCCATAAGTACAAAGATACCGGCTCCTATCATTACTCCCGTGCCCAATGATACAGAACCTGTTAAAGACAGCTTTTGATTCTCTATGTTTATTTTTTTCATTGTGGAGTAACGATTTAACGAAGTTAAGCCAAATAAGGCTTTACGCCTGCATGTACTGTATTAAAAATAATTTTGAGTGGTATCTTCTCCTTTTGAATAAGAGATATTATAGATTGCGGCAATTAATGCTCCGATCAGCCATTCCAGAATGAAGGTTTGCACCAATCCGAAGAAGGCTTGCAGGCGCGGCACGCTCATCCGAATAATGGGTTCTACATCCAGCTCGTGCAACAGGCTGTTGAAGAAGAACACCGTCCCTCTTTACCGACCGTTATCATCAGGATGATACATCCCAGGTAAAAAATAGCCGCGGTTGCTCCGGCGGCCATCCCCAATTTTTTGATGCTGAGTGTTTTCATGATAAACTCCTGTCGTTAGTTTGGTGATTTTCATGCCCCGATCCTTTCCGGTGGTGACCAATCATCAGGATGTGGCAGGCAAATATTGCTACGACAAATAGAAAGATGGTTATGTTACTGCTCAGCCCCAGCAGTGGGGCGAAAAACAGAAGCAGAAGAGGAACCCCACATCCAATAATCGCCCAAAGGGTATGCTTGCTCATTTTTATGTGATATGGTTAGTTGTTGGTAAGGGAACTTTTGAGCCTGTTGAACTCTTCTTTTGATATTTCACCGGTTTGAAATCGTCTATGGTACACTTCGGTGGCTGCATTTCTGACTTCAAGCCGGTGCTTGCCGCGAAGAGCAAGATACCAGATCAGGAGCAAGACCCCGGACAGGAGTATCCAAAGTACCGGGGCCCAGGCATTCAGTGTGTTTAGCCACTCCATGATTAGTTGTGATGTTGTTTATGGTTGCCGGAATCCATGTTGCTTTTGTCCATCATGCCTCCCTGCATCATCTGCATGCACATCATGTGCATCTTCATCATGGAAGAATCGCCCATCTTTTCCATCATCTTGGAGTGATCCATTTCTTTGCCCTCCATCATGGATTGCATCATCTCCATGTGCTTCTGCATGCGCTCTTTCATCTCGGGATTATTCATCATCTTCTGATGCATCTCCTGCATATTCATGTCGCCGTCCATCTTCATCGAGCCCATCATATGCTGCATCATCTGCTTACGCATTTGCGGGTTCTGCGTCATGTGCTCCATCATCATGGCTCGCATGGTCGAATCCTGCATCATTTCCAT
>Ga0079226_10003350_pt1 | contig 12291 bp, 14 predicted proteins | sample Poulit2014_FD_76345 | JGI IMG/M metagenome (GOLD analysis project Ga0079226, IMG submission 76345) | Agricultural soil microbial communities from Georgia to study Nitrogen management - Poultry litter 2014 | ecosystem: Environmental > Terrestrial > Soil > Agricultural land | place: USA: Georgia... | reverse complement strand
TTAATTGTAAAGTGTAATTGGGTCATTTGATTCCTCCTAGTTAGTTTTTGTTGCTGAAAACATTGTACTAGTTTAGGTTTCAAATGACCTTTTCTTTTTACACAATTATACGGACACTATCTATTCCCTCGTTAATAAATTTATTTAAATACTTTTTTTCTTTTTGAAGAGATGCCACTATAATATGTGCCAACTCATGTCCACATTCATTGTTTAAATTTGTATGAATTGTATTTAAAAAGTTATTAGAGTAGCTTAACCTATTTGATAGCACATCCGAAAGTCCGCTATAAACTATTATGTCTACCTTTTTCCTAAAATTTGGTTTATATACTTTTTTGATTTGCTGAAAACTATTTTTATAATCTATTATAAACTCTTTTGCCTCGCTTTTGATAATTGAAGGTTCAAAATGAAATCTTAAAAAACTATCTTCATAAACTATTCTAAATTCTTGATTAATATTTAATAAATAGATCCAATCTTTACCATAATCTCCTAAGTTTGTTAATAATTTACACGATTTAGAATAATTACCAACTGAAAAATAAAATAGAGCTTTTTAAAATCTCAGCCCTGATTACAATTTTTTTGGGATACTTGCTATAATTTGCTAGTTTAAAATACTCCATTCCCTCGTAAGGATATCCAATTTCAAATAGAGCTATCCCTAAATATAAAATTGTATTTTCATTTATTTTTTTAGAACTATAAAAATAATTCAAAATATCTTCATAATTTTCATTTATAACGTCTTTATATAAACTATTCATAAAAATATGGTAAGGATACTAAGTTAAAGTGTGAGCATTTTCTTTCTTCATTCAAAGACTTATATAGAATACATCCACCTAGGCAATCAGGCAAAATTTTACATTTTCTGCATTTTGAATCAGAAAAACAGTCTGCCGCTTTATACCATTCTGTTGCTTTATCTAAATCAACTACATAATCACCATCCTCTGTTAATCTACCAATCTTAGCATTATTAAAACTCATATTATTAATGCACTTCCGAACGTTTAAATCTGGTGTTATATAGAAAAAATTTTCATCACCACAAGCTTCGCATGATCTATAAAAGTAATTATTTTTCATTATAGAATATCCTAAAGAAGAACCTGCTTCATAAAAAGTTCTTATTTCAGAAAAGTTATTGCTATTAATTTTATTGTAAGAATCCGTATTATAAACTGGTCTTAGCACCAGACCAATATTCTTTCTCAATCTTTTATCAACTCCTGATAAAGCATCTGATATTTCTTCAACAGTATTATTATTTAAATTTACTCTGAGTATAAACTTAAATTTCTTCTTATCGATATATTGATACATCACTTCATTTATTATATTAACAAGTTTATCAAATGAACCAAGTCCGTTTTTAAACTTTCTAGTTGTGTCATGAGTTTCTTTTGATCCATCTAAAGTTATTTGAATAGTTTTACAATTATAATTTACTAACTTTTCCAAAATTTTTTTATTTATTAGAGTACCATTAGTTGTTATAGAAGTTCCAAATATAAAATTATATTTAACTGATCGGAATCAAAAAAAGATTTTCTATATAAGAACTCAATCTTATCAATTTCTCTAATAGAATTATTTTCCAGTATTATGCCATTGTCTAACAACGTTTTATATGTATAGTCATCGTCATTTTTTAACGAATTAATGTTTATATCTTGGCTAAGTTTTACAATACTTTTTGATAAAGAATTATAAATGATTCTATAATTTTGATTTGACATTACTTCAATGTTGTATTCACTTTCTTTCATAAATCAACCTCCGCATGAAATATTTAAAATAGCGATGGTGAAATTGAATTTAATTTATCTTTATTTATTGCCTTTGACGAAATTTCTTTTGAAGTATCAAGTTTTGCTTTTTTTATTATTTCAAAGTCTTTCTGCTTAATGCAAATTTTCTTATTGCTATTACTATTCATATGTATCCTTTCTAATATCTAACCAGTATTTTTTAACAATCACCAACGCTATCTTAATTATAGGTTACCATGGATTTATTAAAAATTCAAGTATTTTTATATTTATTCTTAAAAGTCCAGTTTTTAATACGTTTTTGCTTGATTTTATGTATAATTGTAGTATATTTTATATAGGCTCTTATAGATTTATCAATGTTTTAAAAATTTTCTAGCCTAGATTTTTTGAATAGATACATTTTAATATCTGTAGATCTTTATCGAATTTGTCTGAGAAATTACTTTATATATGCATAGAAAAAGGCTCGTTTCCTGCCTAAGGCAGGCTACAAGCCTTTATTTAATCCTAGTTTAAAGCTAGGTCTTTTTATTTATTTTTTCTTTTTCTCTTTGCTACTCTTTTATTTTGCTTTTTACCAAAAAACTTATGGTAAAGTTGGTTAACTAGGTCCATCACTTCAGGAATCCTCGCAAGTAATATCACTAGCAAGTAAACAAGGCCTGCAAAGATAATTGCTAGAAAAAGAGCTAGGATATGACTAATCCTACTTGCAAGCGCACCGTAGCTTACATATGCTAGGTAAGCCATAAGAGAAGTTGCAAGGATGATCTTTACTAGGGAAATTAGGGTTTTTTTAAAATTAAAGGCTCCAAAATTATCCCTAAACTTATAAATCATCATTATAGAGCCAATGGCAGTTGATGTAACTGTCGCATAGGCTAGACCTTGGATATCAAAATATTTTATAAATACAAAATTTAATATAACATTTAAGGCTTGTTGGATAACAACAATTATAACAGGAGTCTTACTATCGCCAACTGCATAAAATCCCCTATCCACAACATCTGTTAGAGATTGGAAAATAATATAAGGTGCGTAGGCAGAAAGTAGGCTTGCTACAATAATTGTATCATCACTAGTAAAGGCCTTTCTCTCAAAAACAAGCTCAATAATAGGTTCTGCTAGGACCATCATACCAACAGTAGCTGGTATAACTAGGGTCATAGTTGTAACAACTGCTGATGAGATTGATGTTTTCATCTGGCTGATTTTTCCAGCCTGGCCCAGGTGGGCAATCTTAGGAAAGATAGCTGTTGTAACAGATACAGTAATTACCCCAGTTATTAGGGTAAGCATAGTTTTTGAGTAGAATAATTTTGAAATAGCAGCCTTACCAAAAAAGTATGATGCCATAGAGTTATCAGCTATTATAGATAACTCTCCTGCAGCTGAGGATATTATTATTGGTATAGCCACAATCATTAGACTTCTAACATACTTGTTATGGATGTCTACTATTTTTTTATGCTCATAGCCCGCTTGTCTTGCTGCCTTAGGAAATAAAATATATTGTAAGACATTTCCTAAAAGAGCTCCTATTATTAGTAAGTAAGGATTTCCAGTTAGACCTGTAAGAACGGTAAAGATAATTATTACAATATTCATCAAGATCCCAGTTATAGCAGGATCAAAGAAATTGCCCTTAAGGTTTAAATAACCCCTAAAAATTGCAGAATACAGATAAGCCAAGACTGCAAACATCATTATCCTAGTATAGTTTGTTGCAAGGTCAAGCCACTCGCCCTCAAGGTCTGGACTTAAAATTTTAGAAAAAGGCCTTGCAAAGACCAGGCCAAAAATTACCGCAAATAGTCCAAATCTCATCAAGATATTGAAGACATTTGAGGTAAAAGCTTCGGCTGCTTCCTCTCCCTCTTCATTTTTTGCCTTGTTATATATAGGTATAAAACCTGAAATAATACCCATAGCCACGAAGTTTGATACAACCACTGGAAGGGTATTTGCTGTTGTATATACACTTTTTAAATCACCTGCTCCGATAAATGACGCCATCACTGCTTCTCGTACAAAGCCAAAAACTTTAGAGATGATGGTTATAATCATGAGCATCAATGTAGTTTGCCCCATATTGTTCCTCTCTTATAAAATCTTTCCTTTATTATATCTAATTATGGGTCTATTTACAAATATGAAGGAAATTCTTTATAGCTTTCAAAAATAAAAAAGAACCCAGCCTAGCTAGGTTCCTTAAATTTATTTTTGTAAGACTGAATCGTCTGGTTTATCTTCTTTTGGAATCAAGGTATTATCTGCTGGAGAATTAAAGATTGATTCTTCAGAGAAGGCTTTAACAGCTTTTCCTGATTTTCTAATATCCACTACTGTACCAGGTCCACCTACACATCCTCCTGTACAAGCCATACCTTCTATTAGCTTACCATCCATCTTTCCAAGTTTAGCCATCCTAGCAAGTTTCATACAATCTGCTAGACCTTCAGCTTTTTCTATATTAACCTTGGCATCTGGATTTATTTCGTGGATTCTCTTTTCAACTGCTTGAGCAACTCCACCGCTTACTGCGTAGTACCTACCTGTTTTAGAAGCATCCATAATATCTTCTTCTACTTCTATCTCAGCTGGTTCTATACCCTTAGCAAGAAGCATACCTAAAAGTTCTTCGTAGGTTATAACAAAGTCTATAACTTCAGCTACTTCTGGTTCTAGAGCTTCAAGTTTTTTAGAAATACATGGACCTACGAAAACTACCTCACAATTTGGATCACGTTTTTTCATTTGCTTGCCTGAGTAAATCATAGGTGTAGATGATTCTGAAATCTTATCGTTGATTTCCGGGAAGTTTTTCCTAACCATTGACTTCCATGAGAAGCAGCAAGAAGTACCCATAAATGGAATCTCACCTGTTGGTACAAGCTCTAAAAATTCGTGGGCTTCATTTAGAGTTGTAAGGTCAGCGCCAAGTCCAACTTCTATAACATCATCAAAACCTAAAAGTTTTATAGCTTCTTTTATTTGTTTTGGACTAACATGGGCTCCAAATTGACCAACAAAGGATGGAGCAACTACAGCATAAACTTTTCTGTCAGATTGAAGAGATTTGATAAGTTGGTAGATTTCACTCTTATCAGAGATAGCCCCAAATGGGCAAGAAATAATACATTTACCACAAGCTACACACTTATCTTCATCAATTTTAGCACGTCCTAGTGGGTCAGATGATATAGCCTTAACCCCGCAGCTTTCTGCACAAGGTCTTTTTTGGTGGTTTATAGCATTGTATGGGCATGCGTCTACACACTTACCACATTTGATACACTTATCTTGGTCAATAATCGCTCCCTTGGCTGTGTATTCTACAGCGTTTTTAGGACAGACATTTACACATGGGTGTCCTATACAAGCATGGCATTGGTCTGTAACTGTAACTTTATTTTCTGGACATGCTTCACAAGCAATTTTAATAACTGATACTAATGGTGGATGGTAAATTCTTCTATCTACGTCCATTTCAGCAAGTCCTTCAGTGATAGCTTCTGTCTTATCAGCAGTTCTAGCATCTAGACCTATACACATTCTAAGTCTTTCGCCCATAACCGCTCTTTCTCTAAAGATATTTTCCCTATAGGAAGCTTCTTCACCAGGAAGAATGTTATAAACCTCAAGACCAATATCGGTTAGCGGTCTATTTTCATAGGCAATTTTGGCAATTGCCTCAAAAGCCATCCTTCTAATATTTAATATATCTATGTAAGATTCTTTCATTTAATACCTCAATTAACTACTTATTTTCTATTTTTCTAGGGCAGACTCTAATTTTTCTATGTCAATTTTGACAATGGCATGCATCTTTTCCATAAGGACTTCAGGTTTAGCCTTGGTTATGTACTCACCGTCTATTTTTACAATAGGTGATTGTCTGTCTGACCCTTCTACTTCATCCATGATGTTCTTATATAAAATTTCAATTTCAGGAGCTTTTCCTAAATTTTCAACTTCATAAGCAATATCAGTATCTCTTTTTACTAGCTCTGCGGAATCATGTAAATACTCATTTCCGTGGGCTGTACATCTTGCACATGAACATATAGTTACCTTCATCTCAGTCTCCTTTTTATATTCTTACATCAATTGTATCAAATATAACAAAATATTTCAATACATACTATCCTCTATCATTTATTGGTATTTCTATTATAAAAGTAGAACCCTCTCCAAACCTACTTTCTAAATCTAGTTTAAAATCTAGACTATCTGCTATATGTTTTGCAATAGAAAGGCCTAGGCCTGTTGATTTTACCTTCCTATCCCTTGACTTATCAGCCACATAAAATCTCTCGAAAACTCTCTTTATATCAGAATTTTTTATGCCTATGCCAGTATCTTTTATAAAAATCCTCATAGACCTATCTATCAGTATCGAAGAAATCTCGATAGAGCCTCCTTCCTTATTATATTTGATAGCATTTTCATAAATATTTGATAAAAGATCTACAAATAAAGACTTAACTGTATAAACCCTATAGGTTGTAAGATTGTTTGTTACTTGGATGTTTCTTTTGTTAGATTTTTGCCTAAATTTATCTATTATTGCATCCATTTCCTCTTTGACATCTACATAGGATTTGGCTAAGTCTAGGCCTTTTTCATCTAATTTTGAAAGTCTTAATATATCGTCTATTATCTCAAGTAATCTATTGCCTTCATCAAAGATTATTTGAGCAAATTTTTTAATATCTTCGTCCTTGGCTATACCTGTAGAAATAAGCTCTGCATATCCATTTATTGAAGTAAGGGGGCTTTTTAGCTCATGGGTTACATTGGCTGAAAATTCCCTTCTCATAAGTTCTGCCTTCCTAGTTTCTGAATTATCTATGATAATTACTACAAAACCCATATTTCCCCCATCATAGATTGGGTCAATAAAAATTTTAAGGTGGTAAGAATTTGCATCAAGAGATAGGCTCTTAGACCTTGATAAGATCCTTGCTTCCTTTAGGGCAAGTTTATATTCCCTACTATCTATCAACTTATCAATCCTTACTGTCTCGTCCTTATTTAAGAAATTTTTCGCAGAGTCATTGATAAGTTCCACCTCTCCCTTGGGATCAAAAACTATAAAGCCCTCTTCCATATTGGAGGTGATATTTTCAAGTTCTCTCATCTGTCTTTTGAGGATGGATATGTTTTTTTCAAGCTTGACATTTTTATTTAAAAGATTTCTATAAACCTTGCCTACATCTTCAAAATCTTCTCCGACCTTATTAAAATCATAGTATTTATCAAATTTTGATATTTTTCTTGCATAAATGTCTAGTCTTTTGTCTATGTATAAATGAGATAGGATAAGTAACCCTAAGCTCAGGCCCAGAAATAGGAAACTTATCTCGTATTCTTTTGTATAAAAACCAACAACCACAGCAAAGGCGGTCGCTATGGTTGTTGTAATACTTAATGATTTTTTTGTTAATTTCTTCATATCTCTCCGAATTTATAACCCAAATTTCTTACAGTAGTAATATACTTGCCAGAATTTTTTAGTTTATTTCTTAGACTTGCTATGTGAACGTCAACAGTCCTTGTCTCTCCCTGGTAGCCATAGCCCCAGATCTTTAAAAGAAAGTCATCTCTAGTGATGACATTTCCTAGATTATTCATAAATAGGTTTAACATCTCAAATTCTTTGTAGGTTAAATCTATTTTTTCCCCGTCAACTTTTACAGTTCTCTTTTTGGTATTTACACTGATATCCTTATAAGTCAAATGATCATGGTTAGCCCTATTTACACGACGCAAGATAGCCTTTACCCTTGACAAAAGCTCTAGAATTGAAAATGGTTTGGTTATATAATCATCAGCTCCACTTTCAAGACCTAAGACCTTGTCAAACTCATCGGTCTTGGCTGTAAGTATTATCACAGGAAGGTCAGAAAACCCCCTTATTTCTTTTAGAATACTAACCCCGTCCTTGCCTGGAAGCATAAGGTCTAAAAGTAAAAGTTCACAAGGATTAGCCCTAATTTCTTCTACTATAGATAGGCCGTCCTCAAAGGCCTTAACTTCATAACCTTTTTCTGTAAGGGCATAGCTTACCAAATTTCTAATTGCACCATCATCTTCAACTACATATATCATTATAACCTCGTTGCTAAGTCTGCCACCCTGGCAAATCTATCGCCAAGCCTTTCAAAGTATTTAAATAGAAGAATCTTATTAGATAATTCCACTGCATCTATCCTGTCATTTTTGTTTTCATCTGCCACAAAAGTTATGGCATCTACAAATACCTTGTTATTTATCTCGTCTTTTTCAATTGTATCAAGGGCTAGGTCCTTATCATTTTTTATAAAGGCCTCTATCCCGTCTTTTATCATCTTGCTTTCATTTTCTATAAATTTTTTTAAGAAATAAATTTCTTTCTCGCTTACCTCGTAGCCTTTAAGAATTTCTGCCACAGAATTTAGATGGCTTGCAATTCTTTTAAATGTAGAGGCAAGTTTTATTTCCATTTGCAAAAGTCTTAAATCTCTTGCTACTGGTTGTTGGAGGGCAAGAAGCTCAAAACAAAATCTCTCTATGCCAGCTGCTCCTCTTCTAATATCATCGTAAAGTTCTATGACATGGTCCAAATTCTCATCATTATTATTCTCAAGGTAGAGGTCAATCCTATCATAGGAAATAAGAATAAGTTGGCTTACTTCCTTGCTCATTTCCTTAATTGATCCCAAATCACTGTTAAACCTAGTTCTCATTATCCAAACCTTCCTGTGATATAATCTTCTGTCCTTTTATCAGATGGATCTTCAAAAATCTTTTTGGTTTCATTCATCTCTATAACCTCACCTGTAAGGAAAAAGGCTGTTTCATCTGAAATTCTTGCTGCTTGTTGCATGTTGTGAGTTACTATTACTATGGTATACTTTTCCTTTAACTCGTCCATCAAATCTTCTATAGCAGATGTTGATATAGGGTCAAGAGCACTTGTAGGCTCATCCATCAAAACAATTTCTGGGTTTACTGATAGGGTTCTTGCTATACAAATCCTCTGTTGTTGACCACCGGAAAAAGATAGGACATTTTGATCAAGTTTATCCTTGACCTCATCCCAAATTGCAGCAGATTTTAAAGAATTTTCTACTATTTCATCTAGGGTATCCTTATCCTTGATGCCTGATATTTTGGGACCATAGGTTATATTATCATAGACTGATTTAGAAAATGGGTTGGGCGATTGGAAAACCATGCCAACATTTCTACGAAGACTTACGACATCTACATCTTTTTTGTAAATATCCTTTCCTTCTATTTCTATTAAACCTTCTATCTTACATGAATCAACAAGGTCATTCATCCTATTAAAACACTTAAGAGTGGTTGACTTTCCGCACCCTGATGGACCTATGAAGGCTGTAACCTTACCCTTTTTGATATCCATATTTACTTTTTTTAGGGCCTTGAAGTTATCATACCAAAGGTCTAGGTCCTTAACCAAAATGGCTGTACCCTTATCTCCTACATCTCTTTTTTTAATTATTGATTTATTTTTCTTATTTATTTCTTGAGCCTTTTTAAACATATTATCTTCTAGGGGGCCTTTTTCTTTTGTTTTTTCCATTATTTCTCCTAAGCTTTTGTTATTTTTTTACTAATCCTTGTAGATACAAAGTTAATTAGGACCACAAAGACTAAAAGAAGTACTGCTGTGGCGTAGGCTTCTTTGACATGAAATCCTTCACTTGATAGGACATACATGTGAACTGCCATGGTCCTTGCTGATTTAAACAAGCCTTTTGGTATATCAGGTACACTACCCATGGTAAATATTAGGGCAGCTGATTCTCCTACAATCCTACCTGTTGATAAAAATATTCCGCCAAGTATACCATCCATGGCATCTGGTAATACAACTTTAAAAATAGTTTGGATCTTGCTAGCTCCAAGAGCTAGGGAGGCGTGTGCCTGAAGGGGATTTACAGTCAAAATCGCCTCCTCAGTTGTTCTAATTATGGTAGGTAAAATCATGATTGCTACAGTAAGACATCCTGCAAGAAGTGAATACTGCATACCTAGACCACGTCCAGCACTCGATACAAAAAACAAGTAACCAAATAGGCCATAAACTATAGATGGAATTGACGAAAGTATTTCAGTTGAAAACCTAACAGCTTTGATTAGAAACTTATTTTTTGCATAGTTTGATAGGTAAATTGCTGTAAAAATTCCTATCGGAAGAGCAATTATCAAGGTTAAAACTATTGTCATTAGAGTTGTTATTAAGGCAGGCATTAAAGAAACATTTTCTGTAGTATATTGAAGTTTGAATAGACCTGGAGTAATGTTTGGTATACCTTTTATCAAAATATAGGCAATAATAATCCCAGACATAGCATAGCCTAATGTCACTAGGAGCATTATTGTTCCTTTGAAAAATTTGCTCATAAAATCTCCTATAATCTTTCTTCGGTTTTATTTCTTATAATATTAAAAATGATATTTATTATTAGGATAAATATAAATAAAACCATACCTGTTGCAATTAGAGCTTGCCTATGCATACCAGCAGCATATCCCATCTCTAGGACGATATTAGTTGTAAGTGTTCTTACACCCTTAAAGATTGATGAAGGCATCATTGGTTGGTTGCCTATTACAAGGTAAACCGCCATGGTTTCACCAATCGCCCTACCTATGGCAAGGATAATTGATGAAAAAATACCAGATTTTGCATAAGGTAGCATTACCTTATAAATTGTTTCTTCTTTTGTTGCGCCAAGGGCAAGAGAACCTGTCATAAAAGTTTTTGGCACTTGTCTCAGTGAGTTTTCAGAAATATTTACCATAGTTGGTAGTATCATTACAGCAAGAAGAATAGATGCTGTTAGCATATTCATACCACTTTTTACATCAAATAAGTCTTTTACTAAAGGTACTAAAACCATCATAGCAAAGAAACCATACACTACTGAAGGAATCGCAGCCATGAGATTCATTAGAGCCTTTAGAGGTTCATAAGTTTTTTTCGCATAATAGGCCATAAAAATTGAAATAGCTAGGCCAAAGGGTAGGGCTATTAAAGTTGATAAACCTGTTACAATAATTGATCCTATAATCATCGGAAAGATTCCAAATCTTGGATTGCCTGCAGTTGGTTTCCAAACCTTGCCGGTTATGAATCTTAAAAGTCCGTACTCATTTACAAACTTAATTCCTTCAGAAAATATGAAGAAAATGATAAGAAGTATCAGAAATACGGACAATACTGCAGACAAGAGGAAAATTATCTCTCCAATTTTTTCTCTTGTCTTATTCATATTATTTTCCTAGTTCACTTGTATTTGTAAGCTCACCTTTGAAGATTTGTTTTAATTCTTCAAGACTTAAATCTTCTACCTTACTATCTTTATTAACTACTACAGCTATACCGTCTGTTGCGATTACTTCTACAGCTAGAGTTTCTTTTTCTTCATCTTTTAATTCACGACTTGCCATTGCAATATCAGCTGCTCCGTCGATTACTGCTTCTATACCTGCAGATGATCCAGTAGATTGGATTTCAATTTTGGTGTCTGGGTTAAGTTCTTGGTATTTTTCTGCCATTTTTTCCATAAGTGGAGTTACAGATGTAGACCCTGCTACTGTAAGCTTGCCTGATAATCCTGCCGCCTCATATTTTTCAGTCTCTTGAAGTGGAACATAACCTTCATCTAGGCTAAGTTTTTGAGCTTCTTCTGATATACAGAATTTTAAGAAGTCTTTTGCAAGATCATTTAGTTCTGCTTCTTTAAATCCTAGGTTAAATGGTCTAGAGATTTTGTATGAACCATTTACTATATTTTCTTCAGTTGCTTCTACTCCTTCAATTTTAACTGCCTTTACAGTGTCATTTAAAGAACCAAGGGAAATATATCCGATAGCGTTAGCGTCTTGGCTAACTGTTTGCATAACACCGTTGGTTGAGTTCTGTACGATAGCATCTGGGGTTGTCATGTCTTCCTTGGCACCATCAACTTCTTCTTCAAGACCGACAAGTTCTATGAAGGCGCCTCTTGTACCTGAACCATCTTCGCGAGATACAACTGAGAAGTCATAATCCTCTGCATTTGCAGTATCACTTGTTTCTTCTTTTTCTTCTGCTGGAGCTTCAGCTGTTTCTGTTGTTTCAGTTTGAGCTGGTTTTTCTTCTACCTTTTCTTCATTTCCATTTCCGCATCCTGCTAGTACTAGTCCTAGGGAAAGAGTGGCTGCTAAAATTTTCTTATTTGTAATTTTCATATTAATCTCCTTAAGTTTTTAACTTTAAGACTATGATACTAGGAGAATATTCGGTGGGTTTTAAGGATTTGTAAAAACTTTGTAAAATAAAATACCAAAATCGAGTAGGGCTAAATAAATAGCCCTCTCACACCACCGTACGTGCCGTTCGGCATACGGCGGTTCAATTTAATTTACACATGTCCTGCTTATGTAGTAATCATAAGGGTCAATTAAGCCTGTTTTACTTAATCTTTCTTTTGTGATTGCT
>Ga0079226_10003349_pt1 | contig 12293 bp, 10 predicted proteins | sample Poulit2014_FD_76345 | JGI IMG/M metagenome (GOLD analysis project Ga0079226, IMG submission 76345) | Agricultural soil microbial communities from Georgia to study Nitrogen management - Poultry litter 2014 | ecosystem: Environmental > Terrestrial > Soil > Agricultural land | place: USA: Georgia... | reverse complement strand
TAAGAGGTAAGGGACACCTTATGTGCAGCGTAGCCTGCCTTGAGTGGTTGGTGAGAGGATTAGAGGAATATAAATAATAATTCGGATGGCCACTGAATTATTATTTTTATCTCTATGAAATCATCACTGCAAAAGGGGCTAGGAAACGGCTAAAGGTTGTGGAGGAAATCTCCTAGACTGTTGTTTGTACACATTCTAACGGGATTATAGTATGGACTAAGTGGTAATCCAGTCTAGTTTTTGGTGACAAGGCTAAGACGACTTTAAAGGGGAACCGCCTTCATGGCAACATGGGGTAGTCGTTTGGGAAAACCTACTGGACCTAAGCCATAGTTTTAACTGTTAGAATGACCATTCCTTACATAATATATGATTATCTGGAGTTATTATACAATGAATCAATTTAAAAGATCGATAAAATTTAGTGTTACCATAGCCGTTATCACATTTGTGTTAGCGGCTATTTTTTCAGTAATATCTTCATCCATATTAAGTAAAGTGGCTTGGATGATTGGTATAATTGTTGTTCTTATTATTGTTTTAATAGGGGTATTATTTGATATGGTGGGAATTGCCTCCACCTCAGCAAATGAAGCACCGTTTCACGCTATGGCTGCTGAGAAAGTACCAGGTGCGAAAGAAGCAGTCGCGATTATTAGAAATGCTGATAAATTTGCGAGCTTTTGTAATGATGTGATTGGCGATATTTCCGGAATAGTTAGTGGTACAGCTTCTGCACTAGTCGTTCTTCAAATAGCCAATATATTTGGCGAAAGTAGTGGCTCGCCACTAGAAATAACGCTTTCCGTTTTGATGACCAGTATTGTTGCGGCACTAACGGTGGGTGGTAAAGCCCTTGGAAAATATGTCGCAATTAATTCATCAACGGATATCATTCATTTCGCAGGAAGAGTGGTATCTTTAATGGAAACGAAATTAAAAATAAAAATACTTCCCTATAATAAAGAGAAGACTAACGATAAGTAAGTTTGATTTCAGAGAAAAGGAATGTCAAAAGATGAGCAAAAAACGTTTGGATTTATTATTAGTTGAACGAAAACTGGCTGATAATCAAGAAAGCGCTAAACGATTGATTATGGCTGGTCTCGTTTTTTCAAACCAGATGAGACTTGATAAACCTGGAATAAAAATTGACGAGGGTTTACCTCTGTCAGTTAAACAAAAAAGCATTCCATACGTAGGACGCGGAGGTTTAAAATTAGAAAAAGCACTTGAATATTTTAAATTAAATGTACAGGGGAAAACGATGGTAGATGTAGGTTCTTCTACAGGTGGATTTACGGATTGTGCACTCCAAAACGGTGTACAATTAAGTTATGCCATTGATGTTGGTTATAATCAATTGGATTGGAAGTTAAGAAATGACGAACGGGTTATTGTTATGGAAAGAACAAATTTCCGCTATGTGACATTAAACATGTTTAAACATGGCAGGCCCAATTTTGCTACCATAGATGTTTCGTTTATTTCCTTAAAGTTAATTTTACCAGTGTTAAAAAACATTTTAGAAACTGGAAGTGACGTAGTCGCTTTGATTAAACCACAATTTGAAGCTGAAAAGGAACAAGTAGGTAATAAAGGAATTGTATATGACAAAGAAACTCATATCGAAGTTTTACAAAAAATAACTTCCTTTGCTCTTAAGGAATCTTTTCAAATTTATGAAATAACCTTCTCTCCCATTACAGGTGGAGATGGCAATATTGAATTTTTAGCGCATTTTCATTTGGGTGATGACAACGATAAAGAAAAAGTAACAATAGACGAAATTGAAGATATTGTTAACAAGTCACATGCTAAATTAAAAAAAGTTTAAACTAATTTCTTACTTAAAGGGAGGTGCAAGATGGGTAAAATACAAAGGCATATAAAAATTCGAGAATTAATTACAGAATCCGAAATTGAAACACAAGATGAACTTGTGAGTGAATTAAAGGAACTAGGGTTTGATGTGACTCAAGCAACTGTTTCTAGAGATATTAAAGAATTGCATCTGGTAAAAGTACCATCGAAAAACAATCGATATAAGTATAGTTTACCAGCTGATCAACGTTTTAATCCTTATGATAAATTAAAAAGACTTGTGAGAGATGCTTTCGTTAAAATCGATTATACAAGTCATTTTATTGTTTTGAAAACATTACCCGGAAATGCACATGCAGTTGGAGCATTAATTGATAATTTAGATTGGACAGAGATTATGGGAACAATTTGTGGTGATGATACATGCTTGATTATATGTCGTAATGAAAAAGATTCAAAAACAATTCAAGAGCGTTTTATTAATATGCTTTAAAGCGTCAGAAAATAAAACTGTATCATTTTGAACTTGTAAGGCAAAGGTTAGAGGTGTTATATGTTAACAGAATTATCGATTAAAGATTTTGCTATTATAAACAAAATTGCTATAACATTTAATGATGGATTAACTGTTTTAACAGGGGAAACGGGAGCAGGAAAATCAATTATTATCGATGCTATACAACTTCTTGCTGGAGGTCGTGGTTCGGTTGAATTTGTAAGGCATGGTGCAAAGAAAGCAGAGATAGAAGGTTTGTTTACGATTGATTATAAAACTCATCCAATTTATGAGGTGAGCAGACTTTATGGAATTGAAATAGAGGATGAACAGGTTGTTTTACATCGTACGATTACATCGAAAGGAAAAAGTATTTGTAGGGTCAACGGAAAATTGGTAACCCTTGCTATTTTAAGGGAATTTGGTAAGACGTTAATTGATATCCATAGTCAGCATGAAACACAATCTTTAATGGATCCAGACAAACATATTGATCTTCTTGATTTATATTACCAAGACGAAATAACGAAAGCTAAAGAAGAGTATACTAATTTATATAATAAATTAATGAAATTAGAAGGAAGATATAAAGAATTAAATGAAAATGAGCAAGAAATGGCTCATCGTCTAGATTTATTGGAATTTCAATTTAAGGAGATAGAGGAAGCGAATCTTACACCTAATGAAGATGAAGCTTTAGAAGAAGAACGAAACCATTTAGCGAATTACGAGAAAATTTTCACCAGTGTTCAAGATGCATACAATGCGTTGTACGGTGAAAATAAAGGACTGGATTGGTTAAATATCGCTCAGCAATCATTGCAAGAAAGTCAGTCTTATGATGAAAGTATTGCTAAAAGTGCAGAAGAACTGACCAATTATTATTATAACATCGAAGAACTTTCCTATAAGTTAAGAAATTTTGTTGACATGTTGGAATATAACCCAACCCGATTAAATGAGGTGGAATCAAGATTAAATGAAATTAATCGTTTAAAGAAAAAGTATGGAACTACAGTTAATGATGTATTAGAGTATATGGCAAAAATAGAAGAAGAAATTGATGAAATAAAAAATAAAGATTCACATTTATCACAATTAGCTGAAAAGATAGATGAAACGAAAAAAGATGCCATACTTGAAGCCAAGCATTTACATGATATTCGAAAGCAGGCAGCAGGTTTTCTTATAAACGAAGTTCATGGGGAATTATCAAGTCTTTACTTGGAAAAAGCTAAGTTTTCAATTTCTTTCTCTCCGGATATTAATGAAATAAACTTATTGGATGACAACAGTGGGATTAAACTACATCGAAATGGATTTGATAATATACGTTTTATGATCTCAACCAATCCAGGTGAACCATTAAAAGAACTTAATAAAGTTGCTTCTGGAGGAGAACTTTCCAGATTGATGCTAATTTTAAAAAAGATTTTTTCAAGTCATCAAAGAATTACCAGTGTTATCTTTGATGAAGTTGATACTGGGGTCAGTGGAAGGGTCGCCCAGGCAATTGGTGAAAAAATATATCAAATATCTAAAGAGTCCCAAGTTCTATGTATAACCCATCTTCCGCAGGTTGCAGCAATGGCAGATACACATGAATTAATAATGAAGGAGGAAGAGGATAATCGAACTACGACATCCGTATTTGAACTTTCTTATCTTGATAAAGTGGAAGAATTAAGCAGGATGATAACAGGTACAAAATTAACTGAAACAGCTAAAGAGCATGCAAGTGAATTGCTTGATATGGCGGATAAGTATAAAAATAAAAAATAGGTTTAAAAATAATAAATATTAACTCTTATTATATTATTCATCTCATCAGTTAATTTTATACCCTTTTTAAAAAGGAAATGATACACAACTTTACTTATCTTTCACTGGTTTAAAAAAGACTCTAAAAGGCCAAATTAGAAGTACAGAATAAAATAATGGTATGGGTGAGGAACGAGGAGCGTGAAATAGTTGAAAAAAGATAAAAATACCCGAATATGGATAGGGGCTTTATTGCTAATCGCTTTGTTCTTAGTTCCTTTTATACCCTCTATGCAAAAATACGTTTCCATCCCTAGCAGTATTACAACACTGAATAATGAATCCCCTATTGAAATTCCAGGTTTAGGCAATGCAGTTACAGTAGATACAAACGAAGATAGTATCCATGCAATGGATTCGTCCACTTTTTTACCTTTAGAGACAGGAAAGAGTCAATTAACTTATAAATTAGGTGGAATTCCAATAAAAAAAGTGGATTTATCAGTTCTTGAAGATAAAAAGATCATCCCTGGCGGACAATCGGTGGGTATTCAATTGCATACTCTTGGAGTTCTTGTTGTTGGACACCATCTTGTAAAAAGCGAAGAAGGTGAAGTTTCCCCGGGAGAAGATGCAGATATAAATGTTGGCGATATCATTGTTAAAATAAATGGGAAAGATATTCAAGATATGAAAGAAGTAAAACCATTCGTTGAAAAAGCTGGAAAAAACGGTGAAACTTTAGACATAACACTTAAAAGAGGTAAAAAGGAAATCAATACAACATTAGACCCAACGATGGATAAAGAAAATGAATATAAAATTGGCTTATATATTCGTGATTCAGCAGCAGGTATTGGTACAATGACCTTTTATGATCCGGAAACAAAAGATTATGGTGCATTAGGACATGTCATTTCTGATATGGACACCAAAAAACCGATTGAAATCCATGAAGGAACGATTGTTGGATCCTCTGTTACCTCAATTGACAGAGGTGATAATGGTTCTCCAGGCGAAAAGCAAGCAAAGTTTTCTATTAAAGAAAATAAACTTGGCACCGTTACAAAAAATAGTCCATTTGGTGTATTTGGAAAGTTAGACAAGTCGATTACTAATAATAAATACGATGAACCGATGTCTATTGCATTATCCCATGAAGTCAAAGAAGGACCAGCTAAAATTTTAACTGTTATTGACGGTGAAAAAGTGGAAGAATTTGACGTAAAAGTTGTAAGCAGTATTCCGCAAAAATCACCGGCTACAAAGGGAATGGTTATTCAAATAACAGATCCTGAATTATTAGATGCAACCGGTGGTATTGTTCAAGGAATGAGCGGAAGTCCAATCATTCAAGATAATAAAATTATTGGTGCTGTTACTCATGTATTTGTGAATGACCCGACTTCTGGTTATGGTGTTCATATTGAGTGGATGTTACAAGAAGCTGGCATTGATATATTAGAAAAAGAAAATGATAAAATGGCGAGTTAATAAAGAACTTGTAGGTATTTTCCTACAAGTTCTTTATAATTTTTCGATTCTTTTGTATAATTAAAATAAACCATAAAATATTTTTCGACAAAGAATGTCTAAAAAGATAAAATAATATCGAAAACGAAAGAAAAAAAGAGCATTCAAGAGTAATATCAAGGAAAACTAATATTTTTAAATGTTTTTTTGATAAAATAAAGGATATTACTAATTTATGTCGAATATATATGATGGACACTTGTATTAGGGGAGGAATTTTCATGGAGAAGATATCGGTTTGTTTAGTGGATGATAATAAAGAATTAATCCATATGATGGAGGAATATTTTTCGGAACAAGAGGACATTGAGGTGATCGGAACAGCATATAATGGAAGAGACTGTATAGAACTAATTGAAGAAAAAGGTCCGGATGTTTTAGTGCTTGATATTATTATGCCTCATGTTGATGGCTTAGCAGTTTTGCAGTCCATTCGTGAAATGGAAATGGAGCATCCGCCAAATGTTATTATGCTTACTGCTTTTGGTCAAGAAGAAGTAATGAAAAAAGCAGTTGATTTAGGGGCTTCTTATTTTATTTTAAAACCCTTTGATTTAGAAAATTTAGCAAATCAGATAAGACAGGCTGACGATAGTTCGGTGTTACCTAAACCAGTTGTAAAAGGTAATAAAAAGGAAAGGAAAAAGAAAGACTTGGAAGCGAGTATTACGAACATTATTCATGAAATTGGGGTTCCTGCACATATCAAAGGGTATATGTACCTACGAGAAGCGATTAGCATGGTTTATCATGATATAGAACTTCTTGGTTCCATTACAAAAATTCTTTATCCAGATATTGCAAAGAAGTATAATACAACATCATCCCGTGTAGAAAGAGCGATTCGTCATGCTATTGAAGTGGCTTGGAGTAGAGGGAATATTGAATCGATTTCGGCTTTATTCGGATATACTGTTAATGTATCAAAAGCAAAACCGACTAACTCAGAATTCATTGCAATGGTCGCAGATAGATTACGTTTAGAACATCGTGCAAGTTAAGGCAGCATATTAGGAAACGTGGAAAAGTAAGGGCGGCTTATTTCATATATTCCATATGATAATCCGAATATATATATAATAAAGGCTGGACATACCAAAGAAACCCTAAATAAGTGTTACTCAGTAGTGTGTTTTTTAACGGATTATGCAATTAGCTAAGCCCAAGGGGTTTGTTTATGACATACTTATGTCCCAGCCTTACTATTTTTAAAAATGTTTAATATAAAACTTCAGCTTATCAAAACTATGCAATGTGTTAATGGCATAGCGTGATTTTCTTCAGTTTATTTCCCCACAACACACCGGTTCGTATTCGTACTCTAACTAGGTAAACGGGACGCTGAATACAGGTCTTAAATTACTTACCTGGTTTAGTTAGAGTATTTATTTCTTGTTCACTCGTTCATTTTTACGTTCGTTCTTTTTCACAAGTTGTTTCTTACGATCGCGATGAACGATAAAGCCAGCAACAAAAGCTATCCCAACAATAAAAAGTATAAGACCTACAGTAAATTGTATGCCTGTATGGAAGAAAAGTGGATGGAATTCATTAAACAATGTATCCCTCATAAGTTTAATTCCAATAGCAGATATAATACCTGGTATAATCAACAAAGAAATCGCAAAAATCCTAACCATAATTGTACCCCTTTTTAAAGTAAACAAAAATATTGTGAAGAGATTTATATATTAAATCCTTTATTTAGTATAACAGACCTATACATGAAAATGATATTAAAATAATTTGAAAAAATGTGCATGTTGTTTTAAACTGAATATATGCAATTCCTTGCAGGGTGGGATGATTAATGAAAAGGGTACTTATAGTAGGAGCTGGTACAGGTGGAAGTACACTTTTAAAAATTTTACAAGGTACTGAACGCATGGAAGTAGTCGGTATAATTGATCATAAACGTAGTGCAAAAGGTATTCATCTGGCCTCCGAACTGGGGGTTCCAGTCGATCATGAGTGGAGAAGTTGGTTAAAAAAAGATATTGATATTGTTATTGATGCAACTGGAAATGAAAAAGTAATGGATGAACTCTTAAAAATGAAGCAAGACAAAACAGTTATCATTCCTGGAGCCATTGCCTATATTATTTCCGAGTTGTTTGATGAAAAAGAAGAACTTGTTGACCGACTTAGGATACAATCGATGAATCAGGAACTAATTTTACAAAATATTAGAGATGGTATGGTTGTGATTGATACGGAAGGAATTGTGCAATTTATCAATCATAGTGCTGAAGAAATTGTCGGTGTACCTAAACACCAATTTCAGGGGAAACACATAGGTGAAACAATTGAAAACACAAGACTCCCTCAAGTTTTAAAACATAGAAGAAAAGAAGTTAATCAGAAATTGTTTTTAGAAAATGGAAAAAAAGTGATTACGACAAGAATACCTATTATTAATCCTAAACAACGTCTGGTCGGAGCTTTCGCCGTTTTCAAAGATATTACAGAAGTAGTAAATCTTGCTGAAGAAAACACAGATCTTAAAGAAATTAAAACAATGCTTGAAGCGATTATACATTCATCGGATGAAGCAATTAGTGTAGTGGACGAAAATGGAATTGGTATAATTATAAATCCAGCCTATACAAGAATCACAGGCTTGCAGGAAGAAGATGTAGTTGGAAAACCAGCAAATGCAGACATTTCTGAAGGCGAAAGTATGCACATGAAAGTTTTAGAAACAAGACGTCCTGTGAGAGGAACGAGATTGAAAGTAGGTCCTGCGAAAAAAGAGGTAATCGTAAATGTTGCACCTGTTATTGTAGATGGGGTAATTAAAGGAAGTGTCGGTGTTATTCATGATGTCTCTGAAATCAAGACCTTGACGACAGAATTGAAACGAGCAAGACAGATTATCCGTAATTTGGAAGCGAAATATACATTTGATGATATTGTTGCGACATCAGAAGAGATGACAGTAGCTCTTGAACAGGCCAAGGTAGGAGCAAAAACGCCTGCAACCGTTCTTTTACGTGGTAAATCAGGAACGGGTAAAGAGCTCTTTGCCCATGCAATACATAATGAAAGTGAACGAAAACATAATAAATTTATTCGGGTTAATTGTGCAGCAATCGCAGAAAGCTTGCTTGAAAGTGAAATGTTTGGCTATGAAGAAGGTGCTTTTTCCGGCGCGAAACGAGGCGGAAAAAAAGGCTTATTTGAAGAAGCGAATATGGGAAGTATCTTTTTGGATGAAATTGGTGAGTTATCCTTAAAAACACAAGCAAAACTACTGCGTGTTCTTCAAGAAAACGAAATAGTTAGAGTTGGTGGAACCGAACCGATTTCTTTAGATGTTCGTGTTATTGCCGCGACGAATGCTAACTTAGAAAAGGCGGTTATGAATAAAACATTTCGCGAAGATTTATATTATCGTCTGACTAGATTACCTATTACTATACCCTCTCTAAAAGAAAGGTTAGCTGACTTACCTGATTTAATTACACGAATTATACAAAAAATAAATCAGGATTATGGAAGAAATGTAAAACAAGTTTCTGATGAAGCATTGAAAATGTTACAAAGTTATCCCTGGCCAGGAAATGTTAGGGAGTTGGAAAACGTAATTGGACGAGCAATAATATATATGGATGTGAGTGAGGAAATAATTGAAAGAAAACATTTACCTGAGTTAATGAATTACGTAAATACCCCTTCTAATGGAACCTTCAATCTGGAAACGGGACAGCCTTTACAGAAAGCTGTTGAACAGTATGAAAAGGAATATATTAAAAATGTATATGAAAAAAATAACTTTAATAAAACTAAAACTGCAAAATCGTTAAATATCTCCATCCGAAGTTTGTATTATAAAATGGAAAAATACTATATTGAATAAAGTAGCATGCAAAACATTGCAAGTATGCACTAAATTGCAAAAGAAGAACCTTGATATTAAAGCGCTTTCATAACTTTTAAACTTGGCACATTTTTTGCATAGTTATTTAGTAGCGAGAGAATGACATATGAATAGTAACTTTGACATCATTAAAATATACCTTTATTTTGTATAAAACATCCGTATATTTGTCTAATTGATAAAATCACAGCTAACGTAATGATGTTAAAGTTCCAATTGTACGTATCTCTCGTGTAAATAGGATGGTACAGGGAAAAGATATTAAATCTAGGAGGGGCTTCAAATGGAAATAATGAGTTATATGGAAGAGTATGATTATGAACAATTAGTGTTTTGTCAGGATAAAAATTCAGGATTGAAAGCGATTATCGCAATTCATGATACAACACTTGGTCCGGCCTTAGGTGGAACGCGAATGTGGACGTATAATTCTGAAAGTGAAGCAATTGAAGATGCTTTAAGACTTGCCAGAGGAATGACCTATAAAAATGCAGCGGCAGGACTTAATTTAGGTGGTGGTAAGGCAGTAATTATCGGTGATCCGAAAAAAGATAAAAATCCAGAAATGTTTCGTGCATTTGGCAGATATATTCAAAGTTTGGATGCCCGCTATATTACAGCTGAAGATGTTGGTACAACGGTTGAAGATATGGATTTAATTCATATGGAAACGGATTATGTAACGGGTACCTCTGGGTCCGGTTCATCGGGCGATCCATCCCCCGTTACCGCATATGGTATCTATAAAGGGATGAAGGCTGCAGCAAAAGAAGCTTTTGGGGATGATTCCCTGGAAGGAAAAACAGTTGCTGTTCAAGGTGTAGGACATGTAGCGTATACTTTATGTGAACATTTATATAAAGAAGGCGCTAAACTGATTGTAACCGATATAAATAAAGATGCAGTGAATCGAGCTGTTGAGGCGTTCAATGCAGAAGCGGTTGATCCGGATGATATTTATTCTGTTGATTGTGATATTTATTCTCCTTGTGCCTTAGGAGCTACAATTAATGACGAAACACTTGCAGTTTTGAGGGCAAAAGTAATAGCTGGTTCAGCAAATAATCAATTAAAAACTGCTAAACACGGAGAAATATTGCATGAAAGAGGGATTGTATATGCTCCAGATTATGTCATTAACTCTGGCGGGGTAATCAATGTGGCTGATGAATTGAACGGATATGATCAAGAGCGGGCCCTGAAAAAAGTTGATCAAATATATGATATCTTACTAAATGTATTTGAAATATCCAAAAAAGAAAATATACCTACAGCTATAGCAGCGGATCGAATGGCAGAGGAAAGAATTAATTCAATGAAAAAATCCCGAGGTCAATTTTTATTGAATGAACATCATGTTTTAAGCCGCCGATAAGTATTTGTAAATGGAGGTTATCGGTCGTGCGAAGTGTGTTTAGAATTTTAGTCATTAATCCTGGAACAAATTATACAAAAATCGGTGTTTTTAATAATGAAGTTTGTATTTTTGAGAAATCAATACAGCATTTTATTGCAAATAACGAAGATATTATAAAACAGCATCATTCTCGTAAAAATGATATACTTGATCATTTGGACTATGAAGGGATTAGTATAACAAAATTAGATGCAGTATGTGCAAGAGGTGGTTTGGTTCGTCCTATTGAAGGTGGAACCTATCTTATAAATGAAGTTATGCTAGAAGATCTTCATTCTGAAAGCTACGGAAAACACGTTTCTAATCTCGGCGGATTAATTGCGTACGAAATAGCATATGGACTGAACATTTCTGCTTATATTGTTGATCCGGTGGTCGTTGATGAATTAGATGATATTGCTCGTTATTCTGGTGTTCCCGAAATCCCAAGAAAAAGTATTTTTCATGCACTGAATCAAAAATTTGTAGCAAGGAAAGCAGCAAAAGAACTAAATAAAATATATGATGATTTAAATCTTATCGTGGCTCACATGGATGAAGGTATAACTATAGGAATCCATCATAAAGGGAAAGTAATTGACGTAAATAACGGTTTACATGGAGATGGTCCCTTTTCGCTGGAACGAGCGGGAACCGTTCCGGCGGGAGATCTTGTTTCATTATGCTATTCAGGTGAATATTATATGAATGAGGTAATGAAAAAACTAGTAAACCAAGGTGGGCTTAAAGCCTATTTACATACAAATGATACTAGGGAGATAAAAAATCGTGTGAAACAAGGTGAAAAAAAAGCGAGAGAAACTTATGAAGCAATGGCCTATCAAATTGCTAAAGAAATTGGTTCGATGAGTACAGTTTGTATGGGGAATATAAATGCCATTGTATTAACCGGTGGATTAGCTTATTGTAAGAAATTTGTTGAAATGATATCAAAACGTGTAGATTGGATTGCGGACACCCTGGTTTATCCTGGTGAAAATGAACTTCAGGCTCTGGCAGAAGGAACATTGCGAGTTTTACGTCATACAGAAAAACCAAAAATCTACACTAAAAGGAGTGGCAGTAGAAGTGAGCAAGGAATATGATCTGGTCGTTTTAGGCGGCGGGACTGGTGGATATGTAGCGGCTATACGAGCGGCTCAATTAGGCATGCAAGTAGCTATTGTAGAAAAATCGAAATTAGGTGGTACATGTTTACATCAAGGTTGTATCCCTTCCAAAGCTTTACTTCGCAGTGCAGAAGTTTATAGCCAAACAAAAGAAGCTGCGGATTATGGTGTGGAAACAGAAGATATTTCATTGAATTTTACTAAAGTTCAAGAACGAAAGACTAATATTATCAATACCCTGAATCAAGGTGTACAAGGTTTGATGAAAAAGGG
>Ga0079226_10003348_pt1 | contig 12294 bp, 10 predicted proteins | sample Poulit2014_FD_76345 | JGI IMG/M metagenome (GOLD analysis project Ga0079226, IMG submission 76345) | Agricultural soil microbial communities from Georgia to study Nitrogen management - Poultry litter 2014 | ecosystem: Environmental > Terrestrial > Soil > Agricultural land | place: USA: Georgia... | reverse complement strand
CATCCATGGTAGCCGGAGAGAGTTCTTCTGCGATTAGCACTACTGGTTTGGACACGAACGACACACTTTCAATAATAGGAAAACATTGTCGTGAGCGCACTGCTCACCGCATTCATCTTAGTGGGCGCCAAACGTGGTTTTTGCACTGGGACGTTCAGTGAAGCCTACCCCTTTAGCTTCTATTAGACCGATAGTCAGATAACAGTTACAAGTAGCTCAATACGGGCCAACGTCCAACAATTGAGACCCAGAAATCACAGCCAAGAGGCTCGGTCAACTAGCAAATCTAATCACCTGCCAAGCAGCCCCTAATATTGCCATCTAGACCAGTTTCCGCTCCCTACTCTTCCTATCGACAGTCCCGCTCTTATCGCCCTGCTATTGACAGCATTAATTCGCTCAGTGCCAGTAAAGAAATTTAAACCTATGTACAGACTCTCCTAGCTACCTGACCAACTATCACTCGGGCTCTGAAGCCTGGTTTAGCCGCAACAGCATCCTCTCCATCCCGCGCGTCCTTGACTCCGCGCACCGGAGTCACGACCAGCAGTTCCGGGGTTTAAGAAGTCCTGGCTTATAGTATGGTCGGCGTCAAACACGCTCGTCAGACTACTGATGCCACCTAACTATGATTTTCATATTTTGCCTCTGCGGGAACGGCTTTCCCCCGACACCTTAAGTTTGATGAGCTTTTCAAATTAGAAAATATTTGTTGTGCTTCACTTCATATTTCTTAAGTAGTTAGTTACACTGATCACAATCACATAGTGTTTACAATCACTTTGGAGAGAAAATGACAGAAGCCTTTGACAGAGGGCCAGATAACACACAGATAGGCACTCGGATCCGAAAGCGTCGCAAGGCGGTTTTTAAGACCCTGAAGGACTTAGCCGACGAAACAGGCCTAACTGAAAGTTCCATATCGCAATTAGAACGAGGTAAAACCACTGGCTCTATTAGTACTCTCCAAAAAATCGGAGAATCTTTAGGTGTAACGTTGGGCGACTTGTTCGAAGACCCCACCGGTCAACGCAGCACGGTTGTTGATTTTCGTAGCATTTCTGCCCAGCCATATGGGAAAGAAGCCAGTAAGACATTGATTACGCCGCGCTCCTTCGATCATGTTGAAGTTTTTGTCGGTCACTTAGCCGCGGGCGGCCACACTGGCCAGGAACCAGTGTCTTACGGTTCTTCAGAAGAACTCATTATCGTTCTTCAGGGGGCAGTCGACGTGACACTTAATGAAGAAACGTACCGACTCAACACTCACCAGTCGATAGCCATTTACACCAACATGCCGCACAAAATTCAAGCAACTGAACATGAACCTGCTCTACTCATGTGGATAATAGCTCCGCCGTCTGTTGCCTAGCCTTTTACAACCTGATTGGAGAACCATTGTGCTTGAGATGATATTTCCACTTCTCTATCTAGGCATTATTCCTATCGTTGCCCTTATCTGGGGATACCAAAAAATAGCAAAAGAAGGGCGGCGCGATAAATAATGGATATTTTCACTGTTTCGATTCTGATTTCGTTCATCGGCTTTGTAGTAATAGGCGTCTTCATGAGCCGAAGAGTGAAGACCAAGGCCGACTACTTCGTCTCTGGACGAAGTGCCGGGACGATTCTGATTGTTGGAACGCTAGTTGCTTCCTATCTATCAACCGTAGCGTTGATGGGTGAAGCTGGAACCGGTTACGCCGGATTCGCTTGGCCAACGATGCTTATTATTGTCGTTTCTCAACTGGGATATCTTATTGGCGTCCTGTTATTTGGTCGATACCTACGAGCTTCAACAGCATTAACTCTCCCCGAGTTTTTTGGTGATCGATTCCATTCACGACGTTTGCGTGCACTTTCAGGATTTGCAGTACTAATCGGCATTGGGCTTTACCTGGTAGCCGTTACTCGGGGAATGTCACTAGTTTTAGAGGAAATCACGGGCCTAAATACATGGGTATCATTGCTCATTGCCTGGGGCGCTTTCAGTCTGTTTACAATCATGTCCGGCTCGAAAGGCGTGCTAGTAACCGATACAGTGATGTTCTTTATTTTCATGGTCGGGGGTACTGTCGGATTTTTAAGTATCGTATATGCGGCCGGCGGCTTCTCCAACGTAATGGAATCACTAACTACCGATACTTCCCTACGCGAAGGTCTCATGTGGCATGGTGCCATCGGAGAAGGGGCGATGCTGGAATCTCCCCTACAGGCGGTTGTCTATTTTGTAACTTTTGGGGTCGTATGGCTCTTTGTCATAGCTGTTAGCCCATGGCAGTCATCAAGATACATGATGGCGAAATCTAATCACGTCGCTGTACGAGCCGGTGTGATTGCACTCGTCGTCGTTCTACTTTTCTATGTCGTCATGTTATTTGCGGCGTATTCAGTAAACCTTATCAACCCAAATATCGCACCCGCAGAAAATGTATTCATCTGGTCTGCTTACAACATCATGCCACTAGGCATTGGCGTAGTGGTCGTTGCTGGTATCATGTCAGCCGCCCTATCTTCAGCCTCTACGTTCCTTTCACTCGTTGGCTTTAGTGCAGTTAACGACGTATTGCCAATCTTTCGACGCCAATCCTACGGAGACGCTGAAGAGAAAACGGGCATTCGGGATTCACGTATTGCTATGTTAATCGTTGGATTCATTGCACTAGTGATTACTGTTATCGCTTCACCTACGGTTCTAGAAATTGGCTACATGGCAGCCGCGTTCTTTGCAGCTTCTTGGGGCTTTGTTGCATTCGCCAGTACCCAAAGTAAAAAGGTCACTGAACGAGGCGCATTTTGGGGGATGCTCTTAGGTGGAGCAACGGTCTTAGTATTTGAAGGTCTATCCACCTTTAGTAATTTCGCTCTCCCGACACTATTAGACCCGGTTCTTCTCGGCCTTATAGCGAGCTTGCTCGGACTCACCGTTGGCAGCGCAACATCAGAGCCTTCCGCAGAGTCGCTTGCTTACATATCAAATTTAAAACAACAAGTTGAAGTACAAGAAACACCCACAGAGATCCGCAAAACAAAAATCTACTTGGGAGCGTCAATTGCTGTCATTGCGATCTTTGTCGCAACAGTTGCCTATCTTTATTTACCTCAAATGATCACTACGGCCTGATTTTGAGTAAGAAAGGAATCGATATACATGCCACAAAAAAACATTGCAATCGTGGGAGCCGGGCTAGCCGGACTTTCGGCAGCCCTCGAGCTAGAAGATCGTGGTTATCAAAGTACGATTTTTGAAGCGCGAAGTCGTCCCGGAGGCCGCGTGTGGAGCGAAGAGCTCAAAACCAGCTCGGAATATAGCGAAACCATTGAACGCGGCGCAGAATTCATCCTCGAAGGATATACACATCTTGATTGGCTTTTGAAGCGATTTAATCTATCCTTCGTCGATAGCGGTATGAGTTACTATCAGCGGACTCCAGTTGACTATCCAGAAGTAAGCATAGACGATCTGGCACATGCTGGACAGAAGCTCACACAAGAGATGACTTCAGATGAACAAAACAAACCTGTTTCCTATCTTCTAAAGAGAAGTGACCTTCCACAAGAAGTTAAAGAAGCCCTCGCAGCACGTATCGAAATATCAGCCGCCATTCCTACAGATCAGGTTCCAGGATCTGCTCTTGAACACGTCGCCTCGTTCAAAAATTCGGCAAGCTGGCGGATTAAAGGCGGAAACCAACAACTACCTAATGCGATCGCATCGTCTTTATCAAGCAAAATCTATTATCAGTCGCGAGTTGAAAAAATCAGTTTCAAAAATGGGCAGATTGAAATCAGAACTAATCAAAGGATGGAGGCTTTTGACGAGGTTATCGTAGCCCTTCCTCTACAGCTGATCCGTCAAACGAGTTTATTGCACGAGTTTCTCTCAGAAAAGGCCCATTCGGCATTCGAAAAACTCGTACAAGGCCACGCTGCAAAGTTTCACGCTCTACTCGAGCAGGAACCAAAGACATCTGCGACTATGTCTGTAGCGGGAAGATATTGGTGCTGGACGGCTCGTACGTCTAAAACAAGTGTAGGAAGAGTTCTTAATGGCTTTATAGGCTCGTCACCTGCCATTTCACCAATACGAGCCTCATCTGAACCTGCTGCAGAAATGGAGAAGCTTTGCAAAAACCTTCGCCCCGACCTTATATTTAGCGAGAACGACCAAAATATTTTTACTGACTGGGAAAACGATCCATATGCTTTAGGTGCGTACGCTGGTCGTAAACCAGGTGTGTCTGACAATGCTCTGGGCCCACTACGGGATTATCATTCCGGCGTTTTATTGGCAGGGGAATACCTCGGAGGCGAGAAGATCGGTTTGATGGAAGGAGCCATTCGCTCGGGGCAGCAAGCGGCCCAGAAGCTCACCGCTGAAATGGCATAACAACCGCAACTCTGAACGAGGTACAACAATGTATAAAAATGGACGGGTTTCACATTGGATCGAACAGGTTAACACCATGCCTATGTTGAACCAGATTAAGCTACCCGATACTAAGCAGGATCTTGTAATTGCGGGCGCTGGTCTGACCGGACTTTGGACAGCATATTACGCCAAGAAAAAGTATCCGAATTGGAAAATTACTATTGTCGAATCCCAGCATGTAGGTTACGGAGCATCCGGGCGAAATGGTGGATGGATGTCTACCCTTCTCCCTGGCAATGGCGCTGTCTACGCTAAAGCTGCAAGAAACGCTGGAAAAGATGGCCAAGCAGAAGTTAGCAGACTTCAGCGCGCAGTCATCGATTCAATATATGAAGCGCTCGACGTGATGAAAATGGAAAACATTGATGCAGACCAGCAACAGGGTGGTCAGCTTCTTTACGCGACGATTCCAGCAGGCCTCCAACGTATTGCACGTGCACGCAAAAGTGCGCTGAAACTAGGCTACCGCGAAGATGAGATTAAAAACCTCAGTAAGAAAGAAATAAATCAACAAGTTGACGTCCATGGATCTATCGGCGGGATAAAATACGCTCACACTGTGAGCTTAGATCCAGCAAAACTTTGTTTTGGGTTACGGGATAGCCTTCTCGACATGGGCGTATCTATTATTGAGCAAACCAGTGTTGAAGAAATTGATAAAGGATTAGTAAAAACTAGCCGCGGGCCAATCATTACCGACCATATAGTGTCGGCTCTAGGATCCTACACTCCTAGCCTTCAAGCTAGCTTTTCAGGTCTGGGTGATAGAGCACTCGTTCCCATCAATTCCTCTATGATTGTCACAAATAAATTGTCTGACGATGTTTGGGGTTCACTCAGGTGGGATAACGGACAGTGTCTTATGGACGCTTCGCACGCGTTTATTTATGCACAACGCACGTCCGACAACCGTATTGCCATTGGTGGACGCGGCACTCCGTACAAATTCGCATCAGGCTTCTCAGGTGACGGCAGAGTCGACTCGCAAACGGTAAAAGGTCTCAGCGACAAGCTGCAGAGCATGTTTCCAAGGTTGGAATTCGAAGTCGAGCATACGTGGCGCGGTACCATAGGCGTAACGCGGGATTGGTGCGCAGGTGTTTTCTACGATGAAACCAATAAGGTAGGTGTAGCTCGCGGCTATGCTGGTCATGGTATTACTAGTACTCATTTGGCGGGTAAAACCCTTGTTGAGCGCATGAGTGGTGGAGAAGGTGAGCTTAGCAAACTTATCTGGAATGACCACCAATCAGGACGGTGGGAACCTGAACCGCTCAGGTGGATCGGCATACATAGCATGTATCGTTTGCTCGGCTTTGCTGATACTTACGAAGAAAAAAGAGAACTCCGCGAAACATCCCTAATCGCCCGTTTTGCAGGAAAAATTGCCGGAGTGGCCACATAATCTTCGTTTTCTCTTAATCCACGAACTGTTTGCCAATCCCTGCCCAGCACCATGGCCTGCGTGAGAGAAACGTTGTCAATTCGTACAAACGGTCTGTGCGTCCAATAAAGCTCCGTAGGGTCTCATGTCAAGGTGAGCGAGAGAACTAACTGGTGCCTCATAGATTGTAAACACCAAAAGGCGCTGGGCACTGAGGGGCGAGCCTCACAGGATTTGAACTCAAGAGCGGGTTAGTTGTCCGTGGACCGAACCCCAGTGGTACGGCGTTTTATACAGCTTTGTTGCTTGGCTTCTATACTGGCGACCTTGGTAAGGGTTTCGTCCTTGGCGAGGCTAACAAGTTGGGTCTTCAAATGTCAGGATCTGGCTAGTCAGCTGGGCTGGATTATGCTGCGGTAGATCGCTTCGAGCTCGTCGAGTTGGACTAGGACAACATCTCGGAATCTCTCAATCGATGATAGGAGATTTTCTGCCAACCATAACTTGTTGGTTGATAAATTGCCGGTGTCACAACCCAGACTGCCAATAGCATAAGGGATAGCCGTGGTGGCCTGGTTCAGACCAGCCAGTACAAATGTTCTAGCGTTATTGCGTAAGACCTCAAAGGTGGATCCAGCCGCTGTCGAGATCGACAGGGTCAGCTCACTGAGTTATGCAACAACGCCCCGGGCGTGGACCTGAAGATACCTTTGAGCCGTAATCGATGGCACTCAGCTCGCAAATACCAATCGATAGTGGCAGCACGCATCGCCACAAGAGTTGGTCTCGAACGGCCTGCTCACAACCAGCCGTACCCGTGACCACTTCATAGTACGCTTCCAATTAATCTAACCAATCGTGCAGAGCTGCATCCATATATCCACCCGAGGCCACGCCCACTCATCCGCCATCCCCGGACCGGCTACTGTTTAGCACTCTGCGGGTACTTCGTGGGTCCATGTTGGCGCCGATCGATCTGCACCACATCTTTAACCCGGATCGTCTCGGAGCTGAGATATAGCCGTACTGTAGAACGGCCAGCCCCAGACGAGGCACTAAACTGGTCAAGAATAGACGCTTTTCAGCTTTGGTTCCCGTGCGATAATCAGCCCGTAATTGCTTAGTAACTTCAGACCTGGTGGCCATTGAAGGGACATTTTGATCCATACATTCGCACTAGAGTTTCGCGCTCTCGATCTATGAGGCACGACCTGAGCTACGCGCTAAATATATGTAAGGCACACTACGCTGTTGACTGTGACGTGCAACACACGTATAGTACTGCAACAATGTTGCAATATATGCAACTGGTGTTAACTATGGTGGTGAAACATGTCTGATCCTCATGCTCTCGCTTCAGGTCAAGACCTCGGCCCTACTCTGTCTGGCCAACAACGTCCCCATCCCGCGGGGATCGGTCCAAAAGAACGACGCAAAGTCGTTGTCGCAAGCTTTATTGGAAACTTTACCGAGTGGTTCGACTACGGTGCGTACAGCTACCTGGCTGTAAGCATCGCAGCGGTGTTTTTCCCTTCGGATGATATTACCGAAGGCCTGGTGTGGACCTTCGCGCTATTTGCTGTTTCGTTCTTGGTCCGCCCCATCGGGGGTTTTATTTGGGGCCATATTGGCGACCGGGTAGGCCGCAAGACCGCTCTAGCCTGGTCGATTCTGATCATGTCTGGTGCAACAGTTTGCATTGGGCTATTGCCAGGAGCTGCACAGCTTGGCCTCTGGGCCCCAGCCCTGTTGCTGGTATTCCGACTACTCCAAGGCTTCAGCGCTTCGGGCGAGTACGCCGGCGCTTCGGCTTTCTTAGTGGAATACGCCCCGGCAAATAAACGCGGCCTGTTCGCTTCTGTTGTTCCGGGCTCAACCGCAGCTGGCTTATTATTCGGCTCCTTGATGGCCACCGTGCTAACGGCAAGCCTCACTACACCCCAGATGGAATCCTGGGGTTGGCGCATACCGTTTTTACTGGCCGCCCCACTAGGCTTTATCGGTGTTTACATCCGCAGAAAACTTGAAGATTCCCCTGTCTTTCAAGAAATGGCGCAAGAAGATGAAGTTATTAAAGCTCCTGTTTGGGCATTATTCCGGGATTACTGGCGCACCCTGGTGCGTGCCACCGCAGCAGTGTTACTCAATGCGGTTGGCTTCTACGTCATCTTGACCTATATGCCAACCTATCTATCCCAGACAGTGGGCATGGATCCAACACTGTCAAACATCACAACAACAGTATCGCTGGTGACCTATATCGGTTTTATTTTCCTGACTGGTTACCTATCGGATCGCTTTGGTCGCAAGAAAGTGCTGATCAGCGCATCGGTGCTTTTCACGCTCTTCACAGTCCCGGCGTTCATGTTGCTGGGCACCGGAAGTGTGGTCATCGTTTTGCTCGTCCAGGTGCTCTTAGGAGCTATGCTTACGCTCAATGATGGCAGCCTAGCCAGCTTTTTGGCAGAAAATTTCCCCACCCGGGTCCGCTACACCGGCTTTGCCGTCTCCTTCAATATGGGCAATGCGCTATTTGGGGGTACTGCACCGGCCATTGCAACACTGTTAATTTCCAAAACCGGCAGCGCCATCGCACCAGGCTGGTATTTGATGGTTGCGGCAATCATCGCGCTAATCGCCGTTGCGCTCTCACCAGAAACCAGCGGCAAACCATTAGATGATTAACCAAGTTCCACCTTCGCGGCACTGGCGGATCCAACTCGCAGAGATATGTTGTTACGACTGCGTGACGGGCCGCTAACGGTCAGCGAACTTGCTACCTACTATCCCATGAGCCGCCCGGCCGTTTCACAGCATATAGCAGTATTAGAAATGGCCGGGCTCGTGGAACGCATTCGTAAAGCCCAATGAAGCGAATATCCGCTGGCACAAGACAGCCTCAATAAAGTTGGTATGGTACGCCTGGACTGACCCCGATCTCAGCTTGGTGGCATCCGCGCAACACCGGTCCCCCACGTAAAGAGGTCGAAGCTGATGTTCCAGTGGGAGACCACTACCGATACACGATGGTCAATAGCGACACCGGAGAACAGAGCCCGCATGGTTTTTGAACTCTGTGGCGCTGCATACCACCCCGGCAATGAATTCTTCTATGACGGTTGGTGTGAAGCCCTAGAGGTATTGGAAGACTACCTCGCCTAGGACGTCCAACAGATGATAGCCTGCAGAGCGTTCGTATCTTTTCAAGGAGGATATTTTTGGAACTCAGCATGGATAAGGGCAATCAGTTCGTTGCCGAAACCCAGTCACCTGAAAGCGCTGCAGCGTGGAAGCAACAGTTGGATGAGTTTGCACCGGGCGCATCAGACTGGGTGGTCGGTGCAGTATTTGGTGGAACCTACCAGCGCGAAGGCCTTGAACTACGTGACCGTCAGATGCTGAATATGGCAGCACTTGCCGCCATGGGTGGTACCGAACCACAGTTAACCGGCCACATCAAAACTGCCGTCGATGTAGCTGGTATGACCAAAGAGGAAGTTGCTGAATGTTTCGTGCATCTTCTGCCCTATATCGGTGTACCAAAGACACTAGCCGCTATGCGGTGCATGAAATCCGCGTTCGAGGACTAAGGTGCACCGCCGCGGCTCATGACTGAAATTGGTTGCAACGCCTGATTACTCAGGAGGACAATGGAGCTGTGGCCCGTATGGGCTGACCCTACGGACCGGCCAGGTTTATAACACTGGCAACACCGTTGTGGGGAGGCAATCATGTCAACCAAAATGCCAATACAGTCTTTAGCCGCACTGGTATTTGCTGCAGGGCTAGCGTTCACAGGATGTGGTAGTTCTGCTGAAGATACATCCGACGCTAGCCCTGAGGCGTCTGAACCTGAAGTCACTGTCACGGAATCGGAAACCGTTAAAGAACAGCCATCACAGGATACCGAATCGTCGACAGATGGCGCTGATAACGGGCCGACCCCGGATGAAGACCAAGACTCAGATTTTCCCACCAACGCCCTAGATTATGCTGATGCACTGGTGGTTGTTTGGGGTGAAGGCGATGAGTCTGCTATGAAAGATTTCGCTGGACCACAGACTGTTGACGCGCTGAAGGATTACGGCGTCCCGGGTGGTTCTAGTTGGCAGCAAACCGAGAGTGATTCGGGTGCTGGTTCGACCTTTGTCACGTACGAAAACGCCGATGACGGCACAAAAGTTGAGCTGCGGGTCGGAAACGAAGCGGCCAATAATGGCCAACCCCATGCGGTAGACGAGGCCAAGTTCACCGAATAATTTTATTGTTTTTCGAAAACACCCCTCAGTTCATCTGCAGCACTGCTCTTTATAGCCGGGCTTGCGTTTACCGGATGTAGCAACTCATCGGTCTCTAATCCCGAAGACACTAGCGACTTAGACACGACCGCCTCAGAATCACAGTCTGACTTTCCGACAAATCCTGAAGACTATGCCGATGCGCTGGTTGATGCTTGAGGTGAGGGTGACGAGTCAGCTATGACAGACCTGGCAGCCACTCAAGCTGTTGACGCGTTAAAAAACAACGGGGTATCGGTTTGGTTTCCGATACCCCGTTGTTTTTGATTTAGGCTGACTTAGCGAGCGGCTGTGCCCTCGGTGTAGTCGTCGTCGGTTTCAGCCAACCAAGAGAACATGCCACGCAATTCGCGACCGGTTTGTTCAATCGGGTGCTGTTCTTCTTTTTCACGTAGCTGCTTGAATTCCTTGGCGCCATTGGCTTGGTCATCCATGAACCGTTTGGCAAAGGAACCGTTCTGGACTTCTGCCAGAACTGCTTTCATGTTTTCTTTGACCTGGGCATCGATAACGCGTGGACCGGAGACGTAGTCACCGAATTCAGCGGTATCGGAGATGGACCAGCGCTGTTTGGCCAGACCACCTTCGACCATGAGATCAACGATGAGTTTCAGCTCGTGCAATACCTCGAAGTAGGCAATTTCTGGCTGGTATCCGGCTTCGGTGAGCACCTCAAAGCCTGCCTGAACCAGGTGCGATGCGCCACCGCATAGTACGGCTTGTTCACCGAATAGGTCGGTTTCGGTTTCTTCGGTGAAGGTGGTTTCGATGACACCGGCACGGGTTCCGCCGACACCTTTGGCGTAGGCCAGGGCGAGGTCTTTGGCTTGACCGGATTCGTCTTTTTCTACGGCGATCAGGGCTGGCACACCGCGGCCGGCTTCGAATTCGCGGCGTACAACGTGGCCTGGGCCTTTTGGTGCAACCATGGCTACGTCAACACCGGCTGGGGCTTTAATGTATTCGTAGCGGATGTTGAATCCGTGGGCGAAGAATAGGGCGTCGCCGTCGTTGAGGTGTGGTTCGATGGATTCGGAAAAGACCTTGGCCTGGTGCTGGTCTGGGACCAAGATCATGATGATGTCGGCTTCTTTGGCAGCCTCGGCAACGGTGAGGACCCGTAGGCCTTCAGCTTCGGCTTTGGCTTTAGATTTGGAGCCTTCAGCCAGGCCGATGCGTACGTCAACGCCGGAGTCGCGCAACGAAAGGGAGTGGGCGTGGCCCTGTGAGCCGTAACCGATGACGGCTACTTTACGGTTCTGCAGTAGTGCGAGGTCGGCGTCGTCGTCATAGTATTTTTTGGCCATGAGCGTGTCATTTCTCCTTGGTGATTGGTTATTTGGTCAGTGCGCGGTCGGTCATAGATTTGCCGCCGCGGGCAACTGCGATCGTGCCGGAGCGCACGAGTTCACGGATGCCAAAGGGTTCCAGTACATCCAGTAGGGCTTCCAGTTTCTGTGCGGAACCGGTGGCTTCTACGGTGACTGCATCGGTGGAGACGTCCACCACGTTGGCCCGAAACAGTTCAACAGCTTGGACTACGGATGCGCGGGTGGAGGCATCGGAGCGAACCTTGACCAGGATGTGGTCGCGCTGGGAGGACTGTTCAGGTATGAGTTCAACGATTTTGATGACGTTGACCAGTTTGTTGAGCTGTTTGGTGACCTGCTCTAGGGCGTCGCCTTCGGCTTCGACCACGACGGTCATGCGCGAAAGGCCTTCGACTTCGGAGGGGCCGACGGTCAGTGATTCGATGTTGAATGCACGGCGGGCGAAGAGTCCTGCGACTCGGGTGAGTACACCCGGGACGTCTTGGACCAGTACCGAAAGAGTGTGGCGTTGCATGTTAGTCCTCCTCGTCCCAATCCGGGGTCATGTCCCGGGCTACTTGAATTTCATCGTTAGAAACTCCCGATGGGACCATCGGCCAGACCATGGAATCAGCCGAGACCACGAAATCGATCAGGACCGGGCGGTCGTTGATTTCCATGGCCCGTTGGATGGCCGGGGCAACGTCAGCGTCATCTTCTACCCGGATGCCGACTGCACCGTAGGCTTCGGCCAGTTTCACGAAGTCTGGGACCCGGATGCTGTTGGCACCGGTGTTCAGGTCGGTATTGGAGTACCGGGAGTCGTAGAACAGGGTCTGCCATTGACGGACCATGCCCAGCGAGGAGTTG
>Ga0079226_10003347_pt1 | contig 12296 bp, 14 predicted proteins | sample Poulit2014_FD_76345 | JGI IMG/M metagenome (GOLD analysis project Ga0079226, IMG submission 76345) | Agricultural soil microbial communities from Georgia to study Nitrogen management - Poultry litter 2014 | ecosystem: Environmental > Terrestrial > Soil > Agricultural land | place: USA: Georgia... | reverse complement strand
GGCCGACCAGGCCAGCGCGCCGCCGGAGGCCGAGGCGACCGACAGCGCTGCGGCCCCCAGCGCGCCGCGCCCGAGCAGGGCGCGGCGCGACAGGCCCGATCGCGCGGATCGGTCAGTGCTCATCGTGCATCGACTCCTCGTGGTCGGCCAGATCGCCGTAGTCCTCCTGGGCGCCGGCGAAATCCCGGATCGGGGCACTGAACCGCAGCGTCGAACCGTCGTCGAAGGTCAGGGTCATCGGCACGTCGTCACCGGGCTCGAGCGGTTCGATCAGATCCATCAGCATCAGATGGTCGCCGCCGGGCTCGAGCAGATAGGAGGAGTCGGCGCCCACGACGAAGCCGCCGTCCTTCTCCTGCATGCCGGCGACCCCGGCGTTCAGGACGACCTCGTGCAGCTCGGTGGTCTCGGAGACCGGTGAGGAGGCGGCCACGATCGTCACCTCGTCACCCGAATCGTTGATCATTTCGGCGAACACACTGGTCATGCCGTCCTCGGCGGCCTTGGCCCACGGTTCGGCGACGGTGACGGCGTCTGCCTGGTCGGCGGGCGTGTCGGCGGAGGAACAGGCGGTGAGGCCGGCGAGTGCGGCCGCGGCCAGCACCGCGGTCGCCGCCCACCGCGGCTTCCGGCGGCCGCCGGCGGGCGGGTGCTGCGGGCAGGACGGGGTAGGGATGGAAGACATGGTCGATCGCTCCTGATCAGGCAGGGAAGGGGCCGGGCCGGTGGGCCCGGGCTGTGAGTGGTCGAGGGTCAGACCGGGAGCGGGGGTGCGCGGCAGCCGCCTGCACTGACGCCGTGCAGCGCCCGCGCGGGCCTGTCGGCGGCCGAGGCCGGCAGGCACAGGGCGGGAGCGGTTACGGTCGGTGGGGCCAGTGCGGCCCGCACGGCCGCGCGTACGGTCGCCTCCCCGGCCGCGGCCGCCTCGGCGGACAGGATCACGGCGGCGCCGGCCAGCACGGCCGCGCCGTGCCACAGCAGCATCGCGGCCGACGGCATCAGCGGATGCCCGGCCTCGGCTGCGCCGACGGACAGGGCGAGATGACCGGCGATCTGGCCGGCGATCAGCAGCCCGGCCAGGGCGACCGGCCCCGCCCGGCGGCGGGTGGTGCGCACCACCAGCAGCCCGAGCAACCACGCCGCGAGCAGCAGGGCGCCGATCGCGGCCGCGTCGGGGGCGCCGGAGTGGGTGGCTGCGGGGTCGTGGTGACCGTGTCCGGCCGGGTGTGACCGGTGCAGTGCGCTGCCGTGTGCGGCGAGGGAGATCACGACCGACAGCGCGCCGACCAGAGCGCCACGCAACTGTGCGGGCACCCTGGTCGGCGGGATCATGACCCACATACTACCGACTGTAGGAGGTGGGTGCGGGGATCGTGCGCGGGCGCCTGCGGGGTGCCCACGCACGCCGGTCAGGCGGGCCGGGGCGCCTGGAGCAGCGCGCCGAACCGGGCGGGTGCGGACCGCGCGATGAGTGCGTCCACGCTGATCCGGCCGGCGCCGACCCCGGCCAGGGCCAGGGCGCCGGCGCCCAGGGCCAGCACCAGCTCGTAGCCGCCCTCGTCGATCCACAGGCCGTTGCCGGCGTGTCCGATCACCCAGGCGCCGATCATGTCGGCGACCAGGATCAGGCCCACCAGCGGGGTGAGCACGCCCAGGATCAGGGCGGCGCCGCCCAGGATCTCCACCCAGGTGGCCAGGGCGGCGGTGAATCCCGGTGCGGGTGCGCCCATGGCCTCGAAGCCGGCCTTGGTGCCGGCGTGGCCCCAGTCGTTGAGCTTCTGTAGGCCGTGGGCGAGGAAGATCGCGCCGATCCCGATGCGGGCGAGCAGGAGGGCGAGGTCGGCCGTCAGGCGGCGGGTGGCGAGCAGGTTCACGAAGTGCCCTTTCGTCGGTGCGTCGCGGCGGCATGCCGGGACTTACTTGAAACTTCAGGTAAGACGGACGGGGTCGACGCTAGCCCCAGGTTGTTGAGCTGTCAAGCAGTTGGTGCGGCGTAAGCTGTCCGTCATGGTCGGTGTGCATGGGCAGGGGGCCGGGCCTCGCTGGCTCGATCCCGTCGAACTCGAGGCCTGGATCCAGGTGGCGGTGATGATGGCGAACCTGCCGCCGGCGCTCGACGCGCAGCTCCAGCGCGATTCGGGGCTCTCGCATTTCGAGTACGAGGTGCTCTCGGTGCTCTCCGACTCGCGCGGGATGCGGCTGCGGATGAGCGAGCTGGCCGCGCTGGCCGGAGGGTCGGTGTCCCGGCTCTCGCACGTGGTCACCCGGCTCGAACGCCGCGGCCTGGTCGAGCGGTACCCGTGCCCCGACGATGCGCGGTCGATCCTGGCGCTCCTGACCGGCGACGGGCACCGGGCGGTGGTGCAGGCCGCGCCCGGCTACGTCGAGAACGTCCGCCGGCTGGTGATCGACCGGCTCGGCCGGGAGCAGATCGAGAAGCTGGCGGAGATCGGGGCCGCGATCAACGACGAGGTGCCCCGCATCGCACGCGACAACGCGCAGCGGTAGGGCGGCGCGCACTCCACAGGCGGGACCTCGGCGCCCCGGGTGCTCGCCGGGCCTGTGGGCCGGTGTGCGGAAAGACGCAGGGCGCCTCCCGGCTCTGCCGGAAGACGCCCTGCGTCTGCTGTCTCAACTTAGCGTCGGGGTGGCGGGATTCGAACCCACGACCTCTTCGTCCCGAACGAAGCGCGCTACCAAGCTGCGCCACACCCCGGTCGGCGGCACGAGGCCGCCGGTCCGCGTGTTCCGTTCCCGGTCCGCGCGAACCTCGATCACCTTAGCGCACTCGAGTGGCAAAAGGCGAAACGGCGCCCTCGGTGCGCGGTACCGAGGCGGTCTGCGGCGCCGGGACCAGCGTCAACAGTGAGGCCTCGGGCGGGCAGAAGAACCGTGCGGGGGCGTACGGAGAGGTGCCCAGGCCGGCCGAGACGTGCAGGTGCATGTGCGCGCCCCACCGCGAGGGCCCCTTGACCCGGGAGCGATCGATCCCGCAGTTGGTGACCAGCGCGCCGAACCCGGGCAGGCACAGCTGTCCGCCGTGGGTGTGCCCGGCCAGGGCCAGGTCGTAGCCGTCCTCGGCGAACCGGTCGAGCACCCGCGGCTCGGGCGAGTGGGTCAGCGCCAGGCGCAGGTCGGCGTCCGGGTCGGCCTCACCGGCGATCGTGCCGTAGCGGTCGCGGTCGATGTGCGGATCGTCCACCCCGGCCGCGGCGATGCGCACGTCACCCACGCGCAGGGCGCGCCGGGTGTGGGTGGCGTCGAGCCAGCCGTGCTCGGTGAACACCGCGCGCAGATCCTGCCAGGGCAGCGGCGGGCCGTAGACCCGCTCGTGGTCGCGGTCGAAGTACTTGAGCGGATTCTTCGGCTGTGGGCCGAAGTAGTCGTTCGAGCCGAAGACGAACAGCCCCGGGCGGGCCAGCAGGGGGCCGAGGGCCTGGGCGACCGCGGGCACCGCGCGCGGGTGGGCGAGGTTGTCACCGGTGTTGATCACCAGATCCGGTTCGAGGCCGTCGAGCTCGCGGACCCAGTGTTGCTTCAGGCGCTGATTCGGGGTCATGTGCAGATCGGAGATGTGGAGGATGCGCAGCGTGGCGGTGCCGGGGGCGAGGACCGGGAGGGTCTGCTCGCGCAGAGTGAAGGCGTTGCGCTCGATCACGCTCGCGTAGGCCAGGGCCGCGGCCCCGGTTCCGATGGTCGCCAATGCGGCGGTGAACAGAGGATTGCGCGAAGATTTCAGCACGTCACCGAGGATACGCCATGCGTGCGGGGGTGTCCGGAGCCCGACGCGGCCCACGTCGTCGCGCGTAGAATCGGCTGTCATGAGCGATCTGAAAGCCACAGTGGAGAAGGATCTGGCCGCGGCCATGAAGGCCCGGGACACCGCGCGCATGGGCACGCTGCGGATGATCGTCGCGGCGATCCGAGCCGAGGAGGTGGCCGGCAAGTCCGCCCGCGACCTGGACGACCAGGAGGTCATCGCGGTGCTCGCCCGCGAGGTGAAGAAGCGCGGCGAGGCCGCCGAGATCTACCGGTCCAACGATCGCCCCGAACTGGCGGACAAGGAGCGGGCCGAGCAGGCGATCATCGAGGAGTACCTGCCCGCCCAGTTGGACGAGGAGGCCCTGACCGCGCTGGTCGACGACGCGATCGCGCAGGTGCGCACCGAGACCGGTGAGGAGCCGGGCATGCGGCAGATGGGCCAGGTGATGAAGGTCGCCACCGCGGCCGCCGCCGGCGGGGTGGACGGCAAGCGTCTGTCGACCGCGGTGCGGGCGCGACTGGCCGGCTGAGCCGGTCGGGGACGGCACGCACGCGACCGGCCCCCGGCCTCGCCACAGTGGCGGGGCCGGGGGCCGGTGCACGTCGGACTAGAGCTTCTTGGTGGAGAAGTACCAGGTCTTGACGTCGTACGGCTCGTCCATGCGGGCGCGTGCGGCGTCCATCGTGGTCGGCGGCGGCACGACGACCGGGTCGCCCGGGGTCCAGTCCGCCGGCATGGCGACGGACTCCGCGTCGGCGGTCTGCAGCGCGGTGACCAGCCGGACGATCTCGTCCATGTTCCGCCCGACGTTGAGCGGGTAGTAGATCATCGCGCGCATCGTCTGCTCCGGGTCGATGACGAACACGGCGCGGACCGCGGCGGTGGCCGACTCGCCCGGGTGCAGCATCCCGTAGGCCTTGGCGACCTTCATGTCCAGGTCGGCGATGATCGGGAACGGGATCTCCTGACCCCAGTTCTCCTCGATGTCGCGGGCCCAGGCGATGTGCGAGTGCACCGAGTCGATCGACAGCCCGATCAGCTGGGTGTTGAGCGCATCGAACTCCTCGACCCGCCGGGCGAAGCCGACGAACTCGGTGGTGCACACCGGGGTGAAGTCGGCCGGGTGACTGAACAGCACGACCCACTTGCCGGCGTAGTCCGACAGCGACTTCTCGCCGTGGGTGGTGACCTGGGTCCACTGCGGCGCCGGATCGTTGATCCGGACCAGTGCCTGGGGCGTGGGGGCGGTGGGCTGTTCGGTGCTCATCGCACGTCCTCTCGTCGGGGGAAGCGGGCCGTCTCGGTTCGGCGGCCTTCACCCCGTATAACCAATACCGGCGGGGGTATATTCCCGGGGGTGCGGGAACCCCTTCCGGTGCGGGCGGGGTGCGGCCCGGTTCAGTCGCCGTCGGAGACGCGCACGATGACCGTGGAACCGGGCAGGGCGGTCTCCTGCGGGACCGTGTCGATCACGGTGCCGCGGCGGGCCGGATCGGGGACCCGCTCGACCTGGACCTCGAAGCCGGCGCCCTCGAGCCGGGCGCGGGCCGAGGACTCGGTCCGGCCGACCACCGCGGGCAGGTCGACCCCGCCCGAGCCGGCCTCGAACCGCTCGTCGACCGGGGGCAGCTCCGGGGGCGGGAAGTCCCCGACCACGTCGCTGATCGCCCGGAACCAGATGCGCGCGGGCTCGATGCCGCCGTAGATGTCGCCGCGGCCGCAGGACCGCAGTGGGCTGGTGCAGATCGGGCCCGGCCGGGTGCCGTCGTTGTAGATGTAGGACGCGGCCGACAGCGAGTCGGTGAAGCCGAGGAAGGCGGCCGAACGGAAGGCCTCGGTGGTGCCGGTCTTGGCCGACACCGGAGCCGTCCAGCCGCTGGCCGCCGCACTGCCGGCCGCGGTGCCCGAGCCCAGGGCGTCCTCGCCCATCCCGGCGCTGAGCGCGTGCGCCAGGGTCGGTTCGATGACCTGCTCACAGGGCTGCTGGGTGATCGTCACCGGCTCGCCGTGTCGATCGATCACGCTGTCGATCGGGCTCGGCGGGCACCACATCCCGTCCGAGGCCAGGGTCGCCCCGACGTTGGCGAGCTCCAGGGCGTTGACCGGGGTGGGGCCGAGCACGAACGAACCGCTGTTCTCATCGGTGATCACCTGCGCCAGGCTGCGCTCGTCGAGCCCCGAGCTGCCCGGGTCGGCGTAGGAGCGCAGCCCCAGCTTGACCGCCATGTCCACCGAGGGGGCCACGCCCACGTCCTGGATCATCTTGACGAACGTGGTGTTCGGCGACTGGGCGAGCGCCTGGGTCAGCGTCAGCGTCGGCGGGTAGTCGCCGACGTTGCGCACGCAGTAGGAGTCGGCCGGGCAGCCGACCGCGCCGCCGTGGCCCATGCCCTGGGCGGCGAAGAAGTTCGGCACGTCCAGCACGTCGTCGAGCCCGAGGCCCTGGTCGAGGGCGACCGCGGTGGTGAAGATCTTGAACACCGATCCGGCGCCGTCGCCGACCATGGAGAACGGCTGCGGCTGGACGGTCTGCTCGTGGCCGGCGTCGAGTCCGTACTCCCGGCTCGAGCCCATGGCCAGCACGCGGTGCTGCTCGTGGCCCGGGGCGACGACGTTCATCACCCCGGCGATGCCCGGCAGATCGGCCGGGGCCTGGGCGGCCAGCGCCTCCCCGGTGGCCCGCTGCACGCGCGGGTCCAGCGTGGTGCGGATCTCGTAGCCGCCGCGGTTGAGCTGCTCGGAGCTGAAGCCGGCGTCGGAGAGATACTTGACCACGTAGTCGCAGAAGAACCCGCGGTCGCCTGCGGCGATGCAGCCGCGCGGCAGGGTCTGCGGCTCGTCGAGCAGGCCGAGCGGCTCCTCCTTCGCGTCGGCGGCCTCGTCGGCGGTCACCGCACCCGCGGTCACCATCGAGTCGAGCACCACGTTGCGTCGGGCGGTGACCTCCTCGGGGTTGGTGTACGGGTTCAGGTGCGAGGGGGACTGCACGATGCCGGCCAGCATCGCCGACTGCGGAAGGTTCAGCTCCTTGGCGTCGATCCCGAAGTAGGTCTGGGCGGCGTCCTGCACGCCGTAGCTGCCGTTGCCGAAGGGCACCAGGTTCAGATACCGGGTGAGGATCTCGTCCTTGGACAGGGTCTTGTCCAGGGTCAGCGCCATGCGGATCTCGCGCATCTTGCGCGCCGCGGTGGTCTCCACCGCCGCCCGGCGCTCCGCGTCGGTCTGCGCGACCACGAAGAGCTGGTAGTTCTTGATGTACTGCTGGTCGATCGTCGAGGCGCCCTGCTGGATCTCACCGCTGGAGGTGTTGGTCAGAAAGGCGCGCAGCGTGCCCTGCCAGTCCACGCCGCGGTGGCTGGTGAATCGGCGGTCCTCGATCGAGACCTGGGCGAGCTTCATGGTCTCGGAGATGTCCTGACTGGGGACCTCGAACCGGCGCTGGTCGTACAACCAGGCGATCGGCTCGCCCTCGACGTCCAGGATCGTGGTCACCGCCGGCGCCTCGCCCTCGAGCAGTTCGGAGGAGGTCGAGTCGACCGCATCCGATGCGCGGTTGATCAACACGCCCGCGCCGCCGAAGACCGGGAACAGGATTCCGGCCAGCACGGCGCCGGCCAGGATGCAGACGCCGACGAGGCGCGCCAGTGACTTAGCGGTGATCACGCTGCACAGGGTACGCAGTACGGCCCCCGTCCGGGGGCAGGCGGGCGCGCGGCGTCGCCACCGATGCGGGCGACGGGGCGGGCGCGCCCCCGCCGGCGGCCCTTTCCGTGCCACCGGGACGGGGGGTCTTGCGACCTACTGCACGGTCACCTAAGTTGAGGGTGTGTGATTCAGATAACAGATGGTCGGTCGAGTGGCGCGGACTGCAGAACTGTGGTTCACGCCCGGCGCCGGCGGGGCCCGGGGTGGGGCCACGATGCGAGAGGACGTAGGCGGATGTCTGCACCGGTCCGGAATACGACGAGCGGTCGGGGGGTGCCGCGCACGCGGCACACGGGTTTCGAGGCCTTCTCGGTGGATGCCAGCGAAGAGCGGTTGGAGTGGGTCTCTCAGGCGGCGTGTCGGGACACCGACCCGGACGAGCTGTTCGTCCGCGGCGCCGCGCAGCGCAAGGCCACCACGATCTGCCGGCACTGCCCGGTGATGTACGAATGCCTGGCCGACGCACTCGACAACCGTGTCGAGTTCGGGGTGTGGGGCGGGATGACCGAGCGGCAGCGCCGGGCCCTGCTCAAACAGAATCCACACGTGACCTCGTGGGCCGACTTCTTCCGCGCCCACCGGCGCCGCCAGGAGCGCGAGCAGCAGGCCGGCTGAGCCGGCTGCGGCGACAGACCCGGACCTCCGCGGTGAGCGGGGGCCGGGTCTTCTACTCCTGCGGGGTCAACTGATCACCGATGGCGCGCAGCGCCTCCAGGTCGGAGACCTCGAACGGCAGTGCGGGCACTCCGCGCACCGGCACCGCCGTGTGCCCGGCGCGGAACTCGTTGAGCAGCGCCACCTCGCGGGTCGCGGTGGCGTCCCGGTCGGCGTGGACGTTCAGCACCCCGGCCGCCAGACGGGCGGCGGGGGTGTCGTGGCCCGCGAGCTCCTCGGCCGCGGTCAGGGCGCGCTCGGCGGGCAGATCGGCGAGCATCGGATGGGTGCGGTTGAGCACCAGCCCGGCCAGGGGCATGTCCTCGGTGCTGAGCCGGTCGACGAAGTAGGCGGCCTCGCGCAGCGCATCCGGCTCGGCGGCCGCGACCACCACGAACCGGGTGCCCTCGCGGCGCAGCAGCGCGTAGGTCGCCTCCGCGCGCTCCCGGAAACCGCCGAACATCTCCTCGAAGGCCTGCACGAAGGCCGAGGCGTCGGCCAGCAGGGCCGAGCCGACGATCGTCGACACCGCCTTCATCGCCAGGCCGAGTGCGCCGGTGACGATCTTGCGCAGCCCCCGACCGGGCGCGAGGAACAGCCGGATCATCCGGCCGTCGAGGAAGGAGCCGAGCCGCTGCGGGGCGTCGAGGAAGTCCAGCGCGTTCCGCGACGGCGGGGTGTCGACCACGATCAGGTCCCACTCGTCGGCGGCGACCAGATGGCCGAGCTTCTCCATCGCCATGTACTCCTGCGTGCCGGCGAAGTTCGTGGCCACGGTCTGATAGAAGGGGTTGTCCAGGATCTCCCGGGCCCGCTCCGGGGCGGCGTATTCCAGCACCATCTCGTCGAAGGTGCTGCGCATGTCCAGCATCATCGCGTGCAGGCGCCCGCCCGAATTGTTACCCGGCAGCGGCACCTCCTGCGGGGTGTTGCCCAGTTCGGCGACCCCGAGCGACTGGGCCAGCCGGCGGGCCGGATCGATCGTGAGCACCACGACCTGACGGCCGAGCTCGGCCGCCCGCAGCGCCAGCGCCGCCGAGACGGTGGTCTTGCCGACCCCGCCCGCCCCGGTGCAGACCACCACCCGGGTCTGCGGGTCGGTGACCATGGCGTGCACGTCCATCAGGCTCATCGGACCCCCTGCTCGGTCAGGTGTTCGGCCAGCGCGTACAGCCCGCCCAGGTCGACGCCGTCGACCAGCCGCGGCAGCACCAGCCGCGCGGCGTCGAGCCCGTCGAGCTCGGCGGTGCTGTCCTGCTGGATCACCGCACGCCCGGCGTATTCGACCGTCTCGGTGATCAGCCCGGCCAGTTCGGCGTCGGACAGCGTGAGCCCCACCCGCGCCAGTTCTGCGGCCAGGGCGGCCGCGTCCACGTCCCCGCGGGCGGCCGCGGCGACCGTGTCGGTGGGCAGATGCGCCGGCTCGGACCGGTTGGCGATCACCGCGCCCACGTTCAGATCCAGATCCCGCAGCTCGGCGATCGCATCGGCGGTCTCCTGCACCGGCATCGCCTCGAGCAGGGTCACCAGGTGGATCACGGTGGCGGGCGAGTGCAACAGCTCGACCACGCCCTCGGCCTGGCCGCGGATCGGCCCGCCGCCGGCCAGATCGGCCATCGCCTTGGTCACGTCCAGGAAGGTGCCGATGCGCCCGGTCGGCGGGGAGTCGACCACCACCGCGTCGTAGACCGGGCGATCCGCGCCGCCGACCTTCTCGGTGCGGGTGGCGATCTCCTTGACCTTGCCCGTGAGCAGCACGTCGCGCAGCCCCGGCGCGAGGGTGGTCGCGAACTCCACCGCGCCCACCCGCCGCATCGCCTTACCGGCGAAGCCGAGGTTGTAGAACATGTCGAGGTACTCCAGGAACGCGGCCTCGACGTCCACGGCCAGGGCGTGCACGGTGCCGCCGCCGTCGGCGACCGCGATCTTGGTCTCGACGTACGGCAGGGGCGGCAGGTCGAACAGCTGGGCGATGGCCTGCCGTTCCTCGACCTCGACCAGCAGCACCTTGCGGCCGCCGCGCGCGAGCGCCAGGGCCAGCGCGGCCGCGACCGTGGACTTGCCGGTGCCGCCCTTGCCGGTCACGAAATGCAGTCGCGCGGCCTCGGCGGCCGCCGGCCAGGCCGCGGCCGCAGGATCGACGGGAGAGCCCGAAGGGGTGGAAGACACCCCCGCAGCCTATAAGGCGGACGCGCCCCGCGGGTGTGGACGGGCCCGGCACGCGTGCCGGGCTGGACACGGGCGATAGGCTCGCCCCATGAGTGATGATGCGAACCAGACCAATGCCCAGTGGGAGTACTTCGTCGCGCCCCTGCTGATCCACAACCCGAAGGCGATCCTCGACAACTTCGGGACCGACGGTTGGGAACTGGTGGCGGTGCTGCCCGGACCCACCGGTGAACAGCACGTCGCGTACCTCAAGCGGCGCAAGTGAGCGTCGGCGCCGACGCCCGGGCACGCCTGGCCGCACTCGGCCTGACGCTGCCGCCCGTGGCCGCGCCGGTGGCCTCCTATGTGCCCGCGGTGCGCATTGGCGACACCGTGCAGACCTCCGGGCAGCTGCCCACGGTCGGCGGTGAACTGGTCCACACCGGCCGGGTCGGCGCCGAGGTCACCGTGGAGCAGGGCGCCGAGGCGGCCCGCGTGGCGATCCTCAACGCCCTGGCCGCGGTCGACGCGCTCATCGGGCTCGAGGGGATCGGCCAGGTGGCCAAGGTGACCGGTTTCGTGGCCTCGGCACCCGGATTCCACGGCCAGCCCGCGGTGATCAACGGGGCCTCCGACCTGCTCGGTGAGCTGTTCGGCGAGGCCGGCCGGCACGCCCGCAGCGCCGTGGGGGTGCCGGATCTGCCCGTGAACGCCCCGGTGGAGATCGAACTGCTGGTCACGGTGGCCTGACGACTCCGAGGGGAGGCGCGAAGATGACCGATCCGAGCGACGTGGGCCGGGCCCATCCCGCATACGGCCGACTGCGGCAGGTGACCGCGACCGCGGCCGTGCTGCTGTGCGACAACCCGGGCCAGATGACGCTGGACGGCACCAACACCTGGATCCTGCGGGCTCCGGGCAGCGATGAGCTGGTGGTGCTCGATCCCGGACCGGACGATCCGGAGCATCTGGCGCGTATCGCCGCGCTCGGGAAGGTGGCGCTCACGCTCGTCTCGCACCGGCACGGCGACCACACCGACGGACTCGAGCGCCACCGGGAACTGACCGGCAGTCCGGTCTACGCCGTGGACCCGGCCTTCCGCACCGCAGACGGCGGGGGACTGGCCCACGGGCAGGAGTTCTCCGTCGCCGGGGTCGAACTCGAGGTGCTGGCCACCCCCGGACACACCGCCGACTCGGTCAGCGTGCTGCTCCGCGGCACCGGCGCGGACGATCCCGGTGCGGTGCTCACCGCCGACACGGTGCTCGGCCGCGGCACCACCGTGCTCGATCCGCAGGACGGCGATCTGGGCGACTACCTGGACTCGCTCGACCTGCTCATCGACCGCGGGGCGGGGCGGATGTGCCTGCCCGGGCACGGGCCCGAACTGCCCGACACCGCGGCCGTGGCGACCCACTACCGTGCGCATCGCCGGGAGCGGTTGGACCAGGTGCGCGCGGCCCTGGACACCCTCGGCGCCGACGCCGACGTCGCCGACGTGGTCGCCGACGTCTATCGGGACGTCGACCCGTCGCTGTGGGGTGCGGCCCGGTGGTCGGTCGAGGTGCAGCTGCGGTATCTGCGCGAGCGGGGCTGAGCAGGCCCGGACGGGCCCGGGGCCGCGACCGGACGACAAGCCGACGAGGGCGGGGCACTCACCTGGAAGTGAGTGCCCCGCCCTCGTCGGCTGTGGTGCGGTGCGGGTGTCCGGTCTAGCGGGCGCGGCGGGCCAGCCGCTCGGAGTCGATGATCAGCACCGACTTGCCCTCCAGGCGCAGCCAGCCGCGCTGCGCGAAGTCGGCCAGCGCCTTGTTCACGGTCTCGCGGGAGGCGCCGACCAGCTGGGCGATCTCCTCCTGCGTCAGGTCGTGGGTGACCCGCAGGGCGCCGGCCTCCTGGGTGCCGAAGCGCTGCGCGAGCTGCAGCAGCGCCTTGGCCACCCGGCCCGGGACGTCGGTGAAGATCAGGTCGGCCAGCGAGTTGTTGGTCCGGCGCAGGCGACGGGCGAGCACCCGCAGCAGCTGC
>Ga0079226_10003346_pt1 | contig 12297 bp, 14 predicted proteins | sample Poulit2014_FD_76345 | JGI IMG/M metagenome (GOLD analysis project Ga0079226, IMG submission 76345) | Agricultural soil microbial communities from Georgia to study Nitrogen management - Poultry litter 2014 | ecosystem: Environmental > Terrestrial > Soil > Agricultural land | place: USA: Georgia... | reverse complement strand
GTTTCGGCTTCGCTCAACATGACAATCTGGGTAGTTTCGTGAAGCGTCTTTTGGCTTTAAGCAGGAATTAAAATTGGGCTAGTACATCCCGATCTAGCGCTTCGGCCTGAAGGGATCTTGCGTGAAGAAAACACGAATACTTCCAGTAAATTCAGGCCAAAAACTGTCTGAGTTCGAAGAGCGAGTTTTTTTGGCAGCGACGGTTATTCGTGTTTTTAGCTAAAAGAGCCCTAAGCCTTGACCTTTTGGTCCTTTTGTGTCAAGACAAAAGGACTAGGCCTCTGCGGCTAATAAGCAGATCCCCCATAAAGAAAACAGAACGGCAAACGGAATATGCCGCTCTTCCAGAGCTACACGGAAACTGGCATTATATGCATAGGGCGCTGCCCTATGCTATTTATTTCGCCTCTATAAGGGCTGGGACGGTTATCAGCCTTAATCTGATTTAGAGAGGGTGTTGTAGCCAGTATCTATTATGCTTACTATAAATATATTGTTAATAAATAACTTCCTCTTCAAGTACTGAAAGGTATCTTTCAGCATCCAGTGCCGCCATACAACCCGTCCCTGCGGCCGTTATCGCCTGCCGGTATACATTGTCCTGTACGTCGCCACAAGCAAACACACCGTCAACATTAGTAAGAGTTGTACCCTTAACCGTTTTTATATATCCTTGTTCATCGGTGTCCATAAATGGTTTAAAAATCTCTGTATTTGGCTTATGTCCGATTGCTACAAAGAAGCCGGTTATGCTCAGAAGTTTTTCAACTTGTGTTTGGTTATTTAAAACCCTAACCCCATTTACACCCTTGTCATTGCCCACGATTTCCTTTGCCTCGGTTTGGTAAAGAACTTCGATATTGCCAACCTTTTTCACTCTGTTTTCCATTGCTTTGGAAGCCCTGAACTCATCACGGCGGACAAGCATATAAACTTTACGGCACAATTTGGCGAGATAGGTGGCTTCTTCAGCCGCAGTGTCTCCGGCACCTACGACTGCAACGTCTTGATCTTTGAAGAAAAAACCGTCACATACAGCACAGGCTGACACACCGAATCCGTTGAATTGTGCTTCTGAGGGAAGGCCGAGCCATTTTGCAGAAGCTCCCGTAGCAATAATTATTGCATCAGCAGTGATCTGCTTAGTTCCATCAATGGTCAGTTTATGCGGACGGGAGGAAAAGTCGACAGCCGAAACATATCCAAAACGGATTTCCGTTCCGAATCGTTCAGCCTGTTGGTGTAAATCCTCCATCAATTCCGGTCCTTTAATGCCCTGCGGGTATCCCGGATAATTCTCTACGTCTGTAGTGGTGGTTAACTGCCCTCCGGGCTGGATACCTGTGTACATTACAGGTTTTAAGCCTGCCCTTGATGCGTAAATAGCTGCGGTATATCCCGCCGGTCCTGAACCTATAATTAGGCACTTGATATGTTCTTTCATTTCTTTACTCTGCTACTTTTAAAAATAGTTTTATGATAAATATTTATTGATTTTTTATTTAAATTGTTTCATCCATTTTTAGCCAAAAAATAATACCTGATATTGGACGATATCAGCACCTATAAGGTAATCCGCCTATCATTTTACCATACGGCACAATCTCAAAAGATGTATACTTCTTAAAAATCAGTGACGGAACCTGAACTACTTTCATTCAGATACGTAATAAGAGCTTGAACGGTGGTTGTTTCCAAATGTGCCCTATTGCTACCGTATTTGTCCGGTACCCCTTGTTCTGTGATGTAAGCAACCTTATACAACTTTTCTCTTTTTACATGTTCGCCCTGATGGTATATTTCCTCAATGCGGTAACCATACGGATTTTCAATGTGGAATTTGATTTGTAGGCCTAAATATCTTTTACAGTAACCGCCCATTTGCTCCATAGGCTTGGCTGAGAAAGTACGCTCAAAATTTTCTTCGAGCATATCGATCATCTCCTGACCTGTCAAATCTACCAAGCTAATCACCGGGTTCATGGGAACTATATTATACAAATCCCATAATGTAATATCTCCCTTGTCAATGGGGGCGCCGTATCGCCATCCATTGGAGAATGCAATATCTACCCCTGCTGCCTTACTGATTGCTTTCAACAGCAAATCATCCATTGTCGAGGAAAAGGTGGAGTATCGGTGTAAGATGGTGTCCGTCTTGCCGACTGTCTGTTTTTGCAAGCTTCTGTACGGGCTCATAATATCATTTATCATCTGCTCCATAGGTTCATCGCTGGTGATCTGCTCATTCACTTCTATAAGCTCATATTCATGATCTGTGATTTTATTGTCTGAAATCGATAGTTTCAGATGCCCGACAAACGAGCCGTGGCATCCGCATTGTATTACTATGGTGTCATTTACTTTTACAGGTTCGTAGAGCCGGTTATGCGTGTGGGAACTTAGGCATAAATCAATGCCTTTCGTGTTTTTGAGCAGTTCGATATCTTGTGGATAACCATTGTGTGAAAGCAGTATGACTAGTTCTGCACCTAATTTTTTCACTTCTTTCACATAACCGTCTATTTCAGCCGTTGCATCAGTTACATAAATACCCTGTTTAAATATGGCAGGCATCGTCTTATCAATGATGTTCGAACAGATACCGATTACGGCAACTTTCTGATTACCTATATCAATGATTGAATAAGGAGCGAGCAATAGCGTACCGTCTTCTTTATAAACGTTGATACCTAATACAGGATAATTAAGCTTTTCCCCTAAGGTCAAAAGTTGGTCTGGTTTATAGGCGAAATCCCAATGCCCAACCATTCCGCTAAAACCAAGTTTTCTTAAAATGGGAATTAATACTTCCCCTTTGGAAGCCACTACAGGTAGGGTACCGTGAAAGGTATCCCCTCCATCAAAAAATAAAGCATGTTCATTCCCGTTTTTTATCTGATTGAAAATAGTCGCAATTCTTGCATATCCTCCTACTGTTTTTATATACTCTCCGTCTTCGCCGTAAAACAGTTCGGAATGCGGTTCGAGATAACCATGTACGTCATTTATAAATCCAATTGATAATTCCATTATTAATGATTTATGAGTTTAAATAACAAAATTCTTCTCTTTCTATTTTTTTTCACGCTGTCACCTATGCATATCCTGGCGTAATAAAATGATTAACAACCCCGCTACTAATTTGGCTTCTGTAGCACCGGGCACGGGTGATTTTCCGCTGCTAAAATTTACTTGAGGATCAGCCATTAATAAAATATTTTTCGTCATTATTCTTTTTTTATTGCAAAAACGACAGATAATCTCAATCGCTTTGTAAAATTCTCCTGTCAATAGTCTGATTGCTAACGTTCAGCAACATCCATATTGCTTAAAAATGTATTGCACGTCAAGGGTTATTTTATAGATTTTTCTCTAAAAACTTCTTTAAAGCGGGACCGCGAAGGTTCTTTCCCACAATTTTACCCTCTGGGTCGATCATAAATGACGCGGGTATCGCCGAAATATTATAGAGAGCTCCTGCCTCGCTATCCCACATCTTCAGGTCAGATATCTGTGTCCATTCCAATCTATCATCCTCGATAGCTTTTAGCCAAGCATCGCGATCACGGTCTAATGAAACACCTAATACTGTAAAGCCCTTATCTTTAAAACGATGGTACTGTTCTACAATATTTGGGTTTTCCTGACGGCAGGGGCCACACCATGCTGCCCAAAAATCTAACAACACATACTGTCCTCTCAGATCTGATAATTTAACCTCTTCTCCTTCCGGTGTCAGAGACGCAAAATCCGGCGCTATCTGGCCGATACTTAAAGGTTTGATTTCTTCCATATGAGCCACGAAAGACTGTACCGATTCATTATTTGGGAATTGATCTTTCGCATCTTCAGCATAACTCACCAAAGCCTGCTCCTGACCGGTCGGGTCAACTGTATACAGGAGCAGCATTCCATAGAACCCTGCAAGGTTATCTTTATTTTCCTTCGAAAACTTCACAATATGCTCCGACAGCTCACTGATATAGTTGTCCCTTTTTGCCATCAGATCATTTTGAACGACAGCACTCTCTTCCCCCTCGCCAATCCGCTTTTCGAACTCCTTGCCCAATGCTGTCTGCTGCTTTTGGAAGGTTTCACGGATAGCGTCCAATCCTTTTAGTTTGGCAGAAGTTTTTGAACCGTTAACCTTATAATCGCTAGGTTCGTTCATGTCTGCCTCAAAATGGACCGCCTCTCCATTTTCTAAAACTAACATATAGGGCCGCTCGCCCACGAGCAAAGTATATAAACCAGCCTCAGGCGTACTGCCTTCGAAGTAAAATTCGTTATTTGCATCTAAAGTAGTAGATTCGAGCTGTTCATCCCCTTCAAATAATTCAATACTCTTCGCTTCGCCCGCGTTGCTAATATGACCTTTAATCGTAAATTTCGAGTCGTCCATCGCATTGCACGATATCAGAAAAATGAAACTAAAAATCTGAGTTAACATTAATTTGATTTTCATGGTATTTTACTTTTTAATTTTTAATTTTTTATTGTTTTTTTGAATGCTTCCGTTCCCTTTCTCAGAAACTCAGCATAATTTTCAATATTCAGATCGAAGGCCATAGACGGCACAAGTTGTTCTCCTTCATGGTCTACAATCACATAATAGGGTTGAGAGTTCGTTCCAAAGACAGAGGCCTGCATATCGCTCCACTTCTGTCCGATGCGGGAAATCCGCTTCCCGCTAAACTCCGAAGTGTATTTTTCTGACTCTTCTAGTTCAGTTTTATCGTCCACATATAAAGAGATCAGTACGAAGTCTGATTTGAGCTGGTTCAGCACAGAGGGATCCGGCCAAACTGAAGCCTCTATTTTTCGGCAGTTGACACAGCTCCAGCCTGTAAAATCGATTAATGCCGGTTTGTTTACTTTTTTTGCGTAAGCAAGGCCTTCTTCATAATCATAAAATGCATCCAGTCCATGGGGAGCCTCAAACAAATTGGTATATTTTCGGTCGGCAGACACTGGAACATCTTCACTGCCCGATCCGGAGTTAGCATAGTTGAGCTTATTCAGATCAAAATCTTGTGTAGGTTGCGGCGGAAGCCATGCACTAATGGCTTTCAGTGGCGCTCCCCACATACCGGGAATCATATACACGGTAAAAGAAAAAATCAAGATAGCAAAGAATAATCTTGGAAGTGAGGTTATACTCTCTTTGTCAGCCTCAGAGAGTTTTAGTTTGCCAAGGAGGTAAAAGCCGAATAGCGCAAATATTACAATCCATATTGCCAAGAAAACCTCCCGATCCAAGATACCCCAATGGTATGCTAAGTCTACATTCGACAGGAATTTAAAAGCCAAAGCCAATTCCAGAAAACCAAGTGAGACCTTGACCGTATTCAGCCAACCGCCCGATTTCGGCATCTCTTTCAAAAACGAGGGGAATAGGGCGAAAAGAATAAACGGTACTGCCAAGGCAATGGAAAAGCCTAACATACCGATAGCGGGCCCCAGAAGCGACCCCTTTGAAACTGCTTCTACCAATAAATAACCTATGATAGGCCCGGTACACGAAAAAGATACCAAAGCTAGAGTGAAAGCCATGAAAAATATGCCAATCAAACCGGTACGGTTTGATTTAGCATCCATTTTATTTACAAAACGTGAGGGCAGTGTAATTTCGAAGGCGCCAAGAAATGACACAGCAAAAACGATGATAATTGCAAAGAAAAGCAGATTAAAAAGTGCGCTACTTGCCGCTTCATTCAAGGCAGATGCTCCAAAGATCAGCGTGATGACCATTCCTAAGCTTACATAAATCACGATGATCGAAATTCCATATAGCATCGCGTTCCATATTCCTTTCGATCGGCTACCGCTCTGTTTTGTAAAAAAAGAAGTAGTCAGTGGCACCATGGGGTAAATACACGGCATTAAGAACGCTGCAAAGCCTCCAATGAGGCCAGCAAGGAAAATTCCCCATAGTGTCGTATCTTCGGAAGAATCGTCCGAAGCCGATCCTTCGTGGGTACTAGAACTTTCCAATGAGGTTAGTTCTTGATCAGTTTCGGCAGAGCTACCATTTGCCGGGCTAGATACATGGTTATCCGTATCAACTGACTCTTCGTCTGAAGACGTGGACCCGTCAGCCGGTTCGGCAAGATCCATGTCCTTCGAATCTTTGGAAGCTGTAGCCGGGGAATCTTTGCTTTCGACCGTTACCTCAAAAGGAACTTCCTCTGGGGGTAAACAGTTGGTGTCATTACAAACCATAAACTCCAAAACCCCTGCCACCTTTACCAAAGGTTCAGATAATTTTATTTTCTGTAAAAACTGCACCTCATCTTTATGCCAAGCAATCTGCATATTGAAGTTCGGGTCAAATGCCGAAACTGCTTCCGGGCTTTCAGTGACCGATCCGACTAATGAGTAACCTTTTTCGTCAAATTTGAAATTTGTCGGAATCGGTCCCCCTTGGTCAATAAACTGTGAATACACATGCCATCCGGACTCTATGTTTGCTGTTATTACGACTGTAGCTTCATTGCCACGAACATCTTCGATAGCCACTTCCCAGTCGACCGGATCATAAATTTGGGCGTTAGCCTCTAACACTCCTATTATTGCAAGTAGGAGCATTAACCATATCTTCTTCATATTACTCTGTAGTAAGTTTAGTTAGAAAATCTTTAAATTCATTGTTTGAGAAGTCACCCATACCCTCATGTTTGAAAACAACCTGACCGTATTTATCCACCACAAGAGTTGTTGGGATGGCTCCCCCCAAATAGGAAGATGGAATCGGACTTGCCGGCGTATACACAGGCAACTCAAAATTCCGCTTTTCCATAAATTCCTCGGACTTAGATCGATTGTTATCGACATCAACCATCATAAAATCAATCTTATCGTTATCCTTTAGTTCAGAATAAAGTGTGTTGATGGACGGCATCTCCGCTATGCACGGAGGGCACCAAGTCGCCCAAAAGTTGATAAAAACAACTTTATCTTTTTTATCAGCAAGTTCGACCACATAGCCTTCTGGATCTTTAAATAAAATCTTCTCTTTATTCTCATTGGCACTTATACTCCCAGCTAACTCCTCTGAGGAACCTGTGGGAACATTCGGTTGAAATAGACCAATTTTCATAAGATTCCGTGTAACTAGCCCTTTAAAGTCTGGGCTAAAGAGCATGGCGAGTAAAAAAACGGCCATGATTCCCGTAAAAATATTTGAAAGAGTGAATTTACCTTTCAGTATTGTTATTGCATTCATTATTATATATCATTATTTTTTTTATTTATTCAAGTGGTTTTAATAGGATCCGTTCATCGGATGAAAGACAGCTGAACATCTTAGTGAATGTGTTCTGACGTATGCACTCTTCTTCAAAGATGCGTTTAATAAAACCATTCTTTACTGCTATAATGTAACTGGCCGGCGGCGTTAAAAGGATACTCTCGTGTGGCACCCAATACGAAGAATCATGGCGCTGTAATATGAAGGTTGCTTGTACGTAGTCTAATTTATCAGAAGGGTTACTTATGTCAAACCCGCGCATAAGTGACCTATCTTGTTGATCGTGTAATCCCGATGTGAAGGAAGAAAATACAGTATTATTGCTTTGTACGATTGTAAACAAGGAGCCGCTTACTTTGGCCCATAGTCTACCTAAAGTATGGTCTTTTGGTTGCTGTGTATATAGCGGAAACCTAGCAACAATGGCTGGCCACAAAAAAATGGCCGCCATAATATATTTTATCATAGTATTTTACAAGCTTTGGGTAGGTCGCGTAAAAGCGACCTCAATTATTCTAAAATGAAAACAATGAAAATTCAACCGATTGAACAGATTCAGTCAACAGGGAAAAAGGGGATTAGCAGGTGTGGTGAATGATAAGTTTCTGATATTCCAGAAAGATAGGAATAGAACTGCGGATTTTTCTACGGCTACTATAAAGCGGATGTTTGATCTCCTCATTTACAGAAGGAAAGTCAAACAAAAATAGAAATGCAGCCGTGAAGGTAATGGCTGGCAGTAAGTCGCTCACATTGAAAGAAACATTTTGAACGATGGGTGTATCAGCAATATCGAGCTCGGCACATTTTTCAACCGAATTTGTGGAACTGTGGTTTCCTTGCGGTAAGCCCTGTTCGGTTTTTAAAGGGGTGCCTGTCAAAGTTTTGATGCTTGTTTTAGCTGTACAGGATGAAAGCAATACCAAAAGCATTGTAGCCAATACCAGGAAGTATCGCTTACAATTTTCTAATATATTTGGCATAATACTATTCATCACTCTGCAAAGATAGTTTTTTCTAATAAAGGATGCAAATGACTGTTTTTGTTTTATGCTTTTTTAACACAGGTTTCTTTATTAATTCCCCTACCATTCATTTAGTGAGTGTCTATTTTACGACCTTTTACCGAATTATACCATTTTTTTTCTTATATGTACAGCAAAGGATATTAACATAAAAGAGAAATTCGTAGGATATGATAGTCTATGTGTACAACTATATCAATAATAGTTATTTAATGGTAAAAGAAAAATTTGATTTATATTAATATGAAAGATGAAACATTATGCCTACATGCGGGATATTCTCCGCAAAACAGCGAACCCAGGGTGGCGCCAATAGTTCAGAGTACTACTTATGTATATGATAACATAGAGGAAGTAGGAGAGGTATTCGACGACCCTACCAAGAGCATTATTTATTCTAGATTTGCTAATCCAACGGTAATGGCAGTGGAACAGAAGATCGCTGCATTGGAAGGGGGGCTGGCTGCCATGTGTACCACTTCGGGACAGGCAGCAATTCTTATTGCTATCCTCAACCTGTGTAAAGCCGGGGACAGTTTTATCAGCACAACCCAAATCTATGGGGGAGCAACAAACCTGTTTGCCCATACTTTGAAAAAAATGGGAATAGAATGTATTTTTGTGGATTGCGATGCTGACGAAGAGACCTTAAATAAGGCCTTTAAGCCAAATACAAAAGCCGTTTTTGGAGAAACCCTTGCCAACCCATCATTGGCTGTATTGGATATTGAAAAGTTTGCAAAAGCCGCTCATGCACATAATATTCCTCTTATTATAGATAATACATTTGCTACTCCGGTATTATGCAAACCCATTGAATTTGGGGCGGATATCGTAATACATTCTACTTCAAAATATATGGATGGACATGCTGTACAGATAGGCGGAGTAATCGTTGATAGCGGTACATTCAACTGGCAAAACGGAAACTTCCCAGAAATGACCGACCCCGATATTACTTACCATGGCATTTCTTATACTGAAACCTATGGGCAAAGTGCTTACATCATTAAAGCAAGAATGCAGCTGATGCGTGATTATGGTGTATATCCTGCTGCTCATTCCGCTTTTCTATTGAATTTAGGGCTGGAAACTCTTTCTATCCGTATGGAAAGGTATTGTCAGAATGCGTTGAAAGTTGCTGAATATATGAATGCTTCGGATAAAGTACAAAGGGTTACTTATCCTGGGTTGACTTCAGACAAATATTATACGTTGGCAAAGAAATACCTAAAAGGGAGCAGTGGCGTTATCTCCTGTGAAATAAAAGGAGGGAGGGAAAATGCCGTTATGTTTATCAATGCATTGAAACTTGCATCGATTGAAGTACATGTAGCTGATATACGAACTTCAGTTCTGCATCCTGCCTCTACTACCCACAGACAATTGACTGAGGAGCAGCTAAACGAAGCCAGCATTAAAGACAATTTGGTACGTATCTCGGTAGGTCTGGAACACATTGACGATATTATCGAAGATATTACGCAAGCCTTAGATTGCTTATCTTGATAAAAAGAGATGCTACTCGCATCTCTTTTTGATAACATTTCTTATCCGTTTTGTAAAGCCAGAAATCTTTTTCTGTTCAGTTTCAACACTGTTTCAAACGCAAGAGCGGCTTTGTGTACCTGTGTTGTCCAGTCTTCTGCCGCATTGCCATCGGCACCATCAGAAATGTATTTGAGGCTAAGGAAGGGAATATCTTCTTTCATGGCGACCAATGCCAAAGCATATGCTTCCATATCCACCACGTTGTAGAAGGTAGAGGAGTGTGCCATTTCAAAATTATCGCCCGTTCCGCAAACAGCTTCGGGTACTCCCTCCATCTTTATTCCGTATTCAAGGATTGGCGGCAACCCCGATAAAGGTGTTTCATATTGTTCATAACCTAAACCCCTGACATCCATATCCCTTTGTATGAATCGGGTACAGCAAACTATGTCGCCTTTTTGATAATGGTCGCTTCCGGCAGAACCTAAATTGATTATTAATTTAGGTTTTTCCTGCTGGATGGCTTTCATTAGGTGGTAGGCTGCGTTTACTTTACCAATACCACAAATCAAATGCCTGTATTCTATAAATATACCAGCTGCCTCAGATGCCAGTGCGAACGTAAATAATACATCCTCAACAGGAAAAGCGTGTTTTGGGTTTAGGGTAATCATCAATTCTTTTACATGTATTAATAGCCTACAAAGTTAATGCTTTTACTGACTTACTTCTTCTACTGACTGGATCAATGCTGATGTGGGCACAATTCCAGACTGCCTCCATTTTATTTCCCCATCTTTGAATATAAGAGTAGTGGGTACGCTTCTAATTTGAAACGAGTCTGCCAAATCAGGATTTTGGTCGATATCAATGCGCTCATAGTGTATTTTATCGCCCAATCTATGTGCGGCTTCTTCGATATATGGTTTCATCATTATACACGGACTGCACCAAGTGGCGTGAAAGTTTACCAATGTAGGCTTATCCGACTTAATTTTATCTTCTATATTCATTTTCTTTGTTTTTAAAATTATAAACTTAATGTATTAAACCCTTTATCCTTTAGCTCGAACATATAAATCCAAGCATTGGGAGTAGTTAAAAGTCTTTTATCTAGTGTTGATTTTTGTACTTTGAAATGAGAAAGCGCTTCCTCACAAACAACAATTTTTACACCCAATTTTTCTGCTTTGTCAATCACTGTGATCAGCTCCTTGTTTTCTGCTAGGTCTTTTGCCAATTTCCCACCAACCACTATTTCAAAGGAAAAATTGTTCTTTTTAATGTCCATTTTTTCGGCCGTTCCAACAACACGATGAAAATGGCCCGCATTCGTTATCAAAAAAGCAAATTTGGTGGAGTGGCCGTTGTATTTTACAGTTTTTACGGGTTCCTGTGCGGAAACAGTATTTGGGATACCCCAAAACGTAAATATTGCTAATGATGCAAATAGTATTTTGATGTTTTTCATTTTAAATTATATTTTCTTTGTGTATTATCTTCTTTTCCCTTGGGGAATAGAGCAACTGCCACCGGGGCAAGCTCCTTTATTTAGCAAGGTAAATACGAAAAATACCCCTCCCAAAATGGAAATGGAAATCTGGTTATCAACCACACCTGTAATGATGAATATCCCTGCAAAAGCCAATTTGATATATCCCATCACAGAAAAACTCTTTAGATAGCTATACATAATTCTTCTTTTTTATAATTAACCTGGGTTCTCTCTTTGAAACAGCCCTCTCTTCCAGAAAACTCCTCGAAACAGCCTGCTATTCCTTCGTCGCTTTCCCTCGAAACCTGACAATTTCACAGCGTTCTGAGCAAAAAATAATAAACGAACGCAGGTTATAAATCTTTAATCAACGCCGTACAGAAATTCAATTTTTCTCTCAATATCAGGATGAAGACTATTTCCCAACGGGCACATTTCTGTTGCTGCTTTTTCTAAAATTTGCTTTTGTTCAGCTGTATAATTCTCTTTTGGGATAAAGCATTTGATATTTATAATGTCTATCCGGCTGTTATCGGGCAGCATTTCAAAACCGATTTCGGTTCTTGCTTCTGAAAGGTTAAATCCGTTCTGACCTGCAATTTTATCCATTATGCCCATCATACAGGTTCCGTAGCCACCCGGCAGGAAATCTATGGGCCTGAATGTTTCCATATCGGCATTTAAAGGTTCTGTGTTAAGAGGCGAAGTAATGGCTGATTTACCTGCTCCGAAATACTTTGAAATAATTGTGGGTTGCATATTGAATATTATTTATTGATTATTTAATTTTGTTCATATCTAAAAAAAATAGGTGTTATACATCGTTTTGGAACATCCGTTCATAGACTGTGTTTGCTTTTACCGTGTACTCTTTGTCGTTTATCATCTTTTAAAATTTTGATTGATCTACGTTACAGTGTAAATTTTAATGTTAGGCTCGCCCTTTAAGTAAGGCTTTAGAGAAGTTATAATATCTTTATTAAAAAAATTGCCCATTAGGTATTCCTGGGCATTTTCAACGCTGTCAAAGCCGT
>Ga0079226_10003345_pt1 | contig 12299 bp, 11 predicted proteins | sample Poulit2014_FD_76345 | JGI IMG/M metagenome (GOLD analysis project Ga0079226, IMG submission 76345) | Agricultural soil microbial communities from Georgia to study Nitrogen management - Poultry litter 2014 | ecosystem: Environmental > Terrestrial > Soil > Agricultural land | place: USA: Georgia... | reverse complement strand
TAATTGTTAACCAAGTAAATAAGTTTATTTTTCTATATTTATAATAAGCATTTAAAATTATGAAAGTTAAGCCTGGTATTATTACGTATGCAAACTGATTAGCAACTCCCAAAATCCATGCTTCGCTTGTTCCAGCACTCCCTCTTTCAACTATGTATAAACCATTAGGGAATAAATATACTGATATTAAATTTATATATATATATATACTAAATAAAATCGAAAGAGACGAAAGGATAGACTTTGGGTATTTGGTAATAGTAAAATTAAGAAAAATAACCAAAGTTATTATTTTAAAACTATTCTTTAAATCAAGCACTTCTCCAGAATAAAAATAACTTGTAGAAGATCTCCACACAAAATATATAATAATAATTAATATTATTAAATTAAATCTTTTATTTAATATAGTTAAAAATATAAAAATAAGAAAAATTGCAATTGTAAACACCAATGAAAAAATCTCAATAAATTCATATTGTAACAAATAATCTGGGAGAGCTAAAGGAGCTAATAATATAAATAGCAGATACATAACATTAACTCTACTTTTATTCTTATATGTGTTATTCATTAAATATTACCTCAACTTATTTTTCTTACATACTACTTATAAGTCGTGTGAATATTTGTTTCATTTTTTCAGACTATTATTTTTTAAAAACAAACATTCTTAACTTTTTAATATTTTTTGTATGATATCGATATATTAATACTTTTTCTATCGTTTTTGTCAAACTTTTGTAATCTCCTAGTTTATAATAAACCTCTGTTATCCTACAACAAATCTTTAGTTACTCCAGTATTTGACTCATTAACCAGCACACCTGCCATCATAGCTTATACTGACTACTCTTCCAACCTTTTTTTGTACTCACAATAGCTATATCTGCATCAATCCATACTTTATCACTTTTGGATATACATTCTGGAAATCTGAAATTATTAGTTAGTTTTACATATTTTCTGATATAATTAATGATTGCCTATTACTCCTGTAAAATTAACTTTTATATCTTTATACCTTAAATTTACTAGTCTTTACTGCTAATTACATTCCTTTTTAATACATAATAAATACTATAGTATTATTGCCAACTAATTTAATAAGTTTCTATAAACTTGATATATATTATTTGCATTTTTTTTTGATGTAAAATTCTCTTGTGCATATTTTTTACTTATTGAAGCAACATTCTTCATCTCTTCTTGATTATCTATAGCATATGTAATTTTTTCAGCTAATGAAACATAATCACCTTGCTTATATAATAAACCATATTTATCAGAAATCAGTTCTGCTGTACCTGCTGTATCTGCACCTATTACCAACGCACCCGCTAACATAGCTTCAATTGTTACTCTACCAAATGCTTCTGCTTTTGACGTGACTAATGCTATGTCAGTTTCAGCCCATACTTTATAAATATCCGATCTATATCCCATAAATTCTATAAATTCCCCAAGTCCTAATTCTTCTACTAGTTTTTTTAACTCTGTAAGAAAAACTTCATTTCTATCATCTCCAACAAATCGAACTTTAATTGCCTTTTTATAATATTTCACAAGTTTGTTAAGTGCATATATAACTTCCAGATGACCTTTTTGAGGTACATACCTACCTACTAGTGTTAAAATAATAAAATTTTTATTAAATAGATTATTTTTAGCATCTTGATATAGAGTTTGATCAACTCCATTATATATTCTAATAATATTATCATTATTTAATATTTTGTCATATTTATTTTTTACACTGTCTGAAACAGTAATAATACAATCTGATTTATTCAACCTAGAAATGGCTCTCTTCTTATTCCTGAAGGTCCTATTTAAGTCCTCCTCTAAAAACTCTCTTATGTGCCAGACTATAGGAGTCTTGCTTAATTTCGCGGCTAAATAAGCATTAGATGAGGTTACAGCATTAATATGAACTATGTCAATTTTTTTTTGTTTGATAATGTAATATATTCGTAATTCTTGTATAAAGTTAATTGTTTGCTTAAAAAACCACTTGATAGAGTCTTTGATAGTTTTTGGTTTATCTCTATTAATTATCCAGTAGTATTGGGTAATTCGTTTATATTTAATATCATTTTCATGTAAAACCTCTTCAAGTGGGCCTCTATGTGGAATTATAAGTGTAGGCTCGACCCCTTTCTTTTTCATTTGCAAAATCATATTTATTAGTGAATGACTAGCACCAGATGTGCCAGAATAAGTTGCTACATATAAAACATTCATTGTATCACCCTAGAACCGACAACCATTTAATCTAACCCCTTTGATTTTTTTCACATGTGACATTAGTATTCCATTAGAACTATGTTAAGATTCAAAACATAGATTTGTTAGGTTTCATTTGTAATTTAGTTGTCATTATATTAATTTTCTTGATTTAATATAGAACTATACAGACATGTCCTCTTATTTATTGATTTAATTGATTTCTTTTGTCATTAACGACATCATGCTTATCTTTAACATATTATTTCTATTTTTCATATAACGATTTGTTTGGTAATATTTCTTGAAAAGCATCTATGATTGAGTTTTTTACATTTTTTGAATTTTTGATTTTAACTGTATCATTTAAACATATCATTTTAAACTTTTGCTTCTTAATTGCACTTAATGCTATTTCATTATTATCCTCTAACATATAGCTCTTACCAAAACTTATATTTCTGGGTATAAAATTTCCGGATGCCAATTGCCAATATCTCATTATCCATTGATTCACATCATTTTTATTCCTAAACTTCGATTTGGATGTTTCTGATAATATTTGTTCTTCATGCTCCCAAACCTCTTGGAAAGTGCTTTTTAAATAAGCAAGTGGCAAATGGGTTGTTGCAAAACTAGCAAATTTGGGCCAAGGTAGTAAACAAAGTGAGGCTATATTTTTATGTTTATATAAGGGATGAAACCATTTAAATATATTTTTCGACATTGAAGATCGCTTGTTAAACTTAGTGTTGATGACTTCCATATTATTTGAAATTGCACACCCAACGCCTATCCTTGAGACACTAGGGGTTGGATTAGGTATTGCTTCATCTCGAGGTAATCCTTTTTTGAAAAAATCTTTCTCTTTTACATGATCAATTAAGAATGTATCATCATTAAAATAAACAAATTTCTCAGATAATCCAGGTATTCTATGTAAGTTTATTTCAATAGCACATGAATTAAAAACAGGTAAATTTTCCCTTTTCAAAAAATCACTATGATTAACAACGTTTAATTTTGGATGATTTGTATTAAGCCATTTCGGTAAATGTCCCCATGTTACAAAATATATTTTATTTACCCATGGTGCAAATTTTTCTACACCTCTAAACCAGTATTGTAAATTTTCCCAATCTCTAAATCTAATATCTTTTTTATCACCTTGTGTAGTATCGTACTTCTGCTTTTCTTTTTGCCACTCTGGATCATTACCATCTACCCAGGGGATGACAAAATCTATTTTATTTTCCATAAAACTCATCACCTTTAATAACAAAATAAAATTTGAAATTTTATTTTTCTAATTGATACGTAAACAGTTCATTTATCATCTTTTTAAAATTATAGTATGGCTGAAATGAAAAATGTTCATAAAAAAGATTGTTATTCATTACATTATTAAAATTACTATCTCCATCTTGAACTTCAACCACGATATTATGTAAAGAATGTTCTTTTGCTTCTTCCTTAATCGTTTCAACTAATTCTATTAATGTAAAGTGTTCTTTACTTCCTAAGTTATAAATATTATTCCAACCTATCGGATCTTTATATAACATTTTAATAAGACCTTTTGCAGCATCTCTTACGTCTAAATAAGAAATCTTTTGTTGACCACCAGTTATTATTATCTTTTCACCAGCGATAGCTGATTTTACAAACCTATTCGTCATTCGCACATCGAAATTAATTCCCGTTAAACTTCCTAATCTTATGTTCGAAAAATTTATATTTGCTTCTTCTGATAAAATTGTAACTACCCGCTCACATGCAAATTTAGACATTCCATACAAACTTTCTGGTTGAACATTTGACTGTTCGGTCACGTCTTCCTTATCTTTCTGTGTATACACACTTTGTGAAGATATATTAATAATATTCTTTATTCCAAAATCAATACTATCTTTTATTAATTGTTCAGTAAAAGGGATTCCTAAGGCTAATACCTCGGGGTCTGAAGATCTTGGGAATGCACAGTTAATTAATATATCCACGTGCATACTATCTTCTTTTAGCTTACTTTTCCAAGTTTGACTTGAAACAACTGTAATATAGTTATTTGTATATTTTTCTTTCAATTCGTTCACTTTCGAAGTCATTGCAATTACATGAAAATCACCTTCATTTAACAACTGTTTTATTAATTCATTACCTAAGAAACCACTTGCTCCAGTAACTAAAATTTTTTTTTTATTGTTTAAGTTGAATTGATTCATATTAATACACCTTTAATTTCATCTGTATCTAAACCTTCTAACAAAAGATCTTCATTATTTTCACCAATTACCTCTATTGATTGATATATATCATTTAGGTTCTTTTTTAATTCTTCTTCAGTATTTGCTACGGCAAAAACACGTAACATTATTTGTCTTAACATACCTATAGCTTCTTTGGGTAAAGTATCACCCACATCATGAGCAATAACTGCATCAATAACTCCCGGTAGTTCTTTTATTTTTTCTATTCCATTAATTTCTTTAATTGTCCCTGGATTCATTAAGAACGATACATTACAAGCATATTGTTTCCATAAAGGAGTAATTAAATTATCTAGCGATTCTTCAGCCATCTTTCCAATTAATGCAAATCTTATTAACATTTCTAAAGGGTCATAGCCACAAATTTCATTCATTAATTTATATTCTAATGTTCCAGTTAAGCGATATCCAATATCATAAACTATACATTCTTCGTCTTGTACTAAACATTGCATGAATACCATTCCGTTTTTCATCTCTAATGAACGAAACATTTCTTTTACATTATCATCTATATTTTTCATATAATATTTTAAATGAATAGATGGAAATGTATATGCAACTGGTAGTGGTATTACACCTTCTTGATTATGTTTCATATGACGATTTCCCATTCCAGTCAAATGAATTTCACCATCATCTAGCAAATAGAAAATTGTTACTTCTTTTCCCTTTACATATCTCTCAACCAAGATATTTTTTGACTTTGAATAATTGAGTGATTCTTGATATTTCACTTTTAATTCTTTAGGATTATTACAAATAAAAACTCCCTTTGCACCACTACCATCCGCAGGTTTGACTATAACAGGATAGTCTAAATCATCTAATATATGCGTTTTTAAATCTTCTTCTTGAATGTCATATTCTTCAATAACTGGTACATTAAATTTTTTACAAAGTTTTTTATATTTATTTTTATCTGTTAATATTTCGAATTGCTTTCTTGTACCATAACTAGGTAAGTTTGCTTGTCGACACATATCGGCATAATAAGGTAAAACAGAGTCAGTAAAACCTGTTGTAACACCATCGATATTTTTATCCTTTATTAATTGCACCATAGCAGGAACGTCTGAGGTACTCGTCATAAAATACTCGTCAGCAATTTGCTTAGCTGGTGAGTCTTCAACAGGATACCAATCCGTTACGATTGTATAAATTCCCATTTCTTTAGCCTTACGAACAATTTCACCAGATATTCTTGATCCACCAAGAATTAATAATCTTTTTCCTTTTAAATCTGACAATTGTTAGTCACCTACTCACATTTTATTCAAAAATTATATTCCTTCAAATCTATAAGCTGGGAAGAATTCTGTATCTATGCGCACATTTCTTTCTTCACATAATTGTTTATAGACTTTGTCATTCCATATTTTTTTTCCGTTATAGTATTGAAAATTAGTATTTTTACCAAATTTTTTTTTAAATTTATATAGAGAATCTTCTATACTATTACTTGTCCCTCCACCATAATGTATGTATTTATAATTATTTTCTTTTGCCCATTTTACTGTAGCGTATTTTGTAATATATGCTGGAGAATATGAGAGATATTCTGATAAAGATCCTGATAAATGCACATGTAATAAATCATTACTTTTAAAATTTAACGAGCTTGCAATAATCTTATTATCAAGTAAAATATTTACCAATAAAATATTTTCTTTAAAGTGCTTTAGACAGTTTTCAAAATATTCTTCTTCAAAATAATAATAGTTATCTGCTTTATTCCTATCCATCGTTGAATAATATATATTAGTAAAAATTGATAAGTCTTTTGGATTGTCTATTACCTCATACTCTATACCCTCACGTAATATTCTACGTATCGTCTTTCTAGTACTTTTTGAAAATTCTTTTTTAATAGGCTCTTCATATTTTAAATTTGTGCCTACTGTTTCTCTCAAATAAGTAGTATCATAAATTCCTTGAAAATCGATATAATTTTTATATATTGGATGAAATCTTATAAATTCACTTATAATATTATGTTCATCACAGTATTTTCCAAATTCCATCTCGAATTCTTCAATAAGTAATTTTTTATTTTCACTTTCTAAAATGATAGGTCCCCCGTACCCATAAGATGTTACAATATCATAATATACTTCATTATTTATTTTTATTGGAATTTCTCTTTTTATAAACATATGATGAATTAGTCCTAATGAACTTTTATGTTTATATACAATTGATTCACCATTTTCAATCGATTCATTTAATTTTCCGTATTTAGGGTCAAAATAAATATCAAGCATGTTTTTTTTCAAATTCTCCTATCGTCTTTATAATTTTATCTATTTCCTTCATACTGTATCTTTGATCACATATTAAAGAAATTTCTCTTTCATAAACTTCTTTATTTTGATCATTTAAATTGATTTCTTCTGGAATAGGCCAATGGACAGGACAATATATCTTATTTTCTATTAAATTCTTGATTAATTTTGCTCTATCCTCTGACTTTTTCATAATTATCGGGACAAATAATGGTGTCATTTTATTTAGATCTACATTTTTAAATAATGGTTCGATTAATTTAAATTTAGATAAATGTTCATATATCACTTGTGCATTAATTTTACGTTGTTCTTTAATGTTATTTATATCTAAAGAGTATAAAACTTTTTTTGAAAAATTATCTATTTTATATTTATAGTCAATATCTTTTATAAAATTATTCAGTTTTTGAAACTTTGATAAAAAAATATCTTTATTGATAGATTCCTTTCCTTGTAGATATTGTGACTTCAATTTCATTGCTGTAATTTGATCCCTAACTAAACCGTCACTATTTTTATATGGTTTGTTGTTGATATGTCCATATTTATTCATTAATAAACCACCCGTAGGAATTGGAAACCATTTTCTTAAACTAGCAATTAAGTAATGTGAATTCTCACTATATGCTGTATTTGATAATAAACGATGAGTTATATCTTCAAGAACTATAATATTTTTCTTCGTCATTTTTTTTATAATTGAATCTAAAGAATTTTCTAGACCAAAATAACTCATAGCAAAAAACAAATCAATATCAGCATTTTCATCTATATTATAATAGAGTCCAGACTCGTTTATGTTTACATCATAAAAATACATTTCTATATTATATTTTTTAAAAACACTTAACATTGAACTACAGCAATAAGAGGGCATATACACCCTCTTAATATTTTTAGTATCTATTATGTTTATAATTGCCAATTCAATTGCGGATCTGCCTGAAAATGTAAATGTATAATCAACCATTCTTTGAGGCAACCAATTTAAGCTATTATTTTTAATACATTCTTGTGAAAAATCATATTCAAAATGACTACCTATCTCCATACAGATTCCCACCTTAATATTAATTAATTAGTGTTTTTATTTGGATTTTCCAATTGTTTCTTCCTGTAATCTTGAAAATCCATTACTTCCCCAGTTCCTCTTAAAACAATGTCTTCTCTTTTTAAAACTACAATGAATGTTTTTATTATAATTTTTAAATCCATTATTAAAGAAGAAGATTTAAGATATTCAATATCATATTGAAATCTTTCATCCCAGTTCGCTACATTTCTTCCATTTATTTGTGCTAATCCAGTCAATCCAGGTCTTACATTATGTCTTTGTTTTTCTATAGCATTATAAAATGGAAGATATTTTACTGATAAGGGACGTGGTCCTACGAATGACATTTCACCTTTTAATATATTTATTAGTTCAGGTAATTCATCTAATGAAGTTGTTCTTAAAAATTTGCCTAGTTTTGTAATTCTATCCTTATCTGGTAGTAATTCTCCACATTCATCTTTTGCATTACTCATAGTTCTGAATTTATATATAAAAAATATCTGTCCATTTAATCCCGGTCTTTTTTGTTTAAATAATATTGGACTACCGAGAGTTAATCGAATTAGAATTGCAATAAGTACTAATATCGGAGAAAGAATTATTAAAAATACTAGAGAAAAAACAATATCAAAAAGTCTTTTTGTATATTTATGATAATATTTATTAAAATAAATAGTTTCTGTCTGTTTTTTCACCATTAATTCCACATTCCTTTAATTACTTGAATTACTTTATCCAAATCCTCATCATTCATATTAGTATCTGAAGGTAAGCATAAACCGTTTTTAAATAGTTGTTCAGATACACCTTCTCCAATGAAATCAAAATCCATATAATAAGGTTGTAAATGCATCGGTTTCCATAATGGTCTAGATTCTATGTTGTTCTCTTCCAATTTTAAAAGTAAATCAATAGGTTTTATACTTCCGTCAAGTAAAATAGATGATAGCCAGTAATTCATATCGTTATATTCCAATTCAGGCATAAAAGCTATTTCTTTAATGTCTTGTAAATGTTTTTTGTAGTAATTAAAAATATATTTTTTCTTTTCTACTCTTTCTTCGAGAATTAGTAATTGCCCTCTTCCTATACCAGCAACAACATTATCCATTCTATAGTTGTAACCTAATTCACTATGTTCATAATGTCTTGCAGGGTCTTTAGCTTGAGTTGCCCAAAATTTGACTTTTTCTAATATATTTTCATCATTTGAAACAAGCATTCCCCCACTTGACGCTGTAATTATTTTATTACCATTAAAACTAAATATGCCATAGTCACCAATAGTTCCTGTATGTATTCCTTTATAATAGCTTCCTAATGATTCCGCTGCATCCTCAATTAATTTTACATCATATAAATCACACAATCTTTTGATTTCATCCATTGCTGCTGGTATACCATATAAATGTACTATCACAACCGCTTTTACATTAGGATACTTTTCGAAAGCTTGTTCTAATGCTTTAGGACACATATTCCATGTTTCGAAATCACTATCTATAAATACTGGGGTAGCTCCTTGGTATATAATTGGATTTGCTGTTGCAGCAAAAGTTAAAGATTGACAAAAAACGATATCTCCTTCTCTTACATTTGCTGCTTTTAATGATAAATGAATTGCCGCAGTACCGGTTGAAACAGCAGCTGCTGCTTTAACATTTAATTTCTTTGCAAATTCTACTTGAAATTGATTAATATTTTCACCTAGAGGGCCAATCCAATTAGTGTTAAAAGCTTCTTTAACATATTTCATTTCATATCCTTGTTCACTCATATGTGGAGAGGATAAATATATTCGTTTAGTCAATTCTATCATCTTCCTAATCTAAATAATTTCAAAATTTTCAGGGATTAAATAACCATCTTTCAATTTAATGCTATTTTCTCCGTTTTTTTCTGGTGAAATTGTAGCTGACCAAATTTTCATTATTTTGTCGTCCATCTTATAAAAAGCTCCTGGATATGGATGAGTAATTGCTCGTACTAGTTTCTCTGCATCTTTCACAAACATATTTTTTTTAATTTCTCCATCTTTTGGAGTTCTTCCTTCCCAAAAAGTCGCTTTCGACTCATCTTGAACAGATAGTTTTACTGTATTAGTATAAATAGATTCCCAATAGTTCGAAATTAACTTTACATGCATTTCATTTACTTTCTCATATAATTCTGTTGCATTTATCTTTGAATGCATTGATATTCTTCCTTGAGCTATAATATCCCCAGTATCTACACCTTCGTCTAACTTAAACATTGTTACTCCCGTCTCATCCAATTCCTTTAAAATTGCCCATGGTATAGCTGCACGTCCTCTACCCTGGGGTAAAAGAGTTGGATGCATACCAATACACCCCTTTTGAGGTGTACATAATAATTCTTTTTTAGCGATTTGTGACCATCCAATTATGAATAACCAATCAATTTTATATTCGCTTAACGCAGAAAGAACCTCCTGATCATTAATATTATCAATCTTTAATAGAGGTACATTCTTTTTAGTTGAAATATCATCTAAATAAATTCTTCCTGACTTGCTATTTGCATTTTCATCTTTTAATGAAATAAGCAAATCCAAGTTACCACCAATACGATATATTTCTTCTATACAACTTAGTCCTAATTTAACACACGTTGCAAATGCTATTTTCAATTAAATCACCTTTCTAAAAACCACGTCTAAACACACATTCAAATGCTTCTGCATAAAACATTCCTGCTTGTCCTCCACGATATGCTGCCCATCCTTTTATGGCTTCATTACTTCTTGGATGTGGATAATCTCTCATCACGCCACGATATTCAGCTAAAGCTTCTAACTTTTTGTCAACACTTTCTTCACCAACTTCGATAAACGTATTAGGTGAAAATTGATTCATTGATTTATTAAATCCCCACTCTGTTGATGATGGTATTTCCATAAATAGCAATTCTTTTAACGGAGCAACATCGCTTCTACGCTGAAATAGCCTTGCAGCTGCTTGACAAGCAAGGGAAGTATGTAAATGATCATTATTTAAATCAGAGGGATGATGTGTTATAACAACTTCTGCTTCAGTTTCTATGATAGCTTGTTCGATAAACTGTACTAATTTTAAGTGTGGAACTGTATTGAATGCAATATTAGGGAAATCTCCTTTTACAATTTTATTAACCCCTAATATGCCCAAAGAAGAATTAACATCTTCATTCAGTTCCTTTGTCGTAGGCCGTAAGTTTCTGGCATTTACTTCACCTGATAGAATACAAACATTTACTTCATATCCTTCATTTATTAATTTATACATTGTAGCCCCTGCACCCAAGACCTCATCGTCTGGGTGAGCGACAACTATTAAATATGACATGTAATATTTCCTCACTATTTTAAAATTTAATTTCTTACTTTTAATTTTTCCGTTACTTCAACCAAATAATCTAGCAATTCGTTTTTAATCTCATCATTTTCTAATGCTAATTCTACCGTCGTTTTCACAAATCCCAACTTCTCTCCTACATCATAACGTTTCCCATCAAAGTCATATGCATAAACGTTTTCCGTTTCATTTAATGCTTGAATCGCATCTGTTAGTTGAATTTCTCCACCAGCACCAATTTCATGCTTGCCTAAGTGGGTAAAGATTTCTGGTGTTAACACATAACGTCCCATAATCGCTAAGTTTGATGGGGCTGTTCCTTGTTTTGGTTTTTCGACAAATTCTTTTACTTGATAACGTCGACCAACCTTTTCACACGGATCGACTATACCGTAACGATCTGTTTCTTCATCTGGAACGGATTGTACCCCAACGACAGAACAACCTGTTTCATCATATTGATTCATTAATTGTTTTAATCCTGGTGTTTCTGCACGAACGATATCGTCACCAAGTAATACGGCAAATGGATCGTCGCCAATGAATTTACGAGCACACCATACGGCATGACCTAACCCTTTTGGATCGTGCTGACGAATATAATGGATTTCGATTTCTGCTTCTTGTACTTTTTTTAGTAAATCAAACTTTCCAGCTTTACGTAAATTTTCTTCTAACTCAAAGTTGGAATCAAAATGATCTTCAATCGCACGCTTTGTTTTTCCTGTTACGATAATAATATCTTCAATGCCTGATGCCACTGCTTCTTCGACAATATATTGAATTGTTGGTTTATCGACAATCGGAAGCATCTCTTTAGGCATTGCTTTTGTTACTGGTAAAAATCTCGTTCCCATGCCAGCTGCTGGGATGATTGCTTTTTTAATTTTCTTCATTGATAAATACCTCCAAAATAAGTTCCAATCTTTTACTTCGCTTCCAACACTTCTCGTTCCATATATACAATTCCCATTAATGCATCTTTTAGCTCTTGGCTATCATGCTCTTTAAAGTTCTGGATTAAATCTTCAATAATTCGTCCGTCAATGGTGACTGTTTTTCCTATGTATATCTTTTCAAAGACGGCTTCTGGATGAATTTCATCTTC